>Ga0209498_1000314_pt1 | contig 29712 bp, 23 predicted proteins | sample WalLakDeSediment_FD_184131 | JGI IMG/M metagenome (GOLD analysis project Ga0209498, IMG submission 184131) | Lake sediment microbial communities from Walker lake, Nevada to study Microbial Dark Matter (Phase II) - Walker Lake 11/02/13 Deep... | ecosystem: Environmental > Aquatic > Freshwater >...
GCAAGGCCCGTGGCGGTGTCGATGAAGCGCCGCAGGACCTGCGGCACCAACAGCTGCAGGCCGATGCCCGCGAGCAGCAGCAGCGCCAGCAGGGCGGCGGCTCCGGCCTGGGGCGACAGGTAGCGGCCGAGGACGGCGAGGTAGCGACGCAGGTTCGCCGCGGCGGGTGCTTGGGATGGGGCGGTGGTGGCGGTCATGCGGACCTCTCGACGGTGCGCGGCGTTGCTGGGGTGGGGATTCGGCGGTCGCCTCGGGTCGGGGGCCACAAGCGAACGACCGTGGGCTTCGGGGCGCCCACGGTCGGAGGTGCGGGGGGTCGTCGCGTTCGGCGACTAGCCGGCAGTCCTCTCCCTGGGCATTGGTGCGCCCTTGGGCGCACACGCACGCGGCCCGACGGTGCGGGCGGCGGCGAGGCCGAGGATGGTGGGGGCGTATGCGACCATGCGGTCCACAATCTAGGGCTCGTCGACGACGCCTGTCAAGCCCCCCCGGCACCGCGCCCGGGCCGGTGTCGCATCCGGGTCGCCCCGCGCGGGCGGCGGCGGTAGCCTGGGGGCATGCGTCCGGCGCCCTTCGCCCACGCCCTCGGGGGCCTCGCGGCCGCCGCGCTCGCCCTCGGCGTGCTGGCGCCGCTGGCGGCGCTGGCGCTGCGCACCTGGGACCCTGCCGCCGCCCGGACGTTCGCCGACCCGGCCGTCTGGGGCCAGGTGGGCCGCACCACGCTGCAGGCCGGCGCCTCCACGCTGGCGGCGCTGCTGCTCGGCGCGCCGGCGGCCTGGGCGCTCGCGCGCCCCGAGCTGCCGTTGCGGCGGCTTTGGCGCGCGCTGTTCGTGGTCCCGTTCGTGCTGCCGTCGCTGGTGGCGGCCACCGCCGTGCTCGCCTGGGTGGGCCCGCGCGGGCTGCTGGGCGTCGACCTGCGCGACAGCTGGTGGATCGTGGTCCTGGCGCACGCCTTCTACAACGTCGGCATCGTGGCCCGCATCGTCGGGGGCCACCTCGAGGGGGCGGCGCCACGCCTGCTCGAGGCCGCCGCCGCGCTCGGCGCGTCGCCGTGGCGGCGGGCATGGCGCGTCACCCTGCCCACCGCCGCGCCGGCGATCGTCGCCTCGACGGCCCTGGTGTTCCTGTTCTGCTTCACCAGCTTCGGCGTCATCCTGGTGCTCGCGCCGGCGCACGAGTTCGCCACGCTGGAGGTCGAGGTGTACCGCCGCGTCGCCCGCACCTTCGACCTCGGCGGCGCCAGCGCCTTGGCCCTGCTCCAGCTCGCCCTGGTCCTCCTGCTGGCGCAGCCGTACCTGCGGGCACAGGCGCGCATGGCCCGGGGCGTGGCGCGGGTCACCGAGGGCGCCCGCGGCGCACTGCGCTGGCCGGCGCTGGCGGCGGTCGCGCCGGCTGGCGCGCTGGTCGCGCTCCCGCTCGTCGCACTGCTCGCGCTGGCGGCCTCTCCCCCCGGCGGGGCCACCCTGGCGGGCGCGGTCCGGTCGCTGACCACGCCCTCGCGCATCGTCGGCCTGACCGACGGCCCCACCGCGCTCGCCAACTCCTTGCGCTTCGGCGTCGTCGCCACCGTGCTGGCGCTGCTGCTGGGCGGCGCCATCGCGCTCGCGGTCGAGCGCGCCGGCTGGCGCTGGCTCGACGCCATGGGCCTGCTGCCGTGGGCCGTCAGCGCCGTGACGCTGGGCCTCGGGCTCCTGCTGGTCGCCCCTTCGTTGGCCTCCGGCGCCTGGGGCGTGCCGCTGGCGCACGCGTTGCTGGCCACGCCGCTGGTCGCGCGCGTGGGGGTGGCCGCGTTGGCGGGGGTGCCGGTGGCGTGGCGGGAGGCGGCCGCCACGCTGGGCGCGTCGCCCTGGCGCGCTGCCCGGCGCCTCGACCTGCCCGTCACGCGGGCCGCCTGGGCGAGCGCGGCGGCGTTCGCCTTCGCGGCCTCGCTCGGCGAGTTCGGCGCCGCGCTTCTGCTGCGCCGCCCCGAGACGACCACCCTGCCGGTGGCGATCGCCGAGCGCCTCGGCCGGCCCGGGGCCGCCAGCTACGCCGAGGCGCTCGCCCTGTCGGCGCTGTTGGCGCTGCTGGTGGGCGCGAGCGTGGCCCTGATCGACCGTGCCGGCGGCCGCAGGAGGCGGGCGGACCCGTTCTGAGCCGTGACGTGGGCGTGTGGCGCGCGGCACGCGCGGCACGCTCACGGCACGCGCGGTACGCTCGCGGCGATGCCCGTCGACGGCCCCGCCCTCGTGCTCGAGCGCCTCGGCGTGCGCTACGGGTCCACCGTGGCGCTCGCGGACGTCGACCTGGCGGTCGAGGCCGGCGAGGTCGTCGCGGTGGTCGGGCCGTCGGGCTGCGGCAAGAGCTCGCTGCTGCGGGCGGTGGCCGGCCTGGTGGGCGCGAGCGGCCGGATTCGCGCCGGCGGCCGGGCGCTGCACGCCCTGCCGCCCCACCGCCGCGGCGTGGGGGTGGTGTTCCAGGACCATGCCCTGTTCCCCCACCTCGACGTGGCGGGCAACGTCGCCTTCGGGTTGGTCGAGGCGCGCGCCGCTTCCTTGGTGCGACGGGCGCGGGTGCACGCGTGGCTCGAGCGGGTGGGCCTGGCCGACCGCGCCGGCGACGACGTGGAGCGGCTCTCGGGCGGCGAGCGGCAGCGAATCGCGCTGGCGCGCACGCTGGCGCCGCAGCCGCCGCTGGTGGTGCTCGACGAGCCCTTCGCCAGCCTCGACCCGGGGCTGCGGGCGCGGCTGTCGGCGGAGGTCGCCTCGTGGCTGCGCGAGCTGGGCGCCGCGGCGCTGTTCGTCACGCACGATCTCGACGAGGCGCTGGCGATCGCCGACCGCGTCGCCGTGCTGCGGGCGGGGCGACTGGTGCAGCTCGCCGCACCCGCCGAGTTGATGACGCGGCCCGCCGACCCGTGGACGGCCCGCTTCGTCGGTCACGACAACGTCTGGGAGGGCGAGGCCGCCGCGGGCCTGCCGGGTTCGCCGGCGGCGGCCCTGCTGCTGGCCGAGCGCACGCGCTGGTGGCAGGACCCCGCCACCGTGCCCCCGGAGGACGGCACGCCGGCCCGCTGCCTCGGCGCGACACCGCGCCGCGACGGCTGGCGCCTCGAGCTCGAGGTGCCCGCCTGGGGGGTACGGGTCGCCTGGACCGCGCGCACCCGTGAGCTCGCCGGCGGCTCGCCGCCGACGGCCGGGACGCCGGGGACGTTGGCGGCGCCCGCCGACGCCTGGCGCCGGTGGGACGCGCCCCGATGAGGCCGCGCGGCGCGCCCTGCTGGGCCGTCGTGCTGGTCGGCGGGGTGGTTCGCGCCACGCCCGCGCTGCGCGCGTCGCTCGCCGGCGCCGACCTCGTGATCGCCGCCGACGGCGGCCTGCGGCACGCGGCACCGCTGCGGCTGACGCCCGACCTGCTGGTCGGCGACCTCGACTCGGTCGACGCCGCGGCGCTCGCGGCCCATCCGGGCCTCGCCATCGAGCGCCATCCGGCCGACAAGGACGCGCTCGACCTCGAGCTGGCGCTCGACGCCGCGATGGCGCGCGGGGCGGGCCGGATCACGGTCGTCGGCGGGCTCAGCGGCCGCCTCGACCAGACGCTGGCCACGGTGCTCGTCGTGCAGGCGCGGCACGCCGCCGGGGTCTCGCTCGAGGTGCTCGACGGGCGCCGCGCCGTGTGGCCGCTGCACCCGGGCGAGGTGCGCGAGCTGCCGCTGGCCGAGGGCGAGCGCTTCAGCCTGCTGGCGCTGGACCCCGAGGCGCGCGTCAGCGTCGGCGGGGCGCGCTACCCGCTGGACCACGCGGCATTGGCCCGCGCGCTCGGCCTCGGCGTGTCGAACGTCGCGCTCGGCCCGGTGCGGGTGGCGGCCCACGCGGGCGCGGTGGTGGCGGTGGCGCCGGGGCCCGACTGACGCGCCCGGCACGCGCCGCCGTGGCGGCGCGGCCCAGCTCGTGCCACGGGCGGCCTTGACGCGGGGCGAGCGGGCGGGCATACTACGAGGCAACGAGGTGTAAACGTTTCCAGTCCGGCGGTTTCACGACCGCGCGCGGTCGCAGGACCGCACGAGGTCCCAAGACCGCTCCGGGAGGCCACGAGTGCCGCGACCGCGCCCGACCATCCACGACGTCGCCCGGGAGGCCGGCGCCTCCATCGCGACCGTGTCGCGCGCCCTCAACGGCGGGGTGGTCAGCGCGGCGGCGCTGGCGCGCATCGAAGCGGCCGTCGCGCGCCTCGGCTACCGCCGCAACGACGTCGCCCGTGGCCTGGTCACCGGTCGCAGCGGCCTCCTGGGCGTGGTGGTCCCCGACGTGGCGGGACCCCTGTACGCCTTGATGGCCCGTGGCATCGAGGACGTCACGGAACCGCTCGGGATGCAGTTCTTCATGCTCACCGACAACCGCTCGGCGGAGTTCGAGGCGGCCGCGATCGCGATGCTGCTCGAGCGCCGGGTCGACGGCCTCATCCTCATCGGCAGCCTCCTCGAGGCGGCTGCGCTGGAGAAGCTGCTTGCCGGCGGCCCCGAGGTCGTGCTCGTCGAGCGCGAGGGCGACGCGACCGGCTTCGCGACGATCGGCATCGACAACGAGGGGGGCGCGCACGCGGCCACGGAGCACCTCGTTGCATGCGGTCATCGGCGCATCGCGCACGTGACGGGCATCCGCCGTGCCGGTGAGCGTCGCCTCGCGGGCTATCTGGCCGCGATGGCCTCCGCCGGGCTCGAGGCTGGACCGCTCGTCGCGGCGGACTTCAGCGAGGGCTCCGGCGCCACTGCCGCCGCAGCGGTGCTCGACCACCCCGACGTCACCGCCGTGTTCTGCAGCAACGACCGCATCGCCCTTGGCCTGTGCAGCGTCCTGTTCGAGTGGGGCGTCAGCGTCGGGCGCGATCTCTCGGTCGTCGGCTTCGACGACCTTCCGTTCAGCGCCTACCTCACGCCGCCCCTCACCACCGTCCGGCAGGACGCCCGCGCCATTGGGCGCCTGGCTGCGCGCCAGGTCGTCGGGGCGCTGGCGGGCACCGCCGGCGCCCCCACCACCGTCATCCCCACCGAGCTCGTCGTCCGCGCCTCCGTCGCCCCTGGCCCGGCGTCGGTGCACGAGAGGGAGGTCCACGGTCCGCAGGCCAGGCAGTCATTGACCCACGTCTCGAGGAGGAACGCATGAGCAGGTTCAGTTGGTTCGCCTTGGTCGCGGCCCTTTTTGCGGGGCTCGCGTCGGCGCAGAGTCTGGTCTTCCTGTCGACACAGGCGACACCCATCGAGGAAGCCCAGGCGATGCGGCAGATCCTGGCAGGCTTCACGCACCCGGTAGAGTTCATCTCCCAAGACGGCGGCCCCTTCAACGACCGGATCACCGCCGAGACCCGGGCCGGCCGCGGCACCGTCGGCGTGATCGGCACGCTGCACGGCGACTACCCGCCCTTCCTGCAGCTCGGGGCGCTGCAGCCGCTCGACGACCTGGCGGCCGAGCTCGCCGGCCGCGGGTTCCAGCAGGTCTTCATGGAGACTGGGCGCCTGGGCACCGACACCCAGTACTACCTCCCGTGGATGCAGGCGACCTACATCATGGCGGCGCACAAGCAGGCGCTTCCGTACCTGCCCGCGGGCGTCGACCTGAACGCGCTGACCTACGCCCAGCTTGCCGAGTGGGCGGCCAACGTCCATGAGGCAACCGGCGATCGGCTGCTCGGCTTCCCTGGCGGCGGCCTCATGCATCGCTTCTTCCAGGGCTACCTCTACCCCTCGTTCACGGGCGCCGTCGTCACCGAGTTCCGCAGCGCGGCGGCCGAAACCATGTGGGCGGAGTTCCGCGACCTGTGGCAGCACGTGAACCCACGGTCCTCCACCTATGCCTTCATGCAGGAGCCCCTGCTGGCCGGCGAGGTGTGGATCGCCTTCGACCACACCGCGCGCCTGCTCGACGCCCTGACGCAGCGCCCCGACGACTTCGTCACCTTCCCAGCGCCGACCGGCCCCGAGGGCCTCGGCTTCATGCCGGTGCTGGCCGCGCTGGGCGTGCCCACCTACTCGCCGGACGCCGCCCTTGCCCGCCAGCTCATCTCCTACCTCACGAGCCCCGAGGTCCAGGTCTCGGTGCTGCGGGTGACCGGCTTCTTCCCGGTGGTCCACGCCGAGCTCCCGTCCGACCTGCCCCCCGGCATCCGGCTGGCCGGCGAGGCGATCGCCCATCAAGCGGGCTCCCCCAACGCGCTGCTCAGCCTCCTGCCCGTCGGCCTGGGCGCCCAGGGTGGCGAGTTCAACAAGGTCTTCAACGACACCTTCGCCCGCATCGTGCTCCGCGGCGAGGACATCCGCGCCGTGCTCGACCAGGAGGCCAGGAACCTGCAGGCGGTCATGGACCTGAGCGGGGCCCCGTGCTGGGCGCCCGACCCGCCGTCCGCCGGCACCTGCCAGGTCCGCTAGGAGCCCGGCAGGCTCACCGCGCCTGGCGGCGCGCCCTCGCGGGGCGCCGCCAGGCGGACGCGCCCCGACCCCGCAGCCCCGCCGCGGGGCGCCCGCCCCGGAGGCCGAGTGCACCGCGAGCGCTTCACGCCCTACCTGCTGATCGCGCCGAGCATCGTCTTCCTGCTGTTCCTCTTCGCCGTGCCCGTGTTCGAGGCCCTCCTGCTGGCGCTGCGAGCCCCGGACGGCTCCCTGACGCTGGCCAACTTCCAGCGCATGAGCCGCGACCTCTACTTCGCCGACGCCGTCCGCAACACGGTCCTGCTGGTCGTCATCACGGTCCCGCTGCAGCTGGTGCTGGCGCTGGCGATGGCGGTGCTGCTGCAGGGCATCGCGCGCGGACGCGACCTGGTCCTCTACGTGTGGACGATCCCGCTGGGGGTCTCCGACCTCGCCGCCGGCATCGTCTGGCTCGCGATCTTCACCGAGCGCGGCTATCTCAACTCGTTCCTCAACTGGATCGGACTCATCGAGCGCCCGCAGATCTGGCTCTCCTACGAGACCCCGGCCATGCTGTTCCTGGCCGTCGTGATCGCCGAGATCTGGCGCGCCACGGCGATCATGTTCGTCATCCTGGTGGCCGGCCTGCAACTGATCCCCAAGGAGTACGGCGAGGCCGCCGAGGTCTTCGGCGCCACCGCCTGGCGGCGCTTCTGGCGCGTCACCCTGCCGCTGCTGAAGCCCAGCATGCAGGTGGCGCTCATCCTCAGGACCATCGCGGCCTTCGGGGTGTTCTCGGTGGCGCTGGCCCTCGGCGGCCGCGACATCCCGATCCTCGCCGGCGAGGCCCACTACTGGTACAACCTCTACCGCAACCCGGCCATCGCGTCGGCCTACGCGGTCATCATCATGGGCATCTCGATCGCCATCACCCTCGTGTACCTGCGGCTGCTGCGCTCGCGACAGGACGAGAGCTGATGCGCCACCGGACGTTCTACCTCGCGTTGGCGTTGATCTTCTGCGCCTGGGTGCTCCTGCCCATCTTCCTCCTGACGATCCTTGCGTTCACCGAGCGGCAGGCGATCTTCGCGTGGCCGAAGGGCCTTCTGCCCGAGGCGTTCTCGCTCGAGACGCTACGCTTCTTCTTCGGCGTCCAGGGCGTGTGGCGCGCGCTGCGCAACAGCGTGGTGGTGGCGCTCCTGACGGTCGTGTTCGCTCTGGCGCTGGGCGCGCCGGCCGGCTACGCGCTTGCCCGCTACCGCTTCGCGGGCAAGGACGCCTACCGCGTGATGATCCTGATCACCCGTGCCTTCCCGCTCATGATCCTGGCGGTGCCGCTGGCCGTACGCTTCATCGACTTGGGCCTGTACGACACGCCCTGGGCGGTTGCGTTGGTGCACACCGCCCTGGCGCTGCCGTTCGCCGCGTTGATCACCTCGAGCATCTTCCTCGGCATCCCACGCGAACTCGAGGAGGCCGCCTGGACGCTCGGCTGCACCCGCCTGCAGGCCTTCGTCAAGCTGGTGCTGCCGCTGGCACTGCCGGGCCTGGTGGCCACCGCGATCTTCGCGTTCGTGATCTCCTGGAACGAGGTGTTCGCCGCCACCATCCTCACGCTGCGAGAGCGCACCCTCACCGCCTACCTGCTGACGGTGTTGCCCGACTCGCCGCTGCCGTTCCGCTTCGCCGGCGGCTTCTTCCTGATCGTGCCGGCGCTGGCCTTCATCTTCGCCATCCGCCGCTACCTGTTCACCCTGTGGGGGATCGCCAACCGCTAGGAGCAGCATGGCCGAGATCCGCGTCGAAGGGATCGACAAGTCGTTCGGAACGGTGCAGGCGCTCGACGACGTGGCGCTCGTCGTCGACGACCAGGAGTTCGTCGTCCTGCTCGGCCCGTCGGGCTGCGGCAAGACCACCCTGCTGCGGATCATCGCCGGGCTCGAGGTCGCCAGCTCGGGGACCGTGTTGATCGGCGGCCGCGACGTCTCCCACCTGCCGCCGCGCTCACGTCGTATCTCGATGGTGTTCCAGAACTACGCTGTCTTCCCCCACCTGACGGTGTTCGAGAACGTCGCGTTCGGGTTGCGGATGCAGAAGGTCCCGAGGGAACGCATCGCGCCCCGGGTCGCGGGCGCGGCCGAGCTGATGCACATCGAGTCGCTGCTCCACCGTTACCCTTCGCAGTTGTCGGGCGGCCAGCGCCAGCGCGTCGCGGTTGCGCGAGCGTTGGCGGTCGAGCCCGAGGTGCTACTGATGGACGAGCCCCTGTCGAACCTCGACGCGTTGCTGCGCCTCGAGATGCGCGCCGAGCTCAAGCGCTTGCTGCAGGGCACGGGCACCACAACGCTGTACGTCACCCACGACCAGGTCGAGGCGATGAGCCTGGCAGACCGCATCGCCGTCATGCGCGAAGGCCGCATCGTGCAGTACGACGTCCCGCTCACCGTCTACGGCCATCCGGCCGATACCTTCGTGGGCGGTTTCATCGGCAACCCGCCGATGAACTTCCTGCGCCTCATCGTCGACGGGCCCGCCGGCGGGCGGGTCGCGCACGTGGGGGAGCTCGCGTTGCGCGCCCCCGACGGCGACCACGACGCGCTGGTGCTGGGGCTACGGCCCGAGGACCTGGAGGTGCTCGTGGCCGCCGAGCCGGACGCCTTCAGCGCCGAGGTACAGGTCGTGGAACCCCTCGGCCCGCACCTGCTGCTCACCCTCGAGGCGGCGACCCAACCGTTGAAGGTCACCGCCCCGCCCGACCTCGTCCTGCGACCCGGCGATGCCGTGTGGCTGCGGCCCTTCCCGAAGCGGCTGCGGTGGATGGACCCGAACACGGGCGCGGCGATCGTCGCCTCCGCTACGCCGTGACCGACGTAGAACTGGCCGACGCCGCTTGGGCCCTCCTGCGCGAGAACGACGTGGGTGGGTTCATCAAGCCCGCGAGCCACCAGTACCCGCACCAGTGGAACTGGGACGCGGCCTTCATCGCCATCGGCCTGCGCCACGTCGATCCGGCACTGGCCAGGCGCGAACTCGAGGCACTGCTCGCTGCGCAGTGGCGGAGCGGGATGGTGCCCCACATCGTCTACCCCATGGGGCCCTCGGACTACTTCCCGACGGCCGGGTTCTGGCACACCGAGGGTCTTGGCCACGGGGGGTCCATCCCCAGCTCCGGCCTCACTCAGCCGCCGGTGGCCGCTACGGCCGTGCGGCTGCTCCTCGACGCGGCCCCCGACCAGGCCACGCTCGCCTTCGCCCGCGACGCCTTCCCCCGGCTGCTGGCCTGGCACCGCTGGCTCCACACCGCGCGCGACCCTGAGGGCAGCGGCCTGGTCGCGATCATCCACCCGTGGGAATCGGGCACCGACGACTCCCCGCGCTGGGCCGGTCCGCTGGCGGCGCTGGGCGACGTCGATCCGCCCCCCTACCAGCGTCGTGACCAGCGCCACGTGCGCGCCGACGAGCGCCCGTCGGCCGACGACTACGCCCGCTTCATGCACCTGATCGGCATCTACCGCGACTGGGGTTGGGACGACGCGACGCTGTGGGCGCGCGCGCCGTTCCTGGTCGCCGACGTCCTGTTCAACGCCATCCTGCTGCGTGCCGACGCCGACCTCGCCGAGCTGGCCCGGCGCCTGGGCCGACCCACGGCCGAGATCGACCGCTGGGCCGGGCGCGGCGCGGCGGCCTTCCGCGAACGCCTCTGGGACGAGCGCCGCGGCACCTACCTGGATCTCGATCTGCGCACGGGCGCGCGTCCTGCCGCCGACACGTGGGTAACGTTCGCCGCGCTCTTCGCCGGCGTCGCCGATCGAGAGACGGCCGAGCGGCTGGTGAGGGACCAGCTCATGGCGCCGGGGCGCTTCGCGGGCGAGCGCTTCGGACTGCCTACCGTCGCCCTCGACGACCCGCGCTTCGAACCTCGCCGGTACTGGCGCGGCCCGGTGTGGATCAACGCCAATTGGATCGTCGCGCGCGGCCTGCGGGCCACCGGCTTCCACGATCTCGCGCGCGAGCTGTCGGACGACGCCCTCGAGCTCGCCCGGCGCTCGGGCTTCGTCGAGTACTACGACGCGCGCGATGGCTCGGCCTGCGGCGCCCACGGGTTCTCGTGGAGCGCCGCGTTGGTGCTCGACCTGCTGCACGACCCCGAAGGGGTGTGACGCCATGACGCCGCACCCACGTTCCGTTCGAACGAGTGCCGTCCGGCGTGGGGCGTCGGCCGACGCGGCCCGGTGCGCGGTCCGTGGGCGCTCGAACCGGTTCACGGCACCGACATGAAGGCCCTGATCGTCGCCACTCGGCTCGCCGGCACCGACGGCGTCAGCCTCGAGTCCGACAAGCTCGCCGCCGCCCTGCGCGCGCGCGGCTTCGTCGTGGCCGAGGCCGCCGGCGAGCTCGACGGTCCCGGCCACCTCGTTCCGGAGATGCACTTCGCCGACCCGGTGGCGCAAGACCTGGGCCGGCGCTGCTTCGAGGGCGAGGGCGGCGACGCTGCGCTCGAGGCCGACGTCCGCGCCCGCGCCACGGAGATCGCCGAACGCCTGCGCGCGGTGCTGGACGCCGAGCGGCCCGACCTGCTGGTGGTGCAGAACGCCTGGGCCATCCCGATGCAGCTACCGCTCGCCCTGGCGCTCGCGGACCTCGTCCGCGAGCGCACCCTCCCCACGCTGTCGCACGAGCACGACTACTGGTGGGAGCGCGAGCGCTTCGCACGCCCGCGATTGCGGCCGCTGCTCGACGCCGTCTTCCCGTTCCACGCGGCGCACGTCGTGCACCTGTGCATCCACACCGGCGCCGCGGCCGAGCTCGGCGCCCGCCGCGGGATCGGTGCGCGCTGGCTGCCCAACGTGATGGACTTCGACCGGCCCTTCGGCGAGTGCGACGCGTTCAACGCCGACTTCCGCGAGGCGATCGGCCTCGCGGGCGAACGGCGGCTCTTCCTGCAGCCGACGCGGGTGGTCCCGCGCAAGGGCATCGAGCTCGCGATCGACCTGCTGCACGGCCTAGGCGACCCGCGCGACGCGCTGGTGATCACCCACCAAGCCGGCGACGAGGGCCTGGGCTACCTGCGCGGCCTGGAGCGGCGCGCGGCCGCGCTCGGCGTCGACCTGCGCTACGTCGCCGACCTCGTTGGCGAGACGCGGCGCGGCAACGCGGGCCAAGGCGCGGGAGTGGCCAAGCGCTACGCGCTCGCCGACGCCTACCCCCACGCCGACCTCGTCACCTACCCGAGCCTCTACGAGGGCTTCGGCAACGCGCTGCTGGAGGCCGTGGCGGCGCGCCGGCCCGTCCTCGTCAACCGCTACCCCGTCTACGCCCGCGACCTCTCTCCCGCCGGCTTCCGCTTCGTCGAGATCGACGGGGCGGTGACCGACCGAGCGGTCGCCGAGGTCGCCGCGCTGCTCGCCGACCCCGAGCGCGTCGCCCGCGACGTGGCGCACAACCACGAGGTCGCCCGCGCGCGCTTCGGGCTGGATACGCTTGATGGCGTGCTCGACGCCGCACTCGACGACTTGGGGGTGACCCCGTGACCCTCGCCATGCCCGACGCCCCGCGCAGCCGCGCCGCCGCCCAGCGGCTGCGCGGCCACCTCCTCGCCCTGTACGGCCCCGAGGCCGCCGACGCCTGGACCCCGAGGCTGCTCGAGCGCCTGGCCGCGACCGAGCGCCGGCTGCCCGGGCCGCCGACGTTGCCGGCCGAGCGACTCGGCCCAGGCACCTCGGTCTTGATCACGTACGCCGACCAGGTGCGCGCGCCCGGCGAGGCCCCGCTGCGCACGCTCGGGCGCCTGCTCGCCGGGCCGCTGGCCGGAACGACGTCGGCGGTGCACCTGCTCCCCTTCTACCCTGCGACCTCCGACGACGGCTTCTCGGTGGCGGACTACCTGGCCGTCGACCCGTCACTCGGCGGCTGGGCCGACGTCGCCGCACTCGCCGCCAGGCACGACCTCATGTTCGACGCGGTCATCAACCACACCTCGGTGGACCACCCCTGGTTCCGCAGTTTCCTGGCGGGCGACCCGCGGTACCGCGACTGGTACCTGACCGCCGACCCGCGCGACGACCTCTCGGCGGCCGTGCGCCCTCGCACGACGCCTCTACTGACCCCGTTCGATGCGTATGACGGCGTTCGACACGTGTGGACCACGTTCAGCACGGACCAGGTCGACCTGAACTACCGCCGGCCCGAACTGCTGGCCGCGGTGCTCGACGTCCTGCTGACGTACGTCGAGCGCGGCGCCCGCTTCCTGCGCCTGGACGCGATCACCTACCTGTGGAAGGAGCCGGGTACCGCCTGCGTCCACCTGCCACAGACGCACGAGGTCATCAAGCTGATCCGCACCGCGCTCGAGGCCGCGACGCCGGGCGTGGTCGTCGTCTCGGAGACGAACGTGCCGCACGCGGAGAACGTCTCGTACTTCGGCAACGGTCGCGACGAGGCGCAGATGGTCTACAACTTCGCGCTGCCACCGCTGACCCTGCACGCCATCGCCAGTGGCGACGCGCGAGTCCTGCGGGACTGGGCCCGGAACGTCGCGAACCCGAGCGAGGAGGCGACGTTCTTCAACTTCCTCGCCTCCCACGACGGCATCGGCATACGGCCGGTGGAAGGGATCCTCCCGCGGGCCGAGGTCGCGGCGTTGGCCGAGCGCGTGCGCGCGCGCGGCGGGTTGGTGAGCAGCAAGAGCGACGTCGGCGGCGGCGAGAGCCCCTACGAGCTCAACGTCAGCCTGTTCGACGCCCTGGCCGACCCCGGGGCCCCCGAGGCCGACGGCGTCCGGCGCCTGCTGACCGCGCACGCGCTGATGCTGGCGCTGCGGGGCGTACCCGGCATCTACGCCCACTCGCTGCTCGGCTCGCGCAACGACCCCGCGGCCCTGGCCGCCACCGGCCGGCCACGCTCGATCAACCGCGGCCGCTTCGAGCTCGCCGCGCTCCAGGCCGAACTCGGCGACCCAAGACACCGTCGAAGCCAGGTGCTTCGCGGCATGCGCCGGCTGCTGCGCGCCCGCGCCGCCCACCCGGCCTTCCACCCCCACGCCCCGGCTCGCTGGCCCGAGGCGCCGCCGTCGGTGGCCGCCGTCGTGCGGCGTTCGCCCGACGCCGAGGTGCTCGCGCTGCACAACCTGGGGCCGTCCGGCGTGGCCGTCGATGGCGCCGCGCTCCTGCGGCGCCGCTGGCCCGACGGGGTCCTCGACCTGCTGACGGGCGGGCGCGTGCCGGGTGCGACGATCGCGCTCGGCCCCCACGAGGTCCGCTGGATCGAGGCGCCCGGCGGCTGAAGCGGCGGGCGCGGCCGGCTTGCTGGCCCCGACCGACTCACCGGCCCGGTCCCGCTTGACGCCGCCGCGAGCGCGCGGTACCGTCCCGGCCATGACCCCCAGCGCCACCCGCCGTCAGGACGACAATCGCGACGCGAGGGCGCTCGGGGCGTAACACGTCGACGTGGACCCACGCGACCCCCCGAGGCCCCCCTCGGGGGGTCGTTCATTGGGGAGCCGGCCGGGCCGATCGACAGGGAGGCAGCATGGAGACGAACGCGGCACGACGAACGCCCGAGCCGGCCCTCACGGCCCCGCGCACCCTCGACCTCGACGCCGGGCGCGCGCTGGTCGCCGACCTCCCCGGCATGGTCGGCCGAGCCGTGCGCCTGCGCGGCTGGGTCCACCACCGCCGCGACCTTGGCGGTCTCGCCTTCCTCGACCTGCGCGACCGCAGCGGCGTCGTCCAGTGCGTCCTCGAGGGCATCGAGCCGCCGCTGCACGAGTCCAGCGTGGAGGTCGAGGGTACCGTGGTCGCGCACCCGAAGGCACCCGGCGGGGTCGAGTTGCAGGCCAGCACCCTGCGGGTGGTCACGCTCGCGACCACGCCGCCGCCGGTCGAGATGGCCAAGATCGACCACCTCGCGCACCCCGAGACGCTGCTCGAGTACCGCCACGTCACCGTGCGGGCGCCGCGCGACCGGGCGGTGCTCAAGGTGCAGGCCGAACTGCTGCGCGGCTTCCGAGCGTTCCTGGACGGCCACGACTTCACCGAGATCAGCACCCCCAAGCTGGTCGCCGCCGGGGCCGAGGGCGGCGCGCACCAGTTCGAGGTGGACTACTACGGCCAACGCGCCTACCTGGCGCAGTCGCCGCAGCTCTACAAGCAGATCATGGTGGCCGTGTTCGAGCGCGTGTACGAGGTCGCGCCGGTCTACCGCGCGGAGCCGTCGCACACGGTGCGGCACCTGTCGGAGTACCTCTCGCTCGACGTCGAGTTCGGCTTCATCGAGAACGACGGCGAGGTGATGGACCTGCAGGAGGCGCTGCTGAAGTCGATGCTGGCGCACGTCGCCGAGCGCTGCGGCCGCGAGCTGCGCGACCTCGGCGCCACACTTCCTGCGCTCGCCGTCGCCTTCCCGCGCATCCCGCTCCTGGAGGCACGCGAGCTGGTGCGCGAGCGCTACGGCCACGCCAGCGGCGGCAAGGACCTCGACCCCGAGGCCGAGCGGCTGATCGGCCGCTGGGCGCTCGAGGAGCACGGCGCCGACTTCGTCTTCGTCACCCGCTACCCCGAGGCCGCCCGACCCTTCTACGCCTACGCCGACGGCGACGGCCTCACCCGCGGGCTCGACCTGATCTTCCGCGGCACCGAGATCACCTCGGGCGGCCAGCGGGCGCACGAGGTGGGGATGCTGGAGCGCGGCCTGGCGCAGCGCGGCCTCGACCCGCAGGGCTTCGCCGGCTACCTGCAGGTGTTCCGCCACGGCATGCCGCCGCACGGCGGCTTCGCCATCGGCGCCGAGCGGCTCACCGCGCTGCTGTTGGGCATCGCCAACGTGCGCTTCGCGCGCGCGTTCCCGCGCGACGGGCAGCGGCTGCAACCCTGAGCGTCGCGCCGCGGCCGGCGTCGGGGGCGGCCCGATGCGGACCGCCGCGGGCGGCACGTCAAGGGCCTCGAGGCGGGCCGAGCACAGCCGGTCGTCGTCCCGATCGTCCGCGGCCGCCTCGAGCCGCAACCCGAGGGACGACAGCCCCCCCACGACGCCACGAGCTCGGCCTCGAGCGCATGCAGGCTCGACCCAAACGCCCCGCTGGCGCCCTGAACCCGTACCTCGGTCAGGTACGTGTACCCGTGGCGACGCGCCAGCTGGATCGCGAAGAGGATGGCCTGCCCCGGGCTCACAGGCCAAGCAGCGCCAGCACGGCCGTCTCCTCGATCTCCTGCCGGTAGGGCTCCACCAACGCGCGGTTCGCGTCCGGCACGGGCGCCTGGACCGGCGGACCCACGAATGCGCCGTCCTCGCTCGTGAACGCCGAGGTGAGGGCGTCGACGTCGTACGCGACGCCCAGCACACCGGCGGCGCGCAGGACCTCCCAGCGCACCCACAGGTACTCCTCGGCGGAGAAGCCCTGGGCGTCGAGGGCCTCCGCCTGGGCACCCACCACGGCCACCACGAGCCGAAGGACCTCGCCGTAGCTCCGCGCGATCCAGATCAGGTCGACGAGCTCGGGCTGGGCCCGGTCGAGCTCGGGGAGGAGCCGCTCGAGCCGTTCGACGCGCCCGGCGAGCTCGCGCTCCATCTGGCGCTGGGCGCCCACGTAGCGGACGACCTGCGCCTCGCTGAGCAGGCCGTCAGCTGGCGGCGTGAAGGGGGCGCGGTTCGCGACCCGCTGCTCCAGCGATCCCTGCGCCTCCAGCTGCTGCAGGGTCTGGAACACCTGCACGACCGGGCGGCCGACGAACCACCACGCCGCGCCGCCGCCGACGACCAGCACGATCAGCACGAGGGCGCCGCAGCCCAACAGCCAGCGCCCGCAGCCGCCGCCGGCGCGGGGGGCGGGTCCTGCGGGTTCGGGGACGACCTGCGTCATGGTGGACCTCCTGGTGCCGGCGCGTGTGCCCACTTGCGGCCGCGTGCGCCCGCGCGCGGCCGCACGTGGGCACACGCGCTCGTGGAGCCCGGTCCGGGCCGCCGGGATGGGCCCCACCCTAGCGCAACGCCGCGACGGCCACGCCACGGTGGCCTGGCATGGTGCGCGCGCCCAACCACGCGAGGCGCGCTCAGCCGGCCGCCGCCCCCATGAACAGCGGCGTGCTCCGCGCCCCGCGCAGCACCACGTGGCACGCTCGGCAGCGCGGCTCGTACGCCTCGGCCGCGCCCACCAGGATGACCGGGTCGTCCTCGTGCGCCGGCTCGCCCGCGATGAGGCGCTGCGTCCGGGTCGCCGCCTTGCCGCAGCGGCAGATGGCGGTGAGCTTCTCGACGATCTCGGCGTGCGCCAGGAGCACCGGCATGGGCCCGAACGGGGCCCCGCGGAAGTCGAGGTCGAGCCCGGCGACGATCACGCGCCGGCCGCGGTCCGCCAGCTCCAGCGCCAGCTCCACGATTCGGTCGTCGAAGAACTGCGCCTCGTCGACGGCGATCACGCGGGTGACGGGGTCGAGGCGGACACGCAGGTCGGCGACGTCGGCCACCGCCTCCGCCCGCAGAATGCGCCCACCGTGGGACGCAACCGCCACGGCGTCGTACCGATCGTCGATCAGCGGCTTGAACACCTGCACCGATTGGCGCGCGATCAGCGCGCGGGTCACGCGGCGGATGAGCTCCTCGGACTTGCCGCTGAACATCGGTCCGGCGACGACCTCGATCCAACCCCCTCCGTACTCGAACGGCATGCCGCCATGCTACCGAGTCGCAGGCGCCCCCGTGCGCGGCCGGACCCGCTGGTAGGCTGACGCCGTGAGCCACCGCATGCACGGCACCACCATCGTCGCCGTCCACCGCGACGGCGTCACCGCGCTGGCGGGCGACGGCCAGGTCACCCTGGGCGACACCATCGTCAAGCGCGGTGCCGTGAAGGTCCGCACCCTCGCCGACGGCGCGGCCCTGGCGGGCTTCGCCGGCGCCGTGTCCGACGCCTTCACCCTGCTCGAGAAGTTCGAGGGCTACCTCGAGGCCCACAAGGGCCACCTGCTGCGCGCCGCCATCGATACCGTCAAGGAGTGGCGCACCGACCGCATGTTGCGCCAGCTCGAGGCGATGCTGATCGTGGCGGACGACGAGCAGATCCTGACGCTGTCGGGCTCGGGCGACGTGGTGCGTCCCGACGATCCGGTGGCCGCCGTCGGTTCGGGGGGGCCCTACGCGCAGGCGGCCGCCCTGGCCCTGCTGCGCCACACCGAGCTCGACGCGGCCGCCATCGCGCGCACGGCGCTGCTGATCGCCGCCGAGATCGACCTCTACACCAGCGGCACCGCCACCGTCCTGACGCTCGGCGGCCCGAGCGATAGCGCCGCCCCCCACGACGCGCCGCCCGACGACGGCGCGTCCGCGGGCGACGGGCCCGCCGCCGACACGGCCACTGAGCCGCCGGAGGCGGCGTCGTGAGCGACCGCCAGACCCTGGCCGCCTTCGACATGACACCCCTCGAGGTGGTCGAGGCCCTCGATCGGCACATCATCGGCCAGCACAAGGCCAAGCGCGCGGTGGCCGTCGCGCTGCGCAACCACCTCCGCCGGCGGCGGCTGCCCGAGGCCCTCCGGGCGGAGGTCAGCCCCAAGAACATCCTGATGATCGGGCCCACGGGGGTCGGCAAGACGGAGATCGCCCGCCGCCTCGCCAAGCTCGCCCGTGCGCCGTTCCTGAAGGTCGAGGCGACCAAGTTCACCGAGGTCGGCTACGTCGGCCGCGACGTCGACTCGATCGTGCGCGACCTGGTCGCCGCCGCCGTCACCATGGTCGAGGAGGAGCGCAGGGCGGGCGTGGCCGAACGCGCCCGCGCCGCGGCCGAGGCCAGGCTGCTCGATGCGCTGTTGCCCGGCGGCAGCGACGACGGCCGCGCCTCGCTGCGCGCGCTGCTCGAGGGCGGCCGGCTCGAGGACCGGATGGTGGAGATCGAGGTCGAGGAGGCGACGGCCTCGCCCATGCTGGGGTTGCCCGGGATGGAGCAGATGGGCCAGCAGCTGCAGGATGCGTTCTCGCAGTTCATGCCGAAGCGCCGGGCGCGCCGCCGGCTGAGCGTGCGCGAGGCGCGCCGGGTGCTGACGGCCGAGGAGTCCGACAAGCTGATCGACCACGACGAGGTGCAGCGCGACGCGGTGTGGCGGGCCGAGAACGCCGGCATCGTCTTCCTCGACGAGCTCGACAAGATCGCCGGCAGCGGTTCGGTGCAAGGCCCCGACGTCTCGGGCGAGGGCGTGCAGCGCGACCTGCTGCCGATCGTCGAGGGCACCACGGTGCAGACCCGCTGGGGCCCGGTCGCCACGGACCACGTGCTGTTCATCGCGGCCGGCGCCTTCACGGTGGCCAAGCCGTCCGACCTGATCCCCGAGCTGCAGGGCCGCTTCCCGGTGCGGGTCGAGCTCGAGGACCTCAGCGCCGGCGACCTGCAGCGCATCCTGACCCAGCCCGAGCACGCCCTGACCAAGCAGTACCAGGCGCTGCTCGCGGTCGACGGCACCCAGATCGAGTTCACGGAGGACGGCGTCGAGGCGCTCGCTCGGGCCGCCGAGCGCGTGAACCGCGAGGTCGAGGACATCGGCGCCCGGCGGCTGCACACGATCCTCGAGACCGTGCTGGAGGACGTGGCGTTCGGCACCGGACTCGGCGCCGTGCGCATCGACGAGGCCTACGTGCAGCGCAAGATCGGCGCGCTGGTCGAGGACGAGGACCTCAGCCGCTACGTGCTGTAGCCCTCGGCAGTCGTGGAGTGGTCGCCATCACCGCAGGCTCGCGATACGCTGACCGCATGGCCATGACCGATCTGCTCAACCTCGTCGGCGGCGAGTGGCGCCGACCCGACGGCGCCGAACGCGCGCCCGTGCGCAACCCCGCCACCGCCGAGACCCTCGCGTGGGTTCCGCTCTCCCCCGCCGCCGAGGTCGACCTGGCCGTGCGCGCCGCCCACGCGGCCTTCCCGGCCTGGCGCGCGACCCCCGTCGGCGACCGCATCCAGCCGCTCTTCCGCCTCAAGACCCTCATCGAGCGCGACCTCGACGCGCTCTCCCGCACCATCACGCTCGAGTGCGGCAAGACCTACGCCGAGTCGGAGGGGGAGCTCAAGCGCGCCATCGAGAACGTCGAGGTCGCGTGTGGAATGCCGACACTGATCCAGGGCATCAACAACGAGGACGTCGCCCGCGGCATCGACGAGCACATGTACCGCCAGCCGCTGGGGGTGGTCGCGGGCGTCTTCCCCTTCAACTTCCCCGGCATGATCCCGTTCTGGTTCATGCCCTACGCGCTCGCCAGCGGCAACTGCTTCGTCCTCAAACCCTCCGAACGCGTGCCCATGACCACCCAGCACCTGCTGCGACTCTGCCAGGAGGCCGGCTTCCCCCCCGGCGTCGTGAGCCTCGTCAACGGCGGCAAGGCCACCGTCGACGCGCTCCTCGACCACCCGCTGGTCCGCGCCGTGTCGTTCGTCGGCAGCACGCCCGTCGCCAAGTACCTCTACACCCGCGCCACCGCCAACGGCAAACGCGCCCAATGCCAAGGCGGCGCCAAGAACCCGGCCATCATCATGCCCGACGCCGACATGGACATGAGCACCCGCATCCTCGCCGACAGCGCCTTCGGCTGCGCCGGCCAACGCTGCCTCGCCACCGCCGTCGCCATCACCGTCGGCGAGGCAAGGAGCGCGTTCACCGAACGGATCGTCCACGACGCCCACACCCGCCGCGTCGGCTTCGGCCTCGACGACGGCGTGCAGATGGGCCCCGTCATCAGCGCCGAGAGCCGCCAGCGCATCACCGGCCTCCTGGCCACCGGCCTGCAGGAGGGCGGCACCCTGCTGGCCGACGGCCGCGACCGACCGGTGGACGGCTTCGCCGACGGCTACTTCCTGCACCCCACCGTCATCGCCGACGTCGACCCCCGCAGCGACTTCGCCCACACCGAGATCTTCGGACCCGTCCTCACCATGCTCCACGCCGACACCCTCGACGACGCCATCGCGCTCGCCAACGACCGCGCCTACGGCAACCAGGCCTGCATCTTCACCAGCTCCGGCGCCGCCGCCCGCGCCTTCCGCCACCACGTCAAGGCCGGCAACGTCGGCATCAACCTCGGCATCGCCGCCCCCATGGCCTACTACCCCTTCAGCGGCTGGGGCGACTCCTTCTTCGGCGACCTCCACGGACAAGGACGCCACGCCGTCGAGTTCTTCACCGACACCAAGGTCGTCATCGAGCGCTGGCCCGGCACCTGGTCGCGCAGGTTCTGACGCCGCCGCGGCGCTCCGCCGCGGACGGCACCGTTCGGTCGCCGGGCGCGAGCGTGGCGCCTCGGCGCTCGATCAACCGGCGGACCCGCCGCCGACGCCGGCGTCGATCCCGTGGAGCGGGAACACCATCGTCCGCACGCGGCGCAGCAGGGCGTCGATCTCGGCATCGACGTAGCCGCGCCGTCCGCCGTCCGCCAGCAGCGTGCGGTCGCGCAGCCCGCCCGACCACTCGGTCGTCTCCAGCATGACGCCGCCCATCCCGAAGCTCATGGCGTCGTGGTGCTCCTGATCGCCGCACAGCACGCTCCAGCACAGCGTCCAGCCGCGGACGGTGTTGTCGACGTGGTAGCCGCCGCCGCCGGTGGCCAGGATCGGCTTGCCCAGCCCGCGCACCCGCTCCACGATGTCCGCGTACGCGTTGTTGGAGAGCTCCAGATGCGCCAGTGGGTCGCCGGCCAGCGAGTCCATGCCCAGCTCGAGGACGATGACGTCCGGGTCGTAGGCGCGGATCACCGGTAGCGCGCCCCGCTCGAACACGCGCAGGTACGCGGCGTCGTACGCGCCGACCGGCAGCGGGAAGTTGACGCTGTAGCCGCGCCCCTCGCCGCGCCCGATCTCCTCCACGAAGCCCGTCCCCGGGAACAGCGTCTTGCCGCTCTCGTGCATCGACACCGTCATCACGTCACTGCGGTCGTAGAACGCGTCCTGCACGCCGTCACAGTGGTGCGCATCGATGTCCAGGAACACGACCCGCTTGCCGGCCTCGGCCAGCGCCATGCAGGCGAGCACGACGTCGTTGACGTAGCAGAAGCCCGCCGCGCGCGCCTCGTGGGCGTGGTGGTAACCCCCCGAGGGGTTGAACGCGATCTGCGCCTCGCCGGCCAGGATCAGCTGCGCGGCGACGACCGAGCCGCCGGCCGCCAGGCTGACGTAGTCGAGCATGCCCGCGAAGATCGGGCAGTCGGGCGTCCCCAGGCCCATCCGGAGGGCATGCAGGTCGTGCTCCCCGCGCCCGCCGCGGGCGAGCGCGTCGAGGTACCGCGGGTCGTGGAAGCGCTCGAGTTCCGCGCGCGTGAGCGACACGGGCGCGACCACACGCCGATCGGGCCCGTCCAGCAACCCCATGCGTTCGGCCGTCCGGTACGTCATGCCGGCCCTCCGCGTGTCGAAGGGACACGACGCCGGGTAGCCGCCGTGATCGAGTTCGTCGGCGTAGACGAACACGTGCATGCGCACGACCCCGCCTTCCCGCGCCGACGCCGCCACGACCGGCGGAGCCGACGCCGACACCGCCTCGCGACGGGCCTCGCGCGTCAGGATACCCCGGCGCCGATGCGGGCGCAGGCCAGGCACGCCACCGCCGCCTGCGGGACCATCTGCAGGTAGATGCCGACGCGATCGCCCCGCCGGACGCCGAGGCCGCCAAGGTCGATGGCGAAGCGGGCGACCTCGGCGTGCAGCTCGGCGTACGTCCAGCGGGCCTCTTCGCCCTGGTCGTTGCCCTCCCAGACGAGCGCCGGCTGGTCGGCGCGGGCGGCCAGGTGGCGGTCGAGGCAGTTCACAGAGAGGTTCGTGGTCGAGCCTGCGGCTTGCGTCGACATCGTCGGATCTCCTGGTCGCGAGCGAGCGATCGCCACGGCCCTGCAAGCGATTTCGTCACCGAATGAGGCGCGGTCGCGTGCCGGCTTGCTGGACTGCGGTCGCGCGATCGTACCGACGGCCCTCACGACGCGCAAGGGAACGCCGTCAGCGGACGGACGCCCCGCTCGGCTTCGGGTACGATGGCCACGCCGCCCCCGCGCTGGGGCGGCGTGGAGGCCCCACGGCATGTTGAGCTCGCTGCTGGTCCCAGAGTCCGTCGCCGTCTACGGCGCGTCGCGCACCCCGGGCAAGGTCGGCTACGAGATCGTGGCCAACCTCAAGGAGGGCGGCTTCGCGGGGCCGATCGTGCCCGTCAACCCGACCGCGTCCACGGTGCTCGACCTCCCCTGCTACCCCGACCTCAAGACCTATGGCAAGGCGGTGGAGCTGGCGGTCATCGCCGTCCCCACCAGGATGGTCCTCGCGGCCGCCGAGGACGCCATCCACGCGGGCGCCAAGGCGATCGTCGCCATCACGGCCGGCTTCAAGGAGGTCGGCGAGGAGGGGGCCGCCCTCGAGCACGAGCTCGAGCAGCTGTGCTCGTCGCACGGCGTCCGGTTGCTGGGCCCGAACTGCCTCGGCGTGATCAACACCCACCACGCCATGAACGCGTCCTTCGCCAGCCACATGCCGCAGGCGGGGGGCATCTCGGTGCTCTCCCAGTCGGGCGCGCTGCTCACCGCCATCCTCGACCTCGCCGCCGCCCGCCACCTCGGGCTCGGCAAGCTCGTCAGCATGGGCAACAAGGCCCAGCTCGACGAGACGCACTTCCTCACGGCCCTGGCCGACGACGACGAGACCCGCGTCATCGTCGGCTACCTCGAGAGCATCGTCTCGGGCGACGCGTTCATCCGCGCCGCCCAGCAGGCGACCATGCGCAAGCCGGTGATCGTCTTCAAGGCCGGCACGACGGACGCGGGCGTCAAGGCCGCCTCGTCGCACACCGGCAGCCTGGCGGGCACCGACATGGCGTACGGCGCCGCGTTCGGGCGGTCGGGCGTGATCCGCGCCGAGACCTTCGAGGCGATGCTCGACTACGCCACCGCCTTCGCGATGCAGCCCCTGCCGAAGGGCCCGCGGGTGGCGATCATCACCAACGCCGGCGGACCGGGCATCATGGCCGCCGACGCCGTCGAGAACGCCGGCATGACCGTCGAGCCGTTGCTCGGCGGGGCCGCCACCGCCCTGCGCGACAAGCTCCCCGCCGCCGCCAGCGTGGGCAACCCCATCGACGTGCTGGGCGACGCCGATCCCGAGCGCTACGTCATGGCCGTCGACGCCGCGCAGGACGATCCCGACGTCGACGCCATCATCGTCATCCTCACGCCCCAGGCGATGACCCGACCGGCCGAGACGGCCCGCGCCATCGCGGCCTGCAACCGCGGCGAGAAGCCGATCCTCGCGACCTTCATGGGCGGCGCCGACGTCATGCCGGGCCGCGCCGAGCTGGTCGCGGCCCACCTGCCGGATTACCCCTCCCCGGAGCGCGCCGTGGCGGCGCTGCGGGCGATGCTGGATTACGCGAGATGGCTCGGCCGGCCGCCGCGGGTCATCACGCGCTTCGCCGTGAACCGCCGCCGCACCGAGCGCATCATCCGCCGCCACCTCAAGCTCGGACAGCTGCAGGTGGGCGAGGCCCAGGCCAAGGCGATCCTGCGCGCCTACGACTTCGACGTCCCGCCCGGCCGCATGGCGATGACCGCCGAGGAGGCCATCGACGCGGCCGACCAGATCGGCTACCCGGTGGCCATGAAGATCTCCTCGCCCGACGTCATCCACAAGTCCGACATCGGCGGCGTGCGCCTCAACCTCGGCTCCGCCGAGGCCGTCCGCGACGCATTCGACCTGATGATGATGCGCATCCCGCAGCGGATCCCCACGGCCCGCATCGAGGGCGTCTACGTCGAGGGCATGGTCGGGCGCGGCCGCGAGATCATCCTCGGCATGACGCGCGACCCGCAGTTCGGGCCGATGCTGATGTTCGGCCTCGGCGGCATCTTCGTCGAGGTCATGAAGGACGTGACCTTCCACATCGCGCCGATCACGAAGGAGGAGTCGCTGCAGATGCTGCGGTCGACGAAGTCCTTCGCCCTCCTGAAGGGCGTGCGCGGCCAGGCCTCGGTCGACCTCGACGCCATCGCGGTGGCCTTGCAGCGCATCAGCCAGCTGGTCACCGACTTCCCGCAGATCGTCGAGATGGACATCAACCCCTTCATCGTGGGCACGGTCGGCAACGAGTCGATCGCGGCCGACGCGCGGATCACGCTCCAGGAACTCGAGGCTTGAGGCATGACACCCTTGCGCAAGGCGACGTACGACGTGGACTGGATGCAGACCTACGCCGAGCAGGTCGAGACGCCCGCGGAGGCCGTCGAGCACGTCCGGCCGGGTCACCGGGTCTTCATCGGGACGGGTTGTGGGCAGCCACTGCGCCTCGTCCAGGCGCTGGTGGATCGCGCCGATACGCTGGCCGACGTCGAGATCGTCCACCTCCTGACCCTTGGCGACGCCCCCTACGCCACCAAGGAGCTGGCGGCCACCTTCCGCATCAACAGCTTCTTCATCGGCGAAAACGTACGGGACCTGATCCAGGAGGGCTTCGGCGCCTACACACCGATCTTCCTGTCCGACATCCCGCGCCTGTTCGACAGCGGCCGCCTGCCGCTCGACGCCGCGCTCATCCACGTGTCGCCGCCCGACGCCAACGGCTTGTGCAGCCTGGGCGTCTCGGTGGACATCGTCAAGTCGGCCGCCGAGAACGCCTCGCTGGTCATCGCCCAGGTGAACCCGCGCATGCCGCGCACCCTGGGCAACAGCTTCATCCACGTGCACGACATCGACGTCCTCGTCCCGGTCGACGACGAGTTGGTCGAGTACGTCGCGCCCGAACCGACCGAGGCGACCCGGCGCATCGGCGAGTACGTCGCCGGCCTCGTCGACGACGGCGCGACCCTGGAGTTCGGAATCGGGCGCATCCCCCAGTCCATCATCGAGCACCTGAGGGACAAGAAGGACCTCGGGGTCCACACGGAGATGATCACCGACTCGATGATCGAACTCATCGACGCGGGGGTCATCACCGGTCGGCGCAAGTCGACGGACCGCGAGAAGATCGTCGCCAGCTTCTGCGTCGGCAGCCGGCGCCTATACGACTACGTCGACAACAACGCCGCCTTCGCGTTCCACCCGACCGAGTACGTCAACGACCCCATCGTCATCGGCCGCCAGAACCGCCCGGTCGCGATCAACACCGCCCTCGAGGTGGACCTCACCGGCCAGGTGGGCGCCGACTCGATCGGCGGCGCGTTCTACTCCGGCATCGGCGGCCAGGTCGACTTCAACCGCGGTGCGGCCCACGCCCCGGACGGCAAGGCCATCATCGCGCTGCCCGCCACCGCCCGGGACGGCGGGGTCTCGCGCATCGTGACGCGGCTCTCCGCCGGCGCCGGCGTGGTCACCACCCGCGGCGACGTGCACTACGTGGTCACCGAGTACGGCGTGGCGTACCTGCACGGCAAGAGCGTCCAGGAGCGCGCCCTCGCGCTGATCTCGATCGCCCACCCCGACTTCCGCGCGCAGCTGCTGAAGGACGCGGTGGAGGCCCGCTTCCTCCACCCCGAGTTCGCCAAGGTGGAGGGGAAGCTGGTCGTCGGCCCCAGCGAGCTGCGCACGACGAGGCTCCTGGGAGACGGCACGCAGGTCACCTTCCGGCCGATCCACCCGACCGACGAGCCGCTGATCACCGACCTCTTCTACGCGCTGTCGCAGGAGACGATCTACTACCGCTTCATGTCGCGCTCGAAGAAGGTGCCGCGCAGCGAGATCCAGAACTTCGTCTTCATCGACCACCGCACGGAGCTGGCGATCGTCTGCACGGTGCCCGAGGCGCACGGCGAGGACGTCATCGCCATCGGCCGCTACTACCTGGACGAGAAGAGCAACATGGCCGAGGTGGCGTTCGTCGTGCGCGACGACTGGCAGAACCGTGGCATCGGCACGGCGCTGCTGCGCTACCTCGCGCAGATCGCCGTCCGCAACGGCATCCGTGGCTTCACGGCCGAGGTGCTGCGCGCCAACCGCGCGATGCAGCGGGTGTTCCACAAGACCGACTACAAGGTCACCAGCGCCCCGCAGGACGACGTCTACAGCTTCGTCATCGAGTTCGGCTGAGCGGCGGCTGGCCGCGGCAGGACGGCCTGCTCGGGCATGGCGGACGAGTGGTGCTCGACGATGCGCCAGCCGCTGCCGGTCCGCCGGTAGACGAAGGTGAAGCGGGCGCGGGCGACCCGCAGGGGTCCCGTCGCGAAGCCGAACTCGTAGGTGCCGGAGTGGATCGCGACGTCGCCGTAGGCACGGACCGTGCCATCGATGACGGCCGCGCTGGGGCCGCGGTCGACGAGCTTCGCGAAGTACGAGCGGATCTCGGCGGGCGAACGCCGCACCTGGTTGGAGAAGGTCGGCAAGAGCACGGCGTCGTCGGCGTAGCACGCCACGACGGCGTCGGGATCGCCGGATCGCAGGGCGGCGTCCCAGGCGGCGAAGAGCTGCAGGATCTCGTCGTGTGGCTGCATGTGCGCTCGCTCCTGACCACGACGGGCCGATCGCGGCCGCCGATGGCGCCCGTTGGCCCGCGTCGCGAATCGCCCGCATGCTACGGGGCATGCGCGGTGACGCCTGTCCCGCACGGATGGGGCGCCCCGCGGCCGGGACCGCCGGTCAGCGTGGCTCGTAGCGCGGTGGCGGCGGCGGGCGCGGCGTCGGCACGATCGCGTCCGGCAGCGCATCGCGGCAGGCGCCCCACGCCCAGTGGGCGCGGACGATGGGCGAACCCAGGACGCCGACGAGCGCCGCGAAGACCGACGCGTCGCGCACCCGATGATCGGACTCCATGACGGTCTTGAGGGCCTCGGCGAACACCCGCGCCGACGCCTCGAAGTCGTACGCATCCGGCGGCACGAGCCCGCAGTGCCGCGCCTGGAACATCCAGTCGTGGAGGATGAAGGCCGGCAGGTAGCCCATGGGCGAGAACCCGCGGATGGCCCACAGGGCGCGCGGGATGGTCCCGCCGTCGGTCACCATCGGCCCGGGTTCGATCACCTCGCCCGTCGCACGCACGAACGCGAACGGCTCGTCGGCGTCCGGCTCGAACCCAAACAGATCGTTGCGCAGCCAGCGGACCTCGAGGGCGCCCGTGAAGGTCCCGGTGGGCGTCGCCTCGTACGCCTGCGGGATGCACCCACCCACGGCGACGGCGGCCACGACCCACCATGCCGGGCCCTTCCCGCGCGAACGCTTCGGACGCCCACGGCCCGCCGTGGCCATGCCGCCCACCGTCCCCTCGTCGGCCCCCGGGCCCGCGGTGGGGCGCCGCCGCCCCACCGCATGGGAACCCCGGCGCCCCCGCCGCTCAGCCCCCGATCGAGGCCAGCAGCGCGTTGAACGTCGCGCTCGGCCGCATCGCCCGCTCGGCCTTGTCCGGGTCGGGCCAGTAGTACCCGCCGATGTCCACCGCCGCGCCCTGGGCGGCCAGCAACTCGGCGGCGATGGTCTCCTCGTGGCGCGTCAGGGCGTCGGCGAGCTCGGCGAAGCGGGCACGCAGCGCGGGATCCTGACGCTGCGCCGCGAGTTCCTGCGCCCAGTACAGGGCCAGGTAGAAGTGGCTGCCGCGGTTGTCGATCTCGTGCACCTTGCGCGAGGGCGACTTGTTGCTCTCCAGGAAGCGGGCGTTCGCCCGGTCGAGGGCGTCGGCCAGCACCTGCGCGCGGCGGTTGCCGGCGGTCGTGGCGAGGTGCTCGAGCGAGGCGGCCAGCGCCAGGAACTCGCCGAGCGAGTCCCAGCGCAGGTGCCCCTCGGCGACGAACTGCTGGACGTGCTTCGGGGCGGAGCCGCCGGCGCCGGTCTCGAAGAGGCCGCCGCCGTTCATCAGCGGGACGATGGAGAGCATCTTGGCGCTGGTGCCGACCTCGAGGATCGGGAACAGGTCGGTGAGGTAGTCGCGCAGCACGTTGCCGGTGACGGCGATCGTGTCCTCGCCCGCGCGCAGGCGCCGGCAGCTGAAGCGCGTGGCCTCCACCGGCGCCATGACCTGCAGGTGCAGGCCAGCGGTGTCGTGGTCGTTGAGGTAGCGCCGCACCTTGGCGAGGAGCTGGACGTCGTGCGGGCGGTCCTCGTCGAGCCAGAACACGGCCGGGGCGCCGCTGGCGTGCGCGCGGGTCACGGCCAGCTTCACCCAGTCGCGGACGGCGGCGTCCTTGGTCTGGCACATGCGCCACACGTCGCCCCGCTCGACCTCGTGTTCGAGCAGGGTGGCGCCCGCCGCCGACACGACCCGGACGACGCCGTCGAGGGGCACCTCGAAGGTCTTGTCGTGCGAGCCGTACTCCTCGGCCTTCTGCGCCATCAGGCCCACGTTGGGCACGCTGCCCATGGTCCGGGGATCGAACGCGCCGTGGGCCTTGCAGTCGTCGATGACCGCCTGGTACACGCCCGCGTAGCTGCCGTCGGGGATGACGAACTTGGTGTCGTGCTCGCGCCCGTCGGGCCCCCACATGCGGCCCGACGCGCGGATGGCGGCCGGCATCGACGCGTCGATGATGACGTCGCTGGGGACGTGCAGGTTGGTGATGCCCTTGTCCGAGTTCACCATCGCCAGCCGCGGGCGCCGCGCGTAGCAGGCGTCGATGTCGGCCTCGATCGCCTTCCGCTCGTCGCCCGGCAGGGTCGCGACCTTGGCGTACAGCTCGCCGAGGCCCTCGTTGGGGCTGACGCCCAGCCCGGCGAAGGTCGTCGCGTGCTTCTCGAACACCTCGTCGAAGAACACCGAGACGGCGTGGCCGAAGAAGATCGGGTCGGCGACCTTCATCATCGTGGCCTTCAGGTGGAGCGAGAACAGGACCCCCTGGGCCTGGGCGTCCTCGATCTGTTCGGCGAGGAACGCCCGCAGCGCCGAGCGCCGCATGACGCTGGCGTCGATGACCTCGCCGTCGGTCAGCGGCACCCTCGCCTTGAGCACCCGGACGTGACCGTCTCGGTCGACGAGCTCGATGCGCGCGTCGCCGGCCTCGTCCTCGCGGACGGTGTGCGAGGCCTCGTTCGAGCGCAGGTCGCCGCCGCGCATGTGGGCGACGTGCGACTTGGAGTCCGCGCCCCAGGCACCCATCGGGTGCGGGTGCTTACGGGCGTACGCCTTCACCGAGGCGGGCGCACGGCGGTCCGAGTTGCCTTCACGGAGCACCGGGTTCACGGCGCTGCCCTTGACCCGGTCGTAGCGCTCACGGACGTCGCGCTCGGCGTCGGACTTGGGGTCGTCCGGGTACTCGGGGAGCGGATAGCCCTTGGCCTGCAGCTCGCGGATCGCGGCCTTCAACTGCGGGACCGAGGCGCTGACGTTCGGCAGCTTGATGATGTTGGCCTCGGGCGTCGTGGCCAGCTCGCCGAGGTAGGCGAGGTCGTCGGAGACGCGCTGCGCGTCGCCGAGGAACTC
>Ga0209498_1000316_pt1 | contig 29535 bp, 25 predicted proteins | sample WalLakDeSediment_FD_184131 | JGI IMG/M metagenome (GOLD analysis project Ga0209498, IMG submission 184131) | Lake sediment microbial communities from Walker lake, Nevada to study Microbial Dark Matter (Phase II) - Walker Lake 11/02/13 Deep... | ecosystem: Environmental > Aquatic > Freshwater >...
TGGGATTGAGATGGCTATCAACAACGTTTTGGAGGACGGCTACCGGACCTATGACATAATGAGTGAGGGGTTGAAGCAGGTGGGGACAAAGGAGATGGGGGAGCTTATCTCCAGCAAGGTAGCTTGAGGCGTTAGTATCATCAGTGCACCGGAGCGCTTACCAGCGCTGACTATTCCCACCCACGGGAGCTTTGCCCCCCCATACCATCAAATACTGGCAAGGTGGGTATAGCATAGTGAAACCCACCACTCATCCTGCTCATCTGTGTGTCATTGGGAGCCCTTCGCTTGACTTGGGTACCTTCACTATAGTAACATTTTCTGGGTCGTGCTAGATGGGGAGCCAGCGGTGCCCTGTACCCGCAATCCGCTATAGCGGGATCGAATTCCCGCTCGAGGTCCTACACTTTTCGGGACTGTTCTCTGGCCATTGGTGATGAGCACTGGGTCCTGCGCGGCAGAACACTATGAACCCCGTCAGATCCGGGAGGAAGCAGCGGTAAATAGCAGTTTCTGGGTGCCGCAGGTTTACCTGGTGGGAGCCTGTGGCAGGGATAAGCCGGTAGGGGTGGATCGACAGCGGGTGCACGACCCATTGAAGGTCATTGCTGCCAGAGGGGTCCTGCTCCTGTTTAGAAGCGGTTGCCGTATTACGGCGATGTTCAAACATATTCTAGGAGGTTAAATCGATGGATCTGGGTCTCGAAGGTAAGACTGTAATTGTTACCGGAGGAGGTGCTAATATCGGCCGTGGGATAACTATGGCGTTCGTCAAGGAGAAGGCGAACGTTGTCATTGCTGATATTGATGAGGAGCAGGGGCAGAAGGTGGTTGGGGAGTGCGAAGGTCTGGGAGGAAAAGCCATCGCCATCAAGACGGATGTAACAGATTATGCTTCCGTGGAAGCGATGGTGAAAAAGGCTCTGGAGACGTTTGGAAGCATAGACGTCCTGGTCAATAATGCTGGTTATGTATCCAACAAGCTGTTCCTGAAAAAGCCGATCGAAGAGTACGACAAGGAGATCAAGATCAATTACCTTGGCGTTGTCAATTGCACCAGGGCTGTCCTGGATCATATGACAGAGCGCAAGGCTGGCCGGATCGTGAACATCGCTTCTGATTCTGGCAGGGTGGGTGAGCCGAGAGAAGCCGTCTATTCCGGCACAAAGGGTGCTGTCATTGCTTTCGGAAAAGCGATAGCGAAGGAGATGGGTAGATTCTGGATAACTGTCAATGCTATCTGCCCCGGTGCTAACATCCCTCAGAAGCCTGGCACTGCGGGCAAACACAGCATGTGGGCTGGTGATATAACCGTTGAAATGATTCCTCCCGAAACCAAGGAGAGAATACTCAGCCAGTATCCCCTGCAGAGAATGGGGACGCCGGAGGATGTGGCCTATGCCGCGTTATTCTTTGCCTCAGAGGGCGCGAATTACATCACAGGTCAGACCCTGAGCGTAAGCGGCGGTTACAGTATGATCTAGGAACTCTGTTTGGGATGAGGCCTAACTAACCTCAAAACCTATAAGAAGGAGAACAAGGAAGAGTGGAAGATATCAGGCCTATCGATATTATGAACTATCCCTTCTGGAATCCCACTGCGTGGACAGGCAGAGAGTTCCAGATCCTGGCAGCAACCATGATGAGATCACATACTGAGCCAGGTGCCGGGCATCGGCAGAATATCCTGCTGGAGACCATGAAGAATCCAGCGGCCCCGTTGCCGGTTCCCATACCCACAACTGAGGAATTCGTGGCTCAGATGGATGAATTCGGCTACGACAAGATTTTCATCCCTGCGATCAAGATGTGGTCTCACTGGGATAAGAAGCTGATCTGGGATTATACGCCTGAAGAGGTGTACGAGCATGTAAAGGATTACCCTGATCGGCTGGTGGTTACTGTTGGTTACAACCCCTATCGCATCGAGGAAAGCCTGGAGGAGATAGAAAGGGGTGTTCGGGAGTACGGTGCCAAATATTGCTATTTCCACTCTCTTACCTTTGGCCTGCCCCTCAACGACAAAAAGCTTTACCCCTGTTACGCCAAGTGTAGCGAGCTCGGGATACCCGTTGGGATGCAGACCGGGCACGCAGCGGAGCTGTTCCCCAGTTGGCCAGGGTACCCCATGTACCTCGACGAGGTGGCTCTGGACTTCCCCGGGCTTACTATCATTGGTTCTCACACCGGCTGGCCCTGGGTTAACGAGATGGTATGCATGGCCTGGAAGCATCCCAATGTCTACTGTGACTGCTCCGCCTGGATGCCCAAGCTTCTGCCTAAACTCCATCCACAGTTGCTCATCTTTATGCAATTCTGGGCTGGCCAGGAGAAAACCCTCTTTGGCACCAACGGTATGGGGTTTAAGGCTTTCAAGGAGCAGTTCCTGGAACTGCCTCTCAATGATGAGGCCAAGAGGATGATCATGCGTGAAAACGCAATCAAGGTCTTTAACCTATAAGTGCAGGGAGTCAAGCTCATTCCCGAGATTTAAGTTATTTGGGAACAGTCGGCAACGTTTTACGGGGCTGCTGTTCCCAAAGCTTTCTTCAGAGAATGCCTGATGAGGAGGATGGTTTGAGGGCGCGTGATCGTATTCAGGAATCACCCCTTGGTCAAGCAAAGAGTCTATTGCGCCGGCTTAACGTCAGGGCGGCCAAAGGACTCGGGCAACATTTCCTGATCGATCGTAGTGTGCTGGAGACGATAATATCGGCGGCCGAGCTTAAGCCCGCCGATACGGTAGTGGAGGTGGGACCGGGGTTGGGTATACTAACCGACGGATTGGTGAGAGAAGCGGGAAAGGTCGTCGCTGTTGAGGTTGATCCCAAGCTTGCCTCAGCTTTAGCGAGTAACTTCGCTAAGGTTCCGGAGGTTACTGTGTTGAATGCCAGTGTGCTTGACCTCAATCCCGAGGAGATACTTGGGGGCCAGACATCAACTATAAGCTGCTCCCGGTGCTACAAGGTTGTTGCCAATCTTCCCTACTATGTCGCCTCCCCGATCGTGCGCCATTTCCTGGAGGCATCGCTCAAGCCCAGCTTGATGGTGGTCATGGTGCAGAAAGAGGTCGGACAGCGTATGGTAGCCGGACCCGGTGAGATGAGCCTGCTGGGAGTCAGCGTACAACTGTATGGCAAACCAGCAATTGTGGACTACGTACCCGCGCGGAGTTTTCACCCCCAGCCGAAGGTTGATTCAGCCATTGTACGCATCGACGTCTACCCGGAGACGGCAGTGGGAGTGGAGAACATCGCTGGGTTCTTCGAAGTAGTGAAGGCCGGATTTAGCGCTCCAAGAAAGCAGCTGCGTAATTCCCTGAGCCTGGGGCTGCAACTCGAGGTGCCGGCGGTTATTGAACTCTTGGAAAAGGCTGGAATAGACCCGCAGCGCCGTCCTCAGAACCTGTCCCTTGAGGAATGGGCTCAAGTGTATCGTGCATTTGCTGGCCGAGGCGAGTGATGAGTTTAACACTCCGTGCATACGCCAAGGTAAACCTGACGCTGGAAGTTTTGGCCAAACGTGGTGATGGTTACCATGAAATAGCTACTGTCCTTCAGACTATAAGTCTGGCGGATACCCTATCTTTTGAGCTTAGTGACGTGTTGGAGCTTCGCTGCAGTGTTCCCAGTCTTCAGTTGGCCGATAATCTGGTGCTGAAGGCCGCGAAGTTGCTTGGGAAGGCAACAGGCTGCAGCAGAGGGGCCTTGATACAGCTCACCAAGGAGATTCCAATAGCTGCTGGATTGGGGTCTGGCGCAACCGATGCTGCTGCTACTCTGGCCGGCCTGAATCGACTTTGGGAAACGAATCTGCCCCCGCAGGGATTACTGGAACTGGCGGCAGACTTAGGTTCAGACGTCTCTCCTCTTCTTTATGGGGGTATCGTTCTGGCAAAAGGACGTGGAGAGCAAGTAGCTTGCCTACCGCCAATGCCAGAGTTGTGGATGGTATTGCTTAGGCCGCCCATTAACCCTATTCCCAACAAAACAGCGCAGCTCTACTCAAAGCTAATACCCTCCCATTTCACCTCAGGGCAGTTCGCAGAGCGTTTGGTTGACCACCTAAATGAGGGGTCAAGTATTAGTGCCGATTTGCTACATAACGTGTTTGAGCAGGTCGCTTTCGACTTCTTTCGGGACCTTTCCGAGTATCGCTCGGTCTTCGTGAAGGCGGGAGCCGAGACTATTCATCTAGCTGGAGCCGGCCCTTGCCTATTCACATTAGTGTCCGATGAGGCAGGAGGGAAGGCTGTTTTAAGCAATCTGGAGGCAGCTGGGCAGGAGGCGTATCTTGTTCGCACTGTAGACGCAGAGCCTCTAGCCTCTGTTAGTGATAGACAATGTTGATGGATATCCTGGCAGGTGTGGTCTGTGGATTGGCTATGGGGACGATATGCCTTGGGGTGGGAATATATATCCTGATGTCCAACCGCGATATGTATGACCGTCTAAGTAAGTTTCTGCCCCAAGGATTCTCGCCTACCGTAGTTATGTTGGGTCTTATGATCGGTGTGCCACCTGTGTGGGTGCTCTTAGGGGCCATCGCCGGCTTGGCCTCCCGATTAGTTGAAGACTCCTTTCCCAATGCCGGGCTGGGCAGCCCAAATTTCGTGTTCACCGTTGCCATTCTATGTCTTGCGGCACTTGCAACTCTGATATTGCTCCTCATTCGGAAAAGGCTGGTCTGGTTGGGTTTGCTTATTAATATCGCCTTTGCGGGCATCTTTGGCTGGCTTCTGCCACTGCTGGCAAACTGGCGCTAGTGAGCTCTGCTGTGGTTGACCGCTCATAGTAGCCAGCGTTAGAATACCCTTATAACCTGGTCAACGACTCGGACCCTAGAACTGCGGTATGAATCCCCTATGAATCAGACCTACGTCTCCCTGGATCTCGAAACCACCGGGCTAAACCCGGAGGTCGATGAAATCATCGAGATAGGCGCTGTCAAGTTCCAGGGCAATAAAGTTACCGATACTTTTCATTCACTCGTCAATACCCAGCGTACTTTGCCCTACCGTATTCAGTTGCTCTGTGGCATCGAGCAGTCACAGCTAGACGCTGCTCCTGCGTTCACGGAACTGGCTGATGGGCTTACGTCATTTATCGGTGGCTGTCCTATCGTGGGGCACAACATATCCTTCGACCTGAGCTTCCTGGCGCAGAAAGGTCTCAAGCCAGCCAATGCTACATACGATACTTGGGAGATGGCGACAGTGCTGCTTTTTCGGCAGACCGATTATAGCCTTGCTTCACTGACAAGACAGCTTGGGCTCTCTGTTCCGCAACACCGTGCCCTGTCCGATGCTATGGCGACGAAGGACCTTTTCGTTGCACTGCTCGACCGTGCGCTTCAGCTCGATCTCGCTACCCTGGATGGTGTGGTGCATCTAGCTGAGAAAGCGGATTGGGGACTCGTTCGGTTCTTTCGAGAGGTCTTGGAATTTAAGGCAAAAACAGCTTTCTCGGGCAGTGACAGCATCGTAGACACGGCAGGTGGAGATGAGGTAACCCTCTGGGGTGAGGATGATGAACAACCGCTCACTCCCGAACCTGAGAGGATACCTCTTGATGTAGGCAATCTATCGAATATCATCGGCCCCAAGGGGATCCTGGCTCAAACTCTAGCGGGTTATGAGCACCGCCCCGGGCAGATTCAAATGATGGAAGCGGTTGCTCAGTCGCTGAACAATTGCGAGCATCTTATAGTTGAAGCGGGGACAGGCACCGGCAAATCTATTGCCTATCTCCTGCCATCGATCTTCTTCGCTCTAGAAAATGGTATTCCTGTAGTTGTTTCCACCAACACAATAAACCTGCAAGAGCAGCTAGTGGGAAAGGATATCCCGGACCTGCTGCGGACATTGGAGCAGTGGCAGAACCCTCCGGTGAAGAAACTGAAGGTGGTTCAGCTAAAAGGCCGGTCTAACTACCTCTGCATGAGGAAGTATGATGCAATGCGGGCGAGCTACAGTCTGTCTCTAGACGAAGTCAAGCTTCTCGCTCGCATAATGGTATGGCTCTTATCGACGCAGACTGGTGACCGGGCTGAACTCAATATCGGCGGCAATGAGTCCTCCACATGGAACAAGGTATGCGCCCAGTTTGACGAACGTCTGGAAGGACGGTGCCCATATCGGCAGCGGGGCACCTGTTTCCTCTATCGGGCGCGTGGTGCTGCTGAAAAGGCTCATCTTATCGTGGTCAACCATGCACTGCTGCTAGCGGACATGGTCGCCGATACCAAGATTTTGCCTCCCTACGATCACTTGATAATTGATGAGGCTCATCATCTTGAAGCTGAGGCAACTAATCAACTCGGTTCCCAGGTTACACAGTGGGATCTGTTCAGTTACCTCAAGCGATTCAAGTTGGAGGTGGAAGGGCAGCGGCGAACAGGCCTTCTTGCCTGGCTTAATGACTGCTTCCGTGGTAGCACTGTAGCTTTGTCCAGGCAAAGGCAATTGAAGCAGCTTGCCGAATCGCTAGGCAATCACGTTGACAGGGCACACCTTCATGTTTCTCAATTCATGGAGAGGCTTCGTGCCTTCATTGAAAGCCATACCACCGATCGTGGTGGGTATGACCGGTATCTGCTCCTGACCTGGGATAAGCGAACGCAGCAGGGATGGTCGCGGGTGGAGACTGTATGGGAAGACCTGGGTTCTACGCTCAAGGCTATCGCTAATGATCTGGATAGACTTTACCTCGGCATGGAGGACCTCGCAGATAACAAAGTAGCGGATTACGATTACTTGATGCTGGAGCTTTCCTCTCTGTTTGGCTGGAGTGATGAACTGCGCCAGCAGATGGATTGCCTGGTGTCTCATCCTGAAACAGATAGCATCTACTGGCTTGTTATCGGTGGTCAGAACGATGGGGTTGAGCTACACGCAGCCCCACTAAACGTGTCCGGGGTACTGGAGAAATCGCTGTTTGCCCCTAAGGAGTGTGTCGTCCTGACCGGCGCTACCTTGAGCACTGAGAGCACATTCGAGTACATCAAAGGCAGGTTGGGGCTGGAATATGTTAACGAGCTGTTGTTGGGAGCACCCTTCGACTACCCGACATCGACAATGATCTATCTGCCCCATGACATTCCCGGCCCGACCAGCGCGAGCTATCAGCAGGCGCTTGAGAAGACTCTGATCGACCTTTGTCGAACCTGCCGGGGGCGGACTTTGGTTCTTTTTACCTCACACGCTGCGTTGAGGGCCACTCAAGCGGCAATTCAAGCACCTCTGGAGGAAGAAGGCATTCTGGTATTAGGACAAGGCGTGGACGGCTCGCCGAAGCAGCTTCAGGCTACTTTTAAAGCAAATCCCGAGACTGTACTCCTGGGGGCTGCCAGCTTTTGGGAAGGGATTGACGTTGTTGGTGATGCTCTCAGCATATTGGTCATCGCCAGGCTGCCGTTCAACGTACCTACGGACCCTATCTTCGCTGCGCGCTCTGCGCTATTCGACGATCCTTTCAAGCAATATGCCATTCCTCAGGCCACAATTCGCTTCAAGCAGGGGTTTGGTCGTCTTATCCGCAGTAAAAGCGATCGCGGTGTTCTGGTTGTATTCGACAGGCGCCTGCAAACTATGAACTACGGTTCAGCCTTTCTTGATTCGATACCCTTGTGCACTGTTGTCAGAGGCTCATCGCATGAGCTGCCGTCCCACGTGGCAAGGTGGCTTGGTGTAGACTCACAGTAATGGTGATGCTAATCCGTTGAGGGGGCTCTCATGCAGAATATTTATGACTACATTGATGATCACTGGCAAGATGCCCTTGAGGATCTCAAGAGGCTATGTCGTCAGCCAAGTATAAGTGCGCAGGGCGTGGGCATGGCGGAGGTTGTGCAGCTTTTAGTTCGGATGATGCGAGAGTATGACATCGACGCTCAGGTTTTGCCCAGCCCGGGTGATGGATATCCCCTGATCTATGGTGGGGTCGCTGGAGACTCACCAACAACTCTTCTCTTCTACAACCACTACGATGTCCAGCCCCCGGAGCCATTGGAGTTATGGAGTTCACCGCCTTTCGAGCCTACACAGTACGAGAGCAATCTCCGTGCGAGGGGTGTTTCAGACAATAAGGGGGATATCGTTGCCCGACTGCTCGCTATCCGGGCGTTTCAAAAGGTGCGCGGAAAGCCGCCGGTTTCGGTAAAGTTCATAATCGAGGGAGAAGAGGAGATAGGCAGTCCTAACATTGTGGCCTTTGTCGAGAATAACCGGCAGCTTCTGAAAGCGGACGCCTGTATCTGGGAGTGTGGCGGTGTAAACTGGAGAAACGAACCTGTTGTCAGCCTTGGGCTCAAAGGAATCCTATACGTGCAGCTTGAGGTGCGCGGCGCTTCACAGGATGTTCACTCATCGATGGCTACGGTTGTGCCCAATCCTGCCTGGCGGCTGGTGTGGGCTCTAAGCTCGCTCAAGGACATGGAAGAGAATATCCGCATCGAGGGATTCTATGACGATGTCTTGCCTCCAACACAGCGTGAGATCGATGCTATCAACGCTATGCCGATGGATGAGGAGGAGACGAAACAGGCTCTGGGACTGGAGAGCTTTGTGAAAGGAGTTACAGGGTTTGATTACAAGTCGCGACACATCATCGAGCCTATATGTAATATATGCGGGCTTGATTCTGGCTACACTGGTTCGGGGTCGAAAACGGTTCTCCCCTGTCTTGCCAGGGCCAAGATCGATTTCCGTCTCGTTCCCAACCAAAGCCCTGATGATATACTGGCCAAGCTGAGAAGGCATCTCGATAGCCACGGCTTCGGCGATGTTGTCATCGCCCCTCAGACTGAGGGTGAGAGCGCCGCTCGCACTCCCCTTGACTCGCCCTTCGTGAGCGTGGTCTCTGAGGCGGCTAGAGAGGTCTATGGAGTTGAGCCCGTGATTGTACCCTCGATGGCAGGCAGCGGCCCCATGCACTCTTTCACTGACACTCTGGGGTTGCCCACTGCCTTGATCGGCGTGATGTATCCCGGCTCCAGCCCACATGCGCCCAACGAGCACATCAGGCTTGCCGATTTCATACTGGGTGCCAAGCACATAGCTGCTGTGCTGGAGCGAATGGCAGCGAGATAGACGATATTACGTGGGGATGATTGAAAATAGCGAGCACGTCTTGACCTTGCTTTGAGAAAAAGCTCAATCAACGTATCAGTGCGGACGGATATTCAACTTTGGGTGCCTGAAGAAGCATCATGCTGCTCCTTGTTAGGCTTGTTGCTCCAAGCACCTTGCTTGCTTAATGGGCTCCAGGAACGGGAAAATTGCCTGATTGCTCCGCACTTCTTACAAACCCCTAAATTTCTCTCATCTATTAACCAGTGATGAATACAGTCCTGGCAATCGTCATTATGAGCTTTCTCGCTCTTATTCTCCACATCAACCCCCTCTTAAATGACAACTTCTACAAATGCTCTAGTGGGGTATCTTTCAGCTAGCCTCTAGATCAGTTTAAGGGTAAACGTTAAAAAGTAGTAGAATCGATGACTTTAGTGAGACGCATATTGCATGATTGGAAACCAAAGGGAATCGAGCGCCACTCCCAACCGCCGATTCCCCTCTACACAGCTCCCGGTAACGATCACCGCTACAACAGGAGCACATTGCTGCTACGCTACCGTCTTACAGAGGAATAGCAGTCTGAGCAATACACCGGTCGTTCTTCTCGGGGCTCAAAGGGGACCTGACAGTCCTTGCCACAAGAAGCGCATACTGCGGGGTACATTTGTCTTTGCCTGGTGTAGCCGCCATTATTGCCAAAGCGATTTTGTTTTCTGGCCGCTCGGCAGTCAGGGCAGCGCCCGGGCTCGTTGACAAATCCTTTGCCGGCGAAAAACTCCTGCTCGCCAGCGCCAAAGGTGAAACTCAAGCCGCAATCCGAGCATGTAAGTGTTTTGTCCGCGTACTCCATAGATGACCTCCTTTCCTACCACCCAATTTAAGCTTGGTCATCCATGGCCTGGGGAATGCTTGAGGCATATGACAGGTCGGAATTAGCAAACTTCCACTAGGTCTTTGCTAAAGAATAACACACTTTTGGGGAATGTCAAGTTTGATATCTGTTCACAAATTGAAATATCAAGTACGATGTGCCCTTACGAAGACATTTGCATTTTCCCTTCCTTGCTACTAGCGCTTCTAGTTCCCCACTGACATGGGCTGCACATTTACGCTCTTGCCCCTCGTCAATCAGCCGACTAAGCAACGTACTTCTAAGAGAGGACTTACTCATTAACTCATGCGGTAAATTTACATGACTATGGCTCGATATACTGCAATTTGACTTGGAAAACGTGTTGTGTGCTACGGCTACGCAATGCTGTCACTAGACGATGTCCGCTCAAAGCAGGGGTTACACATGAAAGACAGGCCGCAGACGTTGGGTCTGGTCAGTATATGGCTACAGTCGTCACCCGGGGAATCAGATGACTGAAAATAGATGTTCCTGCCGCAGGAGATGCAATTGACCGCATTTGTGTCATCCAGAGGCTGGCCGCAGACGTGGCAAGTATCTCCCATGGTAAACTTCTCAGCGTTTTGACTCGATAAGCCACTGGCGTACCAATTCCTGTTCCCCTTTTCTGGTGGTTACTTTACCATCGAGCCTTGCATCTTTGAGGGCTTGCAGCAACCTTCCCAGCTTCTTGCCTGGCGGCACCCCCATCAGTTTCAGATCGTCCCCGTCGAGGGAGGGAGCGACGAACCGCATATTGGAGAGGTAAAGCGCGAGTTGCCGCCTTGCATGCTCGGAAGCTGTGGCCAGGGCGGCAGCCAGGATAGTCTGGGGGTAGTGGCGCTGGAGCAGGCGGCAGATATCGCTCGGCAGTAGCTCTTGAGCCTCTAAGTCTGTCAGGGCTTTCTTCAAGCCGGGAATATCCCGCAGCACTTGTGCCTCTGAGCGACCGAACTTGAGGCGCTCCAGAAAATCATCGATCTGTTCTGCATCAAGTCGCCAGACTAAAAGTGCCAGGTAAATGGTGGTCTCAGGTTTAGAGTCTGGACTTGCCTTACGGGCTTTCTCGAAGTGCCCCGCGAGCCAGCTATTGCCCTCAAGAGATGGCGAGAGTTGCTGCAGAGCCCCCAGTTCCTCAGCCCGGTATATCGCTTTCTCTGGATAGTCCTCTTTAAGAATGCGCTCCAGCTCGTGGCGCAGCCTGTCCCCGCTTACCCTGTCCATCATGCCTACGTCACGGCGAAGCAAGCCCTCGGTGTCGGGTTCCAGTCTGAAAACGAGGCGCTGTTCGTACCTGATGGCACGCCAGATGCGGGTAGGGTCATCTCTGAAGCTCTCCTTGTGCAGTACCCTGACGAGGCCTCGGTCGAGGTCGCTTTTTCCACCATAGAGATCGACCAGCTCGCCGAAGCGGGCAGGATCGAGATGGACTGCCATGGCGTTTATCGATAAGTCACGCCTTAAGAGGTCATCCTTGATCGTTCCCGGCTTCACTGTAGGCAATGCTCCTGGTCTGGCATAAGTCTCTGACCTGGCGGTCACGATATCGAGGGTGTTTGTTCCCTGACCGATGGTAGCGGTGCCGAAACGGGGATGCGTCACTACTTTAGCAGTCCTGAGCTTGGCAAGTTGACGGGCCAGGGAAGGAGCGTCACCCTCCAGAACCAGGTCGAGGTCCAGATTGGCCTGTCCTAGAAACAGGTCTCTCACTGCCCCACCGACGAGGTACAGGCTCTGTCCTTTGTCAGCAGCTAATCCCCCGGCAGCCCTGATGAGCTCCAGAGGCTCTTGGGGTAAGTGTTCCTCTATTTCTCTGGTAATGTTAACCAAAATATCTTCTCAAGGTTACTCATTATAGCAGGAGCCTTCTACTTTTGATCTCTGTCATGGCAACAATCACTTCTCGGTTTCGTTGGCAAGCTATAGATACTCCTTCACCCTTTCTGCCAGCGTCCTGGTTATCCCCGGCACTGCTGCAATCTCCTCAACGGAGGCTTCTTTGATCCTCCTTACTGAGCCGAACTGCTTTATCAGGCTACGTCTGCGCTTGGGGCCGATGCCGGGTACCTCAAGCGCAGACGTCATGGTGGTCTTTCGGCGCACTTTCAGGTGATAGGAGAGTGCGAAGCGGTGCGCTTCGTCACGAATGCGCTGCAGCAGGTAAAGCGCCTGGGAGTTGCGTGGCAGTATAAGGGGCTCTGCTGCGTCTGGCAGGAATACCTCTTCGTTCTCCTTGGCCAGTGAGGCGATAGGAACGGTATCTATCCCAAGCTCCTGCATAACTTCAATAGCGGAGCTCAAATGTCCTCTACCTCCATCGATTAATACAAGGTCTGGCATTACTGCCCATGAACTACTGTCTTGCAGATTCGCGCGTTTGAAGCGCCGCCTGAGCACTTCCTGCATCATAGCGTAATCATCGTTGCCAGTCACCGTCTTTATCTTGAAACGCCGGTAGTTTGAAGGCCTGGGACGGCCATTTTCGAAAACCACCATACTGCCCACAGCGGAGGTGCCTCTGATGTCAGAGATGTCGTAGCACTCCACCCTTTTGGGCTGCTTGAGCAGGTGAAGTTGTTCTTCAAGCTCTTTGAGCGCGGTAGCGGTTTTCCCGGTGTCGGTCAGCCATTTGGCCCGGAGCTGCTGGAGCGCTGCGGTGGCGTTCTCAGCTACCATGTCCACCAGCATCTTTTTCTCCCCTCGTTGGGGCACCTTGAGACTAACCTTACCTCCTCGTTTCTCCTCAAGCCAGGACAGAATGACCGAGGTATCGTAGGGTTCAGTTTGAAGGAGCATCCGCGGGGGCACATAGGGGGCTGAGCCATAGAACTGCTCGATAAAACTGGCCATAATCCGACCTGGCTCCTCGTCCAAGGTGCCCTCCAGGATGAAATGCTCCTTGCCGATGAGCCTACCTCCGCGAATGAAAAATATCTGTACGCAAGCTTCGTTTTTCTCCCTGGCGAAGGCGATCACATCCTCATCGTTTTTAGTAGTGGAGGAGATCTTCTGTCGTTCAGTGATACTCTCCACCGCCTGAAGTTGGTCTCTCAAGGAGATGGCCTTTTCAAACTCCAGAGCCCGGGCGGCCTCTTCCATCCTGTGCCTCAGGTCGCGAATTATGATCTCCTGCCTTCCTTCCAGAAAGAGAATCACCTGTTCGATAATCCTGCGATATTCCTCCTTTGTTATCTCGCCGCTGCAAGCCCCAACACAGCGGTTGATGTAGAAATCGAAGCAGGGACGAGGTTTCTTGCCCGTGATTACCCCTCTGGGTGAGCAATAGCGAAAGAGTTTTCTCAGGAGATCCAGGGTTCGGCGTACGGCTTTAGCGTTCGCAAATGGGCCGAAGTAGCGTCCACCATCGTCTTCAAAGCGCCTTGTCTGGAAGACGCGGGGCCATTCCTCGTTCAGGCTTACCTTGATATAGGGGTAGCTCTTATCATCCTTGAGACTAACGTTATGAGGAGGATGGTGTTTCTTGATAAGGTTGCATTCCAGAATGAGCGCTTCCTGTTCGGAATCGGTAACGATAAAATCGAGGTCTCGCGTCCTTGCCGCTAGCTTTTGGAGCTTGGGCGAAAGTGTACGTGGGGCTCCGAAGTAGGACCTTACACGATGGCGCAGGCTTGCTGCTTTGCCTACGTAGAGGACTTTCCCAGTGTCATCCCTAAATAGGTAAACCCCGGGTTTTGTCGGCAGTGCCTTTAGCTGTTCCTGGAAGCAACTCTGCTCCACTGAGGTGTTTCACCTACCCCTCGCGCTTATCCTCAGAAATTCTAGTCACATTGGTGACGCCTTGCACACCTTCCAGCTTGGAGAAAAGCCGGCCCAGTTGTCCGACATTGCTTATTTCCATGGTCACGAACACAGAGAGCTTGTCGTCGCCCTGCTCGTTTAGTGAAACTGCAACTATGTTTATTTTCTCATCTGAGACAAGAGAAGTAACGTCTCGCAGTAGTCCTACCCTATCCCAGGCTTCGACGAGGATTGTGACAGGGAAGGAAAAGCCTGACTTTCCCCATGACACCTTGACAAGCCGCTCCTTCTCGTCTTCGCTAAGGATGTTGGGACAGTTTTTACGATGTATGGTCACTCCTCGGGAACGGGTAACGAAGCCGATTATATCGTCACCAGGCACAGGCTGGCAACAGGGGGCGATGTGGGTCAATAAGTCACCTGCGCCTAGAACCTGAACTGCTGATGTTGTTTCTACCTTGGGCTGAGCTATTGCTGATGGTATATGTGGGGGTGTTTGAGGTCGTTCTTCTGGTGTAGTGAGCTTCACAGCGATCAGGTGAGAGCTGATGTCGCCACAGCCAATTGCAGCCAGGAAATCATCCACCTTGTCGTAGTTGAAGAGCTCGGCAATCCTCTCCCGGTCGGCAAAGCTTACTCCTAGGCGGCGGAGTTCCTTCTCCAGAATCGTTCTTCCTCTTTCTATATTTTCTGCCCTCTCTTGATGGCGGAACCACTGCTTGATCTTCTCCCGAGCATGATGGGTCTTTACATATCCCAGATTGGGATTAAGCCAATCGAGGCTGGGGCCACGATCTGACTTGGTAGCCATGATCTCGACTGTGTCCCCATTGCGAAGTTCGTAATTAAATGAAACCATTCTGCCGTTTACCTTGGCCCCGATGCAGCGATGGCCCACGTTGGTGTGTATGCGATATGCGAAATCAAGGGGTGTTGCGCCTCTGGGTAATTCCTTTATCTCGCCCTTGGGTGTATAAACGAAAACCTGGTCCCTAAAGATATCGGTCTTGATGGATTCGATGAATGCTGTCCCGCTGAGTTCGCGCTGCCAGTCCATGAGCTGTCTGAGCCAGGTTATCTTTTCTTCGAACGCTATGTCCTTCTTTGTTCCCTCCTTATACTTCCAGTGTGCGGCCACACCGTATTCCGCAATGCGATGCATGCGCTGTGTGCGGATCTGGACCTCCAGGGGTACGGCGTCAATGCACATTACTGTGCTGTGCAGACCTTGGTACCTGTTCTCCTTGGGGTTGGCAATGAAATCGTCGAACTGCCCCGGAATCGGGTGCCAGAGACTATGGACCACTCCAAGCGCGCTATAGCAGTCAGGGCTGGTGTCTATGAATACGCGGAGGGCCAGCAGATCATGTATATCGCTGAACTCCTTGCCCTGTGCGGCATATCTCTCCATCTTGGTGTGTACGCTGTAGATGCTCTTTGGTCTCCCGACGACCTCTGCTTTGATGCCTGCTTTATCAAGTTCCTCCTTGAGGATTCGGCTTACGCGGGTTATGTAACGCTCCCTGCTTACTCTACGAGCAGCGATCAGCTTGGCGATCTGATGATAGGTATCAGGCTGAAGATAGCGAAATGATAAGTCTTCTAGCTGCCACTTTATCTGCCAGATTCCCAAACGGTGGGCAAGTGGAGCGTAGATCTCCATTGTTTCCTTTGCTATCCTCTGCTGCTTCTCAGGGTCCAGTGGCTTCAGAGTGCGCATGTTATGCAATCTGTCAGCCAGCTTTATGAGCACGACCCGGATATCCTCGGCTGTGGCCATGAACATCTTGCGCAGGCTTTCGACTTGTGCTTCGCTTTCAACTACCTTATCAAGCTCTCCCTCTTGAACTTGGGAAGACATCTTATCCAGTCTGGTCATTCCCTCAACCAGCCTTCTCACCTCAGGCCCAAACCGATCCTCGATAATGGAGAAAGGGACTCCGCAATCTTCGGGTACATCGTGGAGTAAGGCAGCGGCAAGCGAGACCTCATCCATTTGAAGCTCGGCAACAATCGTTGCTGTCTCCAGGGGGTGTGAGATAAATGGATCCCCTGTTAGTCGACGCTGGTTGCCATGCGACTCAAGTGCGAACTGATAGGCATCTTCTACCAGAGCCAACTTATCCTCATGAAGATACTCCTTTGCCTTATCGATGAGGGTCGTTATATCCACGGAATCGCCTTCAATAAAACCTCCACTTTAGAGTATATTGCAAGGATTCCCTAGATGCAATCTCCTTTACAAACAACCCGCGATACTGTATTCTGCTAGGCGTTAAAGGCTTGATGCTTCGAGTAGAGGAGGGATTCTTGTATCAGGCACCACGAGGCACTTCCGATATTCTGCCAGGGGAGCAAGTATACTGGGGGTATGTAAGGCAGAAAGCCTCTGCTATCTGCGCACTCTATGGCTATCAGCGTATAGACACCCCTACTTTCGAGGACGCTCGACTTTTTGAGCGTAGCATTGGTGAGGAGACTGACATTGTTGAAAAGGAGATGTATACGTTTGAGGATCGGAGTGGGGACAGGTTAACGTTGCGCCCCGAGGGGACTGCGTCGGTCTGCCGTGCCTATGTGGAGCATGGTATGCACACCCTTCCCCAGCCGGTGAGACTCTATTATGATGCTGCTATCTTCAGGTATGAGCGGCCGCAGGCAGGTAGATACCGACAGCATCACCAGTTTGGAGTCGAGGCACTGGGAGATGGCGACCCTGCCCTCGACGCAGAGGTCATCGAAATGGCTTGGCAGTTTTATGTAAATTTAGGCCTGCGTGGTCTTAGCCTCAACTTGAATAGCATTGGGTGCAATAGTTGTCGCCCGGCGTATCTCGATAGCCTGAGGGACTACTATTCAAAACACAGGGAATCACTGTGTCCGGATTGCAAGCGGCGCCTGTCAAGAAACCCGTTGCGCATTCTGGATTGCAAGAAACCTTCCTGTATTCCCTTCAGTGAGCGGGCACCAAGGAGTATAGACTACCTTTGCAGGGAGTGCGCTGAGCACTTCGATCGGCTGGAAAGGTACCTCGTGCTGCTGAATTTGCCCTATGTTGTCAATCATAGTCTGGTTCGAGGGTTGGACTACTACACCAAAACTGTATTCGAGATCGCACCGGAGGGTGAGATTGCGGCTCAGGCAACCATTGGTGCGGGGGGGAGATATGACGACCTCATCGAGCAGCTTGGTGGCAAGCCAACGCCTGCAATTGGCTTCGCCACCGGGATTGAGCGCTTAGTGCGCAATTTGAAGAAGCAAAAAGTCGCTGTTCCTGCAAATCCATCACACGCTGTGTTCATTGCATACCTCGGGCAGGATGCCAAAGATGTGGCGATGAAGCTCGCTTCCCATTTAAGGAATTCAGGGCTCAGTGTAGCCCTGACCTTCGGGGATAGGAGCCTTAAGGCGCAGCTCAAGCAGGCTAACTCCACGGGTGTACAGCGCGCTGTGATTATCGGTGATGATGAGGTTAGAAGCGGGGCAGTGATGCTCAGAGACATGGACAAGGGCGAGCAGGAGATGATTCCACTGGACAAAGTAGCTGAGGTGTTGAGCCAGGTTGTGACTTGACTTGCGTTGCATTGAAAAGCATTCTGCCTGTGCTATAATTGAATAAACCTGTAGTTCCCCCCGGTCGGGGGAATTTTTGTCAGGGGAACCATGCTTGAAAGACTGGACTCAATCGAAAGACGTTATGTCGAGCTGAACGAACTCATGTCACAGCCTGAAGTGGCCTCTGATTTCGATAAGCTGCAGGTTCTGGCCCGTGAGCGTGCGTCACTCGAGGAATTGGTAACCAAGTTCAGAGAGTACAAGACTGTCATTAAAAGCTTAGAGGAGACACAGACCATGCTCACCCAAGGGCTGGATGAGGAAATGGCCGGGTTAGCCAAGGATGAAGTGGAAAGTCTTCATACTCAGAGCGACCACTTGCTTCAGGAGATCAAGCTGGCACTTATACCCCGTGACCCTGCTGACGCGAAGGATGTTATCGTCGAAATTCGAGCTGGTGCTGGGGGTAATGAGGCAGGACTTTTTGCGGCCGACCTCTTTCGAATGTATGCTCGTTATGCCTCGTCCAAGGGGTGGAGGACTGAAGTCATGAGTAGCAACGAAACCGGTATCGGGGGGTTCAAGGAGATCATCTTTGAGGTCAAGGGCAGAGGCGCATATAGCAGGTTGAAATATGAGAGTGGTGTCCACCGCGTGCAGCGAGTGCCATTGACTGAGTCCTCGGGCCGTATTCATACTTCGACTGCCACTGTGGCTGTCCTGCCTGAGGCGAAGGAGGTTGAAGTGGACATCGACACCAATGATTTGAGAGTGGATACGTATCGTGCGAGTGGTGCTGGTGGCCAGCATGTCAATAAGGTAGACTCTGCTGTGCGCATCACCCATATTCCAACGGGTATGGTAGTTACGTGTCAGGACGAGCGTTCCCAGATGAAGAACAGGGTCAAGGCGATGGCAGTGCTTCGCGCCCGACTGCTTGACAAAGAGCGCCAGCGTCAGTTACAAGAGCTAACAGATAATCGCCGTTCCCAGGTAGGAACCGGCGATCGTTCGGAAAAAATTCGCACCTACAACTTCCCTCAGGGAAGAGTCTCTGATCACCGCATAGGCCTGACTCTCCATAACTTGGAGGCTGTGCTGGAAGGCAGCCTCGATGAGATTATCGATGCCTTGGCCACCGCCGATCAGGCAAAGCAACTGGAGGTGCAGGTGGGATAACTCTAGGCGAGGCACTTGACCAGGGGGCACGTGCTTTAGTTGAAAACGGGATAGATGATGCCCGCCTGGAAGCTGAAGTTCTTCTGAGACATAGTTTGGCGCTCGACCGAGTTGCCCTGTATATCAGTCTCGAAGAGAAGATAACCTCCGAGCAAGCTTGTGCCTTCTTTGCTCTCGTCAAACGCCGCATATGTCACGAGCCAACTGCCTATATCACAGAACACAAGGAGTTCTTTGGCCTGGATTTCCACGTTGCCTCTCCTGTCCTCATACCTCGACCTGAAACTGAGATGCTGGTAGAGCAGGGTATTGAGATGGGGACCAACTTATTTGCTGACTCCTGCTTAATTGCTGATGTAGGCACTGGCTGTGGTGCTATAGCCATCGCGTTAGCCATGAATCTACAGCACGCGAGAATCTATGCTACGGACATCTCCAGCGCTGCTTTGGAGATAGCTAGGAACAATTGCCACAGATATGGCGTGGCCGACAGGGTTATTCTACTTCAGAGTGATCTGCTAGACTCTCTGCCGGAACCGGTGCATCTTATTATTGCCAATTTGCCTTATGTAAATGAGTCGGAGCTAGCCGAACTTGATACTGAAATATCGATATTCGAGCCAGTGCTTGCTCTAAATGGTGGGGTTGACGGTCTTGTATTCATCGAAGGACTTGTCTCACAGGCGGAGAGAAATCTACTGCTAGGGGGGGCAATTCTGCTGGAGATAGGATATGACCAAGGACAAGCGGTATGCGAACTGGCGAGGATGCATTTACCCAAGAGCGAAGTTAGCGTGACGAAGGACCTAGGTGGATTGGACCGAGTTGTAAGCATCCGGACTAGTCCTTGATTGACAAGGGAACTTGGCCTGGGATCGCAGATTTCAGACTGTGGGGGCTAGAGATCGTCTCCCAGTTTCGAGGGGTGGGCTTGGCACAGCATCAGGAAATTGTCCGTGAAGGAGGCTGACGTAATCCCGTCTGCGGTCATAAGTACAGCATCTTCTTTGTTGTCCGTATAGTATGCTGGTCTGGTTCCTACTTCGGCGAAACCGTATTTCTTATAAAGAGCCCTGGCTGCTCTGTTAGAAGCACGTACCTCGAGTGTAATGATACTGGCGTTGTATTCCATCGCAAGCTTTATGGCTGATATAAGCAACTGCTCACCGACTCCCCGCTGACGATATGCTTCACGTACTGCTATATTGGCGAGATGAGCCTCATCGGCCATAAACCATAAGCCCGCAAATCCCATAAGGAGCTGCCTTGGGGCTACTCCGTCTGTCCCTCCTCCGAACAAACGCCTGAAAATGGACCTCAAGGTATTAAGCCTTGATTCAGAAGATCGCGTATCGCAATTTGTAACCCTGAGTTCGGGGACTGGTTTTTCATCATCACACAGCTCTTCATAAGCTACAAGGTAGAAAGTCAAGCTGTTAATTGCCAGCTCCCGCCTGAAGTTGGTAGCAGGCCAGGGTGGAGGAAAGGCCTCCAGTTCGATCTCGGAGGCTTGAGGGATATCCTCCAGGTCCATAGGCCTAATGGATAGATTCATCGCACCTCAGTCCTGTCGCTTGTACGCTGCTTGAGTTTCGCAAAACATTCTACCATATTGGAATGGAGCTTTCCTCAGTCTTTACTGTTTCCTTACATTCTTTACTTTATATGAATAGGTATGTGGATTATAGTCATAGTATGAGCAAGAATTTATCATGACGATTGAGATCGTCACCACTGATGATGAAAATGGTAGACCAGTGAACGCTTGAGACAAGCGGTGGGTTTCGCTGCACCACATATATCCTAACCAATCTAAGCTGCCAACCCGCATTTTCGGAACAATGACAACTAAAGTACTACGATATTGAAGCCATCTCTAGTTGGTAACTGGTAGCGCAAATCTTGACAAAGAAGGTACTAACTGGCATACTGAGACTGGGTAAATTGCCCTTGTTTGTTGGCTGTCAAGTTTAAGAGGCACTGTGAAACCGCTTCAAGCGTTACTATCAAGTTGTGGTCACAGGACAAGTAATATCTCGGAAGATTCCCCCCACTTATTTCCCACCAAAACTCCAGTGCTCGATCTAGAGAGTTTGCTTCCTTATGGCTTGCTCAGAGGAGCCAGGCGACACTGTCTTATGGGCTTTGACGGTAGCCTGACGACATATCTCCCCCAGTATTGTAGTTGTCTCGGAGTTGACAAGCCTTTGGATCTGCTGGCACTTGCGTAGAATTTAACCGAGTAAGGCTTTTGAGATAGGATTAATCAAAAGTCAGGCAAAGAAAGGAGAGGCCTGATGGCAACGGTTTTCGATCGCATTCAAGAATTGAGGGCAAGGGAGGAAAAGGAAAAGGCAGCAGGTGGCCCGAAACAGATTGAGAAGCAGCATCAGGCTGGAAAGCTGACAGCAAGGGAAAGGCTTGAGCTCCTTTTTGACACTGGCAGCTTTTGTGAGCTCGATATGTTTGTTCGTCATCGCTGCAGCGACTTCGACATGTCGGAAACCTTCATCGCTAGCGAGGGGGTAGTCACTGGCTACGGCACTGTGAATGGTCGCCCGGTATGTGCCTATTCCCAGGATTTCACCTCCAGGGGAGGAACCCTGGGAGAAATGCATGCGAAGAAGATATGCAAGGTCATGGACATTGCTATGCGCATGGGAATTCCGGTTATAGGCCTCAATGATTCCGGTGGCGCTCGCATTCAGGAGGGTGTCGATGCCCTCTCTGGATACGGCAGCATATTCTTCCGCAACTCGTGTGCTTCGGGGGTTATCCCCCAGATCTCAGCGATAATGGGTCCTACCGCCGGTGGGGCGGTGTATTCCCCTGCCATGACCGACTGGGTTTTCATGGTTGATAAGACCAGTTATATGTTCATCACCGGCCCAGACGTTATAAAGACAGTATCTGGGGAGGTGATTGATTTCGAGAACCTGGGTGGGGCTACAGCGCACAATACTAAGAGTGGCGTGTCCCATTTTATATGTGAGAGCGACGCTCAGGCAATAGAGAAGATTAAAGAACTCCTTAGTTACCTGCCTTTAAACAACATGGAAGACCCCCCTCTCGTCGATATCGGTGATGATCCCAACCGTACTGATATTGCTCTTGATTCCATAGTGCCGGACAGTGAACGGCAAAGCTATGATATGAAAGATGTCATACGCTCCATTGTGGATAATGGCACGATTTTAGAACCACATTTGCTCTATGCGGAGAACATGATCGTCTGTTTCGCTCGCTTCAATGGAAGGACCGTGGGCATCATTGCTAACCAACCGCTGTTTATGGCTGGCAGTCTTGATGTCAATGCCTCTGATAAAGCCAGCCGTTTCATCAGGTTTTGCGATTCCTTCAATATCCCATTGCTTACTATTGTCGATGTCCCTGGCTACCTTCCGGGTACTGACCAGGAGTGGTCTGGAATAATCAGGCATGGCGCCAAGCTCTTATGGTGCTATTCCGAAGCCACAGTTCCCAAGATAACCATGATCGTCCGCAAGGCTTATGGTGGTGCTTATCTGGCGATGTGTGCGAAGGAACTTGGCGCTGATATGGTCTTCGCCTGGCCCACCGCAGAGATCGCAGTCATGGGCGCAGAAGGAGCTGCCAGAATTATCCATCGCCGCGAGATCTCGGAAGCTGATGACCCTAAGGGCAAGCAGCAGGAGAAGGTTGAAGAGTACCGTGATCTCTTCTACAACCCATATATTGCTGCGTCTCGAGGGCTGGTAGACGAGGTTATCATCCCGAGCGAATCTCGCCCCAAGTTAGTTGCCGCTCTGGAATTCCTGTCCACTAAACGGGAAGCCAGGCCCCCCAAGAAACACGGAAATATCCCAATGTAAAGCGGGGCGGAGATATGAGCATAATGCTTAGTCCCGAGAAAGACAGAAAAAAGGTGATTGCGGCAATAATTGCAGGTGTATCTGCATGCATCGAGGAAGAAGAGAGGGCTAGAGAGGCAGTAACACCTCGGCGAAGGGCAGCTAGGGCAGTAGCCCTGTGGCCTGTATTGGGACGGGAAGAGATAATGAGAATGCGAACTTTGTGGCAGCGAAGGATGGTCTGAGAGAAAACAAACCAGCAACGGACACGGACTCTATGTAAAGCTGAAGGAGGCCCAAGTCATGTCTGCAGATAAAAGGAGTTCTGCCCCAGAGACGAAGAAGGCGGAAACAAGCATCAAGTCAAAAAACCCAGTTAAGATTTGCGATACCACGTTTCGAGATGCACATCAATCCTCTTTTGCTACGCGGATGCGAATTGATGATATGGAGTCCATCGCGCCCGAGATGAACAAGGTTGGGTTCTATGCAATGGAGGTCTGGGGTGGGGCTACGTTTGATGTCTGCACCCGTTTCTTGAACGAGGATCCCTGGGACAGGGTGCGACTCTTGAAGAAGCTCATGCCTGACACTCCGCTGCAGATGCTGCTCCGGGGGCAGAACCTAGTGGGATATCGTAACTATGCCGACGATGTGGTTAAAGAATTTGTCCATCAATCTGCTGAGGTCGGCATCGACATATTCCGTGTTTTCGATGCCCTGAATGATGAGCGCAATTTTCAGGCTTCCTTTGCAGCAATCAAAGAAACTGGTAAACACATCCAGGCCTGTCTCAGCTTCTCCCTCACCGAGAACAAACTGGGCGGTCCTGTGTACACTGTTGACTATTTCGTGAAGAAGGCCAGTATCTTTCAGGATATGGGTGCTGACAGTATTTGCATCAAAGACATGGCGGGGTTGCTCTCCCCCTACGACGCTTATGACCTAATCACGGCCCTTAAGAAAGTGCTGCGAATACCGGTGGAACTGCATAACCACTATACCAGCGGCATGGCCTCAATGACGTGTCTCAAAGCTATCGAGGCTGGTGTTGATATTATTGATACTGCCCTGGCACCGTTTGCTCTGCGTTCCTCTCAGCCAGCCATTGAGCCTATTGTAGCCGCTCTCCAGGGAACACCGAGAGATTGCGGACTTGATTTGAGTCTTCTTCTCAAGTTAGGGGAGTATTTCGAGTCTATAGCCCCTAAGTATCGCAGCTACCTGGATACCAGCAAGATGGCAATTATTGATACAGGAGTGTTAATGCATCAGGTCCCTGGTGGCATGACGACCAACCTGGTGTCTCAACTCAGGGAGGCTGACGCTCTCGACAGGCTTCATGAGGTGCATGAGGAGCTTCCACGTACTCGTAAAGAACTCGGCTATCCTCCTTTGGTGACCCCGACAAGCCAGATTGTGGGCATTCAAGCCGTGCAGAATGTTCTCTTTGGCAGATACAAGATGATCTCAGGGCAAGTGAAGGATTACGTGTATGGTATGTATGGTAGGTCTCCGGCTCCCATCGACCCCAAGGTGCAGAAGCTGGTACTGAAGGGATATGAAAAGGGCGAGAAGCCGATCACCTGCCGTGCCGCCGACTTACTGGAGCCTGAGATGGAAAAGGCCAAGGAGGCTACTAAGGATATCGCCAAGGATATTGGTGACGTACTCGTCTATGCAATATATCCTCAGACTGGGATGAGGTTCCTGCGCTGGAAGTATGGGCTGGAGCCCGTGCCCGATTTGGTAAAGCCCAAAACCCTGGAGGAGGTAAAGAGAGAGGACGAGCTCATAGAGAAAGCCAAAGCAGGAAAGCTCGTAGAAAAAGTGGAGAAGGAAGTTCCTGGCAAAGGTCCGGGCATTAGAACCTTCAACGTCTTCGTCGAGGACGAATACTACAGTGTAGAAGTGGAACCAACCGGCACGGCAGCTATAACGGGACCGATTGCAAGCCCTCCTCCCCAAGCCGCGCAGACTGCACCGAAGGCAGAAGCTGCGCCTCAGCCCGTTAGGGCAAGCGCACCGGCGTCAGCGGCTGTTGGCGAAGGAGAGATCGCTGTGGCTGTCCCTATGCCAGGGACAGTAATTCGATACCAGGTGGATGTGGGAGATAAAGTCAAGGCAGGAGACATCGTGGTTATGCTCGAAGCGATGAAAATGGAGAATGCCATCCCTGCTCCTGCTGATGGTGTGATTAAAGCAGTGAACTTTGGACCGGGTGCCTCGGTCAAAAAAGGCGATGTGCTTGCCATAATCGCTAAGTAGTACACAGTTGACCACGACGCTACAATCTCGAAAGCAGCGGATGCCGTTTGCAATAAGCTAAAGGAGGAGGCAAATCATGCGTAAAAAGATCACCGTCGTTGGTGCCGGAAATGTGGGGGCTACCTGCGCCCAACGGCTGGCAGAGCGTGGCTACGCTGACATCGTCCTTGTGGACATCATTGAGGGTATGCCACAAGGTAAAGCGCTGGACATCCTCGAGAGCGGACCTGTTGTTGGCTTCGATTCCAATGTTATCGGGACCAATAGCTATGCAGATACAGCAGGCTCTGACATTGCGATCATCACTTCAGGGGTCCCCCGAAAGCCTGGGATGAGCCGGGACGACCTTGTGCTCACCAATATGAAAATAGTCAAAGGGGTAACCGAGGAGTTGGTCAAGGCCTCACCCAAGTGCATAATCATCGTGGTTGCTAATCCTCTGGATGCAATGGCACAGCTGGCATTCAAGGTAAGTGGTTTCCCTCGAAATCGCGTTATGGGCATGTCGGGGATACTTGATACCGCTAGATTCAGAACTTTCCTTGCCCAGGAGCTTGGTGTCTCGGTTGAGGATGTTGCCGCTTATGTATTGGGCGGACACGGAGATACAATGATACCCTTAACCAGGATGGCTACTGTTGGTGGAGTGCCTGTAACCGAAGTCTTGCCAGAGGAGACTATCTCTAAGATTGTGGAACGTACTGTCAAGGGTGGTGGTGAGATAGTGGCACTGCTTAAGACTGGAAGTGCGTTCTATGCACCATCTGCAGGCGTTGTCCAGATGGTCGACGCAATAATCCTGGATAAGCAGAATATCCTGCCCTGCGCTGCCTATCTCGATGGTGAGTATGGCATTAACGGCGTCTTTGTGGGCGTCCCGGCGAAGCTGGGCAAGGATGGCATGGAGCAGATCATTGAGATAAAGCTGATGCCAGAGGAGGAAGCGGCACTGAAGAAATCGGTGGATGCAGTGAGAGAGCTTATCGAAATCATGAAGATATAGCTGGTACAAATATGAAGGAAATCAAAGCGAAAGACGTCACCAGCACTGTGGCCCGGCTGTGCACAGAGGCCAATTTCTTTCTTGGGGACGATGTGCTTGCAGCCCTGCGGAAAGCGCGCGAGGAAGAGGAATCTCCAGTGGCGCGCCAGATTCTGGATCAAATACTTGAGAATTCTACTATCGCTGCCAAAGATGAGATGCCTCTATGTCAGGATTGTGGCCTTGCCATAGTCTTCATAGAGCTGGGGCAAGAGGTTCACATTTCAGGCGGTGACCTCTATCAAGCTGTGGACGAAGGTGTACGGCAGGGCTACGCTGAAGGATATTTGCGCAAATCTGCGGTCAGGCAGCCGTTTTCAGCCAGGGTCAATACCAAGGACAACACTCCTGCCATTATTCACACTGAAGTTGTGCCCGGTGATCAGTTGAAAATCACTGTCGCTCCTAAGGGCGGTGGCAGCGAAAACATGAGCCGTTTCACGGTGCTTAAGCCCGCTCAAGGACGGCAGGGGGTAGTCGATTTTGTAGTGAGTGCTGTAGAAGAAGCAGGTAGCAATGCCTGCCCCCCGACGATTGTAGGTGTGGGCATCGGTGGTAGCGCTGAGAAGGCGATGATTTTGGCCAAGAAGGCGCTGCTACGCACAGTGGGCGAACCGTCCCCAGACCAGGAGGTTGCTGAGCTGGAGAAAGAGTTGCTGCAGCGAATTAACGCAACTGGTGTTGGAGCGGGTGGGGTGGGGGGTAGGATTACCTCACTGGCAGTACATGTTGAAATCTTCCCTGCCCACATAGCCAGCCTGCCGGTGGCGGTTAATCTTCAGTGCCATAGTGCACGCCACAAAGAAGCTGTGCTTTGAAGTTGAGCAACCTCTACAGTTAACGATATAGCGATTGGAGAATGGTTCTATGGAAGCCGTTCATGACGTAGTAATCCTCGGTTCTGGTCTGGCAGGACTGCGAGCGACTGTTGAGGCTGCCCGGGTAAGCAATGATGAGCTAGATATAGCTATAGTTTCGAGGGTTCAGCTAATGCGCTCGCATTCCGTCTGTGCTGAGGGTGGAACTGCGGCGGTCATGTACCCGGACGAAGGCGACAGCTTGGAGCTTCATGCCTGGGACACAGTGAGGGGGAGCGATTTCCTGGCTGATCAGGACGTGGTATCGCTTTTCGTGGAAGAGTCCCCAAAGGAAATCCGCCAGCTTGACCACTGGGGTATTCCCTGGTCAAGGCGCCCCGACGGTCGAATAAACCAGAGACCATTTGGTGGGCATAGCTTCGATAGGGCCACCTTTGCCGAGGACAAGACAGGCTTCTTCGAAATGCACACTCTGTACGATAGACTTCAGAAACACGCGCGTGTTACACGGTATGATGAGTGCTATGTTACTTCAATCTTGGTGGAAAACGGCGTTTTTCAAGGTTTAACGGTCTGGGATCTCACCAGTGGTGAGTTCTTCTTGATAAGAGGCAAAGCTCTGGTCATAGCTGCTGGTGGAGCCTGTCGCATGTTTGCATTTACCACCTACTCTCTCTCAGCTACCGGCGATGGTATGGCTATGGCCTACAGGGCTGGCTTGCCACTCAAAGATATGGAATTTGTGCAGTTTCACCCTACCGGGTTGGTACCGTCAGGTATCTTGATAACTGAAGGGGCGCGGGGAGAGGGTGGATACCTTTTAAACAACAAGGGCGAGCGGTTTATGGAGAAGTATGCGCCCACCAAGATGGAAACCGCGCCCAGAGACATTGTATCACGTTCGGAAGTAACCGAGATTCTGGAGGGCAGGGGTTTTTCTAGACCGGATGGACTCGACTATGTGCATATCGATTTGCGCCATCTGGGCGCTGACAAGATAAATGAGCGATTGCCGCTGATCAGGGAGGTGGCTATCAAATTTGCCTTCATCGATCCTATTGAGCAGCCCATACCGATTAGGCCGGCGGCCCACTATTGTATGGGGGGCATTCACACCGATATCCATGGGGCGACGCCGGTAGAGGGGGTTTGGGCAGCGGGAGAGGTCTCCTGTGTGTCATTACACGGGGCAAACCGCTTAGGTTCCAATTCTACAGCGGAGTGTCTGGTCTGGGGTAAGATCACCGGGGAGAAGGCAGCCCGTTATGTCATGGGACAGAAGGCCTTGGCTCCTATTCCCGAGCAGAAAGTACAGGAAGAAGAGAAGCGACTGTTCGAGCAGGTTGGACATGGCGACGGAAGCGAGGATGTCTTTGTCATTCGAACAGAATTGCAACAGATGATGGACAAAAATGTGGCCGTCTACCGCAATGGCCCGGATATGGAAGTAGCCCTGGGCAAGGTCAGGGAACTTAAGAAGAGACTTGAACATGTAAAGGTTGTTGACACCAGTCGGATATACAATACGAACCTTATGGCTGTCCTCGAAACAACCAACTTAATTGATCTGGCGGAGATTATCGTACTTGGAGCCCTGACTCGCACTGAATCCAGGGGGGCGCATTCGAGGACTGACTTTCCCAACCGAGACGATGTGAACTGGGGTAAGCATACCTTGGCTTACTACACTCCTGGTCAGGAGCCCCGTTTCGACTATATCCCGGCAAACATCACTATGTGGCAGCCGGTAGAGAGGAAATACTGATGGAGACCGAGGTAGCAAGCAGCGAAAAGCCTCACTTGCCGAATCGTCTGGGCGTCAAAGGCTGGGTGTGGGCAGGTCGCTATACCTTGGAGAGATACCTCTACACCCTGCACAGATTGACCGGGCTTGGCTTGCTATTATATGTTGCTTTGCATCTGGGAGCGAATGGATTTCGTTTGGGAGGTGAAGAAAGCTGGACGAGCGCCATAGACTTCCTTACGAACCCTTTCGGCAGAGTGGTTGAGTATCTGGTAATGGCAGCCTTTGCTTTCCACGCTCTAAATGGGGGCAGGCTCATATTGCAGCATTTGGGATACACCCTGGGGAAGCCTAAGCCCCCCATATATCCTTACGTTGATTCGATGCGGCGCAGACGCCTGCTTACCTGGGTAATGTTGGCTGTGATAGTAGCTCTTGCGATATATATTCTAGTTGAGTTTGTTACATAGGAGCCTGGCATGAAAGAGACTCGGCTGAAGATTCTGCAATACATAACTGGTATCGGGCTTTTCTTCTTCGCGGGTACGCATCTTATTGTGTCACATCTCAGCAGCGGTGAGCCCACTACCTGGGAATCGGTTTCTGGTAGAGCAGCCAGCGCTGGTTGGCTCACCCTCTATCTGCTCCTCTTGATCTTTGGTCTCTACCACGGCCTCCACGGATTGAGGACGATTATTCTAGAATTTTCCTTCCCCAACTATGCGGTTAGAGTCTTGGATTGGGCTTTAGTGGTCATCGGGATAGCGATTTTTGGATATGCCGCGTATATTCCCATAAGTGCTTTTTGAACAGATGAATATGCTGGGCGCTAAGGAGCGATGTATGCAGGAATTAACCTTCAAAGTTCAAAGGTACACCCCTGGGCAAGATAAGGAGCCTTATCTACAGGAGTTTACCATTCCCTTCACAGAGGGCATGACGGTGCTGGATTGCCTTATCTATATAAAGGAGAAGGTAGATAACACGCTCTCTTTTCGCAGTTCGTGTCGCATGGGAATTTGCGGTTCCTGTGGCGTGCTTGTCAACAATTTCCCTATGCTAGCCTGTCACACCCCTGTCGAGGAATTGCAAACGGATAGAATCGAAGTCAGGTCATTACCCAACTTCCCGATAATCAGGGACCTGGTGGCCAGCCTCGATCTCCTCTTTGAGAAGCATAAGTCGATAAAGCCCTACATAATAAGTTCGGATATCAGAGAGGCTGAGGAACCAACAGCCGAGTACGTTCAATCTCGCGAAGAACTGGAATCGTATGTGCAATTTGCATACTGCGTGAAATGTGGTTTATGCATGGCGGCCTGTCCTACTGTAGCTACGGATGCTCTCTTTCTGGGTCCCCAGCCACTGGGGCAGG
>Ga0209498_1000317_pt1 | contig 29510 bp, 27 predicted proteins | sample WalLakDeSediment_FD_184131 | JGI IMG/M metagenome (GOLD analysis project Ga0209498, IMG submission 184131) | Lake sediment microbial communities from Walker lake, Nevada to study Microbial Dark Matter (Phase II) - Walker Lake 11/02/13 Deep... | ecosystem: Environmental > Aquatic > Freshwater >...
CCGGCGCCCACCACCACGGGACAGCGAGTCATGACAGACGCTTATATTCTCGACCACGTGCGCACCCCGCGCGGCCGCGGCAAGTCCGACGGTTCCCTGCACGGCATTACCCCGATCCAGCTGCTGACGCAGGTCCTGCAGGCCTTGCGTGATCGCAACGAGCTCGACACCTCGCTCATCGAGGACGTCATCATGGGCTGCGTCGCGCCCGTCGGCGAGCAGGGCGCCAACGTCGCCCGGGTCGCCGCCCTCAACGCCGGCTACTCGCAGGACGTGCCCGGCAAGCAGCTGAACCGCTTCTGCGCCTCGGGCCTGGAGGCCGTGAACACCGCCGCAGCGCTGGTGATGTCGGGCCAGGCCGATCTCGTGGTCGCCGGCGGCGTCGAGTCCATGTCGCGTATCCCGATGGGTTCGGACGGCGGCGCCATGGCGACCGATCCGCAGGTCGCCTGGAATACCTATTTCGTCCCGCAGGGCATCAGCGCGGACCTGATCGCGACCCTGTATGGCATCAGCCGTGAGGACTGCGACCGCTACGCCGCCGAGAGCCAGCGGCGCGCCGCGGCGGCCTGGCAGAGCGGCTGGTTCAAGCGCTCGGTCATGCCGGTGCGCGACCGGCTCGGCCAGGTCGTGCTGGACCATGACGAGCACATGCGCCCCGGTACCACGGCCGAGAGCCTCGCCGGGCTGCGCGCCGCCTTCGAGATCCCCGGCCAGCAGGCCGGCTTCGACGCGGTCGCCATCCAGCGCTACCCGGAAGTCGAGACGATCAACCACGTGCACACCGGCGGCAACTCCAGCGGCATCGTCGATGGCGCCGCGGCCGTGCTGGTCGCCAGCAAGCAGATGGCCGAGCACCTCGGCCTCGCGACCCGGGCGCGCATCCGCGCCTTCGCCTCGGTGGGCAGCGAGCCGACCATCATGCTGACCGGGCCGGCGCCCTCGGCGCAGCGCGCGCTGGAGAAGGCGAAGATGAAGCGCTCGGACATTGACCTGTTTGAGCTCAACGAGGCGTTTGCTTCGGTGGTGCTGCGCTTCATGCAACAGCTGGAGGTGCCGCACGAGCAGATCAACGTCAACGGCGGCGCGATCGCGCTCGGCCACCCGCTCGGCGCCACCGGCGCCATGGTGCTCGGCACGCTGCTCGACGAGATGGAGCGGCGCGACCTGGCCACCGGGCTGGTGAACCTCTGCGTCGGGGCGGGCATGGGCACCGCCACCATTCTCGAGCGCGCCTGAAGGAATCCCGATCATGACTGAGACACTCAACTACACCGTGGACCAGGACGGCGTCGCGCTGCTGGTCATCGACATCCCTGGCCGGCCGATGAACGTGCTGACGCCGGAGTTCATGGCCGAGCTGGACGAGGCCATCGGCGCGCTCGCGAGCGACGCGGCGGTGAAGGGCGTGGTGATCACCTCCGCCAAGGACAGCTTCATCGCCGGCGCGGACCTCAAGGATCTCGTCGGCGTGTTCGCGAGCATGCGGGACCCGAAGGAGGTCTACGGCTTCGCGCGCAGCTTCACGCTGCAGTTTCGCAAGCTGGAGACCTGCGGCAAGCCGCTGGTCGCGGCGATCAACGGCACGGCGCTGGGCGGCGGGCTCGAGCTCTGCCTCGCCTGCCATCATCGCGTCGCGCTGAACAACCCGAAGGCGAAGATCGGCCTGCCGGAGGTGCAGGTGGGCCTGTTGCCCGGCGCCGGCGGGACGCAGCGCCTGCCGCGCATGATCGGCACCGAGAAAGCCCTCATGCTGATGGTGGAGGGCACGCACCTCGATCCGGTCAAGGCGCACGAGACCGGCATCGTCGAGGAGCTGGCCGCGACGCCGGAGGAGCTCATCGCCAAGGCGCGCGCCTGGATCCTGGAAAAGGGCGACCCGGTGCAGCCGTGGGACAAGAAGGGCTTCAAGTTCCCGGGCGGCGCCGGCGCGACCCGGCCGGGCACCGCGCAGACCTTCATGGTGGGCACGGCCCTGGTCGCGCAGAAGACCAATCACAACTACCCGGCGCCGATCGCCATCCTGTCCTGCGTCTACGAGGGCAGCATCGTGCCCATCGACAAGGGCCTGGAGATCGAGTCGCAGTATTTCGTCGAGCTGCTGACCGGGCCGGTGGCGCGCAACATGATCCGCACCCTGTTCCTCGACAAGGGCGCGGCGGACAAGCTGGCGCGCCGGCCGAAGGCCGTCGACAAGAAGCCAGTGCAGAAGCTGGGCGTGCTGGGTGCGGGCATGATGGGGGCGGGGATCGCCTACGTCTCCGCCTTCGCCGGCATGGAGGTGGTGCTGCTGGACACCGACCAGGGGAATGCCGAGAAGGGCAAGGGCTACTCCAAGGGCCTGCTGGAAAAGCGCGTGGGACGCGGCAAGATGGCGCCGGACCAGGCGGAGAAGGTACTCGCGCGGATCCTGCCCACCACCAACTACGCGGACCTCGCGGGTTGCGACCTGGTCATCGAGGCGGTGTTCGAGGACCGCGAGATCAAGCGCAAGGTGACCGAGGCCACCGAGGCGGTGATCCCGGAAAACGCGATCTTCGCCTCCAACACCTCGACGCTGCCGATCACGGGCCTCGCCGAGGCCTCGAAGCGGCCGGAGCAGTTCATCGGCATCCACTTCTTCTCGCCGGTGGACAAGATGCCGCTGGTCGAGATCATCGTCGGCAAGCAGACCGGCGAGACGGCCATCGCGCGGGCGCTCGACTACGTGCAGCAGATCCGCAAGACCCCGATCGTGGTGAACGACAGCCGCGGCTTCTATACCAGCCGGGTGTTCGGGACCTACGTCAAGGAAGGCGTGGCGATGCTCGCCGAGGGCGTCAAGCCCGCGCTGATCGAGAACGCCGCGAAAATGGCCGGCATGCCGGTCGGGCCGCTGGCGGTCTCGGACGAGGTCACGCTCGACCTGTCCTACAAGATCATGAAGCAGACCCGCAAGGATCTCGGCGCGGACTATCGCGAGCACCCGGCGGACGCGGTGATCATCAAGTTCCACGACGAGCTCAAGCGCCTCGGCAAGCGCTACGGCGCCGGTTTCTACGAGTACCCGGAGGGCGGCAAGAAGCGCCTGTGGCCGGGGCTCGCGGATGTCTATCCGCCGGCCGCCGAGCAGCCTGGTGTGGAGGACGTGAAGAAACGCCTGCTGAACATCATGGCGCTGGAGACGGCGCGCTGCATCGAGGAGGGCGTGGTGACCGACCCGGCGGATGCCGACATCGGCTCCATCTTCGGCTGGGGCTTCCCGCCGTGGACCGGCGGCACGGCGAGCTACATCGACACGGTGGGCATGGCCACGTTCCTGGCGGACTGCGACCGCATGGCGGACGCGTTCGGCGAGCATTACCGGCCGTCGGATTGGCTGCGCGGCCGGGAGCGGATGCGTTGAGGGCAGCAAAGGCGCGCAGCGCCGGGGGGAGACCACAGTGAGCGAGACCGTGCTGTACGAGCGCCACGGCCGGGTGGCGGTCGTGACGCTGAACCGGCCCGAGGTGCTGAACAGCTTCAACCGCCAGCTCGCGCATGAGCTGCGCGACGTGGTGATGCGCGCCGCGGGTGATCGCGAGGTGCGCGCGGTGGTGCTGCGGGGCGCCGAGGGGCGGTTCAGCGCCGGGGCGGACCTGAAGCAGGGCTTTCCGACCGACCGGCGGGTCGAGGACCTGATCAATATCGATTTCCGCCCCACGCTCGACATGATCGCGGGCATGGAGAAGCCGGTCATCGCCGCGGTCGCCGGCCCTGCCGCGGGCATCGGCCTGTCGTTCGCGCTGGCCTGCGACCTGGTGGTCATGGCCGAGGATGCCTACCTGTTGTCGCCGTTCGCGGCGATCGGGCTGATTCCTGACGGCGGCGCGACCTGGTTGCTGGTGCGCCAGCTGGGCTACTACCGCGCTTACCAGCTCTGCATCGAGTCCGAGCGGGTGCCTGCGGCGCGCTGCCTGGAGCTGGGCCTCGCCAATCGCGTGGTGCCCGCGGCCCGGCTCGACGCGGAGAGCCTGGCCTGGGCGCAGAGCCTGGCCGAGCGGGCGCCCCTGGCCCTGGCGCGCACCAAGCTGGCGATGCGCGCCGCCATGGACCTGAGCCTGACGCAGGCGATCGCCTACGAGGCCCACCTGCAGACGGCCTGCCTCGAGAGCGAGGATGCGAAGGAAGGCATCGCGGCCTTTCTCGCCAAGCGCAAACCGGAGTTCAAGGGAAGATAACCATGCACAGAAACATATTCGAAGAAGACCACGACATCTTCCGCGACTCCGTTGCGAAGTTTTTGCAGGCGGAGGTGACGCCACACCTGGAGCGCTGGCTCGAGGCGGGGATCATCGACCGCGAGTTGTTCCTCAAGGCGGGCGACCAGGGCTATTGCCTCATGTGGGCCGACGAGGCCTACGGTGGCATGGGCGTGCACGACTTCCGCTTCGAGCAGATCCTCATCGAGGAGAACGCGCTGCACGGTGATGCCGGTTTCGGCCTCGGGCTGCACAGCCGGCTGTGCGGGCCCTACATCGGCCAGCTCGGCAACGAGGAGCAGAAGCAGCGCCTCCTGCCGGGCTGCATCAGCGGCGAGACGATCCTGGGGATCGCGATGACCGAGCCGGGCGCCGGCAGCGACGTCGCGGGCATCCGCACGCACGCGCAGGAGCAGGACGACCACTGGGTGCTGAACGGTTCGAAGACCTACATCTCGAACGGCATCAACGGCGACCTGTTCATCGTCGCGGCGCGCACCGTGCCGGACCATCCGCACGGCATCGGCCTGTTCCTGGTCGAGCGCGGCATGGACGGTTTCACGCGCGGCCGCAACCTCAAGAAGCTCGGCCTCAAGGCGCAGGACACCGCCGAGCTGTTCTTCGACAACGTGCAGGTCCCCAAGGCCAATGTCCTCGGCGATCCGCGCAAGGGCTTCTATTACCTGATGCAGTTCCTCGCCGAGGAGCGCCTCATCGTCGCCTGCGGCTGCGTCGCCGCCGCCGAGGCGGCGCTGCGCATGACGCTCGACTACGTGCGCGAGCGCCGCGCCTTCGGCCGCGCCATCGCGGAGTTCCAGAACACGCGCTTCAAGCTGGCCGAGATGCGCACGCGCATCGACGCCGCACAGGTCTTCATCGATCGCTGCGTGATGGATCACAACGAGGGCAAGCTGACCGCCGAGGTGGCGGCCGAGGCGAAGCTGTTCGCCAGCGAGGTCGAGGCCCTGGTGACCGACGAGTGCCTGCAGCTGCACGGCGGCGCCGGCTACATGGACGAGTACCCGATTTCGCGCCTCTATGCCAATGCGCGCGTCTCGCGCATTTACGCCGGCAGCAGCGAGATCATGAAGGAAATCATCGCCCGCTCGATGGGCCTGGATCCGCGCCGTGGCGCTGCCTGAGTCCTTTCGCGGCCGGGTCTCGGTGCCGGTGGTGGCGGCGCCGATGTTCCTGGTGTCCGGCCCGCAGCTCATCATCGAGGCCTGCAGGAACGGCGTGCCCGCGGCATTCCCGGCGCTCAACCGGCGCAGCACGGCCGAGTTCGTCGAGTGGCTCGACGAGGTCGGCGGCGCGCTCGACGACAGCCACGCGCCGTGGGGCGTCAACCTCATCGTGCACCGCTCCAACCCTCGTCTCGAGCAGGACCTCGAGGCCTGCGTGCGCCATCGCGTGCCGTTCGTCGTCACGTCGCTCGGCGCGGTGCCCGACCTGGTGAAGGCCGTACACGGCTATGGGGGCGTGGTGTTCCATGACATCGTCAGCCTGCGCCACGCCCACAAGGCGGCCGCGGCCGGCGTCGATGGCCTGATCGCGGTCTGCGCGGGCGCCGGGGGCCATGCCGGGCCGACCAGCCCGTTTGCCCTCACCAGCGAGATCCGCCGGTTCTTCGACGGCACGTTGTTGCTGGCCGGCGCGATCGGCGACGGCCGGCAGGTAGCGGCCGCGCTGATGATGGGCGCGGACCTGGCCTGGCTGGGCACCCGCTTCATCGCCACGCGCGAGAGCCTGGCGCCGGAGGCCTACAAGCAGATGCTGCTGGCCGCCAGCGCCGCCGACATCGTCTATACGGACGCGGTGTCCGGGGTGCCGGCCAACTTCCTGCAGGCGAGCCTCGAGGCGAACGGCTTCGACGTCGCCGAGCTCGCGCGCCGCGGACTCGGCAGCGGCACTCTGAAGGACCTCGGCGACGAGGCCAAGGCGTGGAAGGCGATCTGGTCGGCCGGGCAGGGCGTGGGTGCGATTCGGGACGTTCCGGCAACCGCCGAGCTGTGCGCGCGTCTCAAGGCCGAGTTCGACGCGGCCCGCGCCGCCGGGGTGCCCTGGCCGGAGCGCCACTGATGCCGGGCCCGCTGGCTGGACTGCGGATCATCGAGGTCGCCGGGCTGGGCGCCGGTCCCTACTGCGGCATGATGCTGGCGGACATGGGCGCCGAGGTGGTGCGCATCGAGCGGATGCCGCTCCTGCCGCTGCGCTCGGCGTTGCCCGATCCATTGTCCCGCGGCCGGCGCAGCGTGGCGCTGGACCTGCGGAAACCCGCCGGGGTCGAGGCGCTGCTGCGGCTGGTCGATGGCGCCGACGGACTGTTCGAGGCGTTCCGGCCCGGCGTCGCCGAGCGGCTCGGCTTTGGCCCGGAGCCCTGTCTCGAGCGCAACCCGCGGCTGGTGTACGGGCGCATGACAGGCTGGGGCCAGGAAGGACCGCTGGCCCGCGCCGCCGGGCACGATCTCAACTACATCGCGCTGTCCGGCGCGCTGCACAGCATCGGGCCGAAGGGCGGCAAGCCCGTGCCGCCGCTCAACCTGGTGGGTGATTTCGGCGGCGGCGGCCTGCTGCTCGCCTTCGGGATGGTCTGCGCACTGCTGGAGCGCGAACGCTCCGGCCGCGGCCAGGTGGTGGACGCAGCGATGCTGGACGGCGCCGTGTCGATGATGGCGATGTTCATGGGCTTTCGCGCCATGGGCATGTTCGACGAGGCGCCCGGCGCCAGCCTGCTCGGCGGCGCGGCGCATTTCTACGACACCTACGCAACGGCGGACGGCAAGTTCGTCGCGGTGGCGCCGCTCGAGCCGGAGTTCTACGGCGAGTTCCTCGACCGGGTCGGCCTGGATCGCGAGCGCTTCCTGCCGCACGGCTTTCGCTTCGGCCCGATGGACTGGTCGCGCTGGGACGAACTCAAGGCGGAACTGGCGGCGACGTTCCGGACGCGCAGCCGCGACGAGTGGTGCGCGCTGCTCGAGGGCACGGACGCCTGCTTCGCGCCGGTGCTCCCGCTGTCCGAGGCGCCGGCGCATCCACACAACCTGGCGCGCGGGACGTTCATGGAGATCGACGGCGTCGTGCAGAACGCGCCGGCGCCCCGCTTCAGCCGCAGCGCGCCGGGACGTCCCAGCGGGCCGCGCGTGCAGGGCGCGGACACCCGGGTGGTGCTGGAGCAGGTCGGCTACGATAGCGATGCCCTGGCCGCCCTCGCGGCCGCGGGCGTGATCCCCGAACGGAAGGAGTAGGCGATGACCGAACAACGCGTCAGCATCGAGCGTCGGGGCCACGTGGCGGTGGTCACCCTCACCCGGCCGGAGAAACGCAATGCGCTCGATCCGGCGGCTTTCGATGCACTGGATGCGGCCGCGCGGGAGCTGTCGGCGGACCGCGAGCTGCGCGCCGTGGTGCTCGCCGGCGCAGGCAAGTGTTTTTGCGCCGGCATCGACCTGATGTCGTTCGCCGCGGGCGAGGCGGTGATTCGCAAGCTGCTGGCGCGGCGCGGCGACGAGGCGGCCAACCTGGCGCAGCGCGTCGGCTGGGGATGGCGCGAATGCCCGGTGCCGGTGATCGCCGCCCTGCATGGCGAGGTGTTCGGCGGCGGGCTCCAGATAGCGCTCGGCGCGGACCTCAGGATCGCGCGCCCGGACGCGCGGCTGTCGGTCATGGAGGTGCGCTGGGGCCTGATCCCGGACATGTCCGGCAGCCAGACGCTGCGCGGGCTGGTGCGCCGCGACGTGGCGCTGGAGCTGACCTGGACGGGACGTGTCGTGCCCGCCGAGGAGGCGCTCGCGCTTGGCCTGGTGACCCGGCTGGCGGACGATCCGCTGGCCGAGGCGCTGGCGCTGGCGGAAACCATCGCCGGCCAGTCGCCCGACGCCGTACGCGCCGCCAAGCAGTTGTTCAATCGCGCCTGGGACTGCGATGCGCGCGAGGGGCTGGCGCTCGAGGCCGAGCTGCAGATGCGCATCCTCGGCCGCGCAAACCAGATGGAAGCCGTGCGGGCCGGCCTTGCCGGCGAGACGCCGCGCTTCGGACCCGCGAGGGAATGAGCATGGGCAAACCGGACGCGGTCGACGCCGCCGTCGCGAGGAAGGGCGGCGGCAAGGAGAAGGCGGCGCGCAAGGGCAAGCGAGTCGCCCTGGTGCTCGGCAGCGGCGGCGCCCGCGGCCTGGCCCATATCGGCATCATCCAGCACATCGAGTCGCTTGGCCACGAGATCGTCTACATCTCGGGCTGCTCGATGGGCGCGCTGGTCGGCGGGATCTACGCGGCAGGCCAGCTCGAACCCTACGCGGAGTGGGCGCGGAAGCTCGAGAAGCGCGACATGTTCAGCCTGCTGGACCTCGCCTTCGGGTGGACGGGTCTGTTCAAGGGCGACCGCCTCATGGGCGTTCTCAAGGAGCTGGTCGGCGACTACGTGATCGAGAAATTGCCCATCGGCTTCACCGCGGTGGCCACCGACCTGGTCGAGCAGCGCGAGATCTGGCTGAACGAGGGGCCGCTGTTCGACGCCATTCGCGCCTCGATCGCGATCCCGACGGTCTTCACGCCGCACGTCTATCGCGGCCGCGTGCTCGTCGACGGCGGCCTGCTGAACCCGATCCCCATCGCCCCCGCGCTGAACCAGGCGGCGGACGTGATCATCGCCGTCAACCTGAACGCCCATTCACGCAGCTCGCGAGAGCGCGCCGCGAAGCTGGCACGGCCGGTCGACCCGGCGAAGGACGCCGAGGCGGAAGGCGGCGACCCGAAGGTGCCCGGAATCATCGACGTAGTGACCGCTTCCCTGGACCTGATGCAGAACTCGATCGCGCGCATGAAGCTGGCGTCCTACACGCCGGACATCGTCATCGACGTGCCGCGCGACGCCAGCCTGTTCTACGAGTTCTATCGCGCCGAGGAGCTCATCGCGCTCGGCCGCGAATGCGCGCAGCGGGCGCTGGGCGGCGGCTCGTCGTCTGCCTGAGCCGCGCCGCTCAGGCCTTGCCCTGGCGCGCAACCGCCTCGGCGGCGCGCTTCGCGGCCTCGGGGTCGCCGAGGTAGCGGCTGCTGACCGCGCGCAGCTCGTCGTCCAGCTCATAGACCAGGGGAATGCCCGTGGGGATGTTGAGCTTCAGGATCTGCGCCTCGTCGAGCCCGTCGAGCATCTTCACCAGGGCGCGCAGGCTATTGCCGTGCGCGGCGATGATGACCTTGCGCCCGGCGCGGATCTGGGGCGCGATGTGCTCCTCCCAGTACGGCTGCACCCGGCCGAGGGTGTCCTTGAGCGATTCCGCGGCAGGGAGGCGCGCGGGGTCGACATTCGCGTAGCGCGCCTCGAAGCGCGGGTGATTCGGGTCATCTGCGTCCAGCGGCGGCGGCGGGATGTCATAGCTGCGCCGCCAGGTCAGCACCTGCTCCTCGCCGTGCCGCCGCACCGTCTCCGCCTTGTCGAGTCCCTGCAGGGCGCCGTAGTGGCGCTCGTTCAGTTCCCAGGCCCGGGTCACGGGCACCCACATCCGGTCCATATCGTCCATGACAATCCACAGCGTGCGGATCGCGCGCTTCAGCGTGGAGGTGAACGCCAGGTCGAACTCGAGACCCTCCGCCTCGAGCAGGCGCGCTGACTCGGCAGCCTCGGCCCGCCCCTGCTCGGTCAGGTCCACATCCACCCAGCCGGTGAACAGGTTTTGCAGGTTCCATTCGCTTTGCCCGTGGCGCAGCAGGATCAGCGTGTGTCCCATCTTTCTGGCTCCCTGTAATCGGTGGCGTGCGATGCGCGGCTCAGCGCGTGGCGCCGCTCACCAGGTAGTTCCCTCTGTTCTCGTCGTACTCGAGGCGGATCAGCCCGCGAGCCTCGGCGTCCTTGAGCAGGTCAGAAAAGCTGTTGTAGCCGTAGTAGCTCTCGCTGAAGCCCGGGTGCACGCGGCGGATGGTCTGCTTGACCATCGAGCCCCACAGCTGGTCGTAGTCGGTGTCGAGCGAGTCGACGATCTCCACCAGCTTGTCCATCGCCTCGGACTTCTTGTCCTTCGGCTCGCTCTTGCTGCGCGTCCGCTTCGGCTTGGCCGCGACGCGGGCGAGGTCGTCGTAGTAGATGAACTCGTCGCAGCCGTGGATCAGCAGGTCCGAGGTCGAGCTCTTCACCCCGCAGCCGATCACGCGCTTGTCGTTTTCCTTGAGCTTGGAGACCAGCGGCGAGAAATCGCTGTCGCCCGACAACAGCGCGAAGATGTCGATGTGCTGCTTCGCGTAGCAGAGGTCGAGCGCGTCCACCACCATGTGAATGTCGGCGCTGTTCTTGCCGCTGTGGCGGCTCTGCGGGATGTCGATCATCTCGATGCCGTTCGAATGGAACTCGCGTGTGTACTCGCGGTAGCCGCTCCAGTCGCAATAGGCGCGCTTGAACACCAGGCGGCCCTTCTCGAGCAGACGCTTGATGACGAGTTCGACGTGAAACTTGTTATCGCCTTTCATGTCCCGGACGCCGAGCGCCAGGTTCTCGAAATCGATGAAGACCGCGATCAGCGGTTCGGTGGCCATATCTGCCTTCCTTGTGTGTCAGCCAGGTCTCAGTCCTGGGCGAGGCGACGGATTTCCTGGAGCGCGACCGAGATCGTTGCAAAGTCCAGTGGGCCACCGTCCCGCATTTCCTCCAGGGTCTGAATGAAATGCGCGGCACGTTCCGCGCGTGCAGCCAGCCATCCTTCGACCGCGGCGCGGGCGTCGCAGTCGGGCTGTGCGCAATGGATCATTTTCGCGCACAAGACCCGGTGCAGGCCATAGAGGTTATCCCGCAGTGCGCCGCGCGCCTTGGCCTGCCACATGCCCTCCACGCGCAGGCCGTCCACCTGGTCGGAGATCCAGTCGAGCTGCAGGGCCTCGCCGACGCGGAAATAGGTGTCGGCCGCGTGGCGCACGCCGACCTCGCAATTCTCGGCCAACGCGATGATGTCCAGCGCGGTGTGCATGGGGGGCAGGGCGGCGATCTTGCGCGCCAGGGCGCGCGGCAGGCCGGTATCGGCATAGAGCTGGGCCGCGCCCTCGTAGCGCTCCAGGCGGCTGCCCTGCAGGACCTCCGGCAGGCAGACCATCAGCTCCATCACGCCCGGGTTGAGCCGCTCCACGGCGGCGGCAATGTCCGGCAACTCGTCCCGCCGGTCGAACAGCCAGCGCGTGGCCTGCTTGAGGAGCGCCTGCGTCGCGCGCAGCATCGAGTGCTGGACCGAGGCGCTGACCTTGTTGTCGAGCGCCTCGATGGATTCCCACACCGAGCGGATCTCGAACACTTCGCGGGCGATCGCGAACGAGCGCGCGACCGAGGCGACGTCCGCGCCAGTCTCGTCCTGCATGCGGAACGCGAACACCGAGCCCATGCGATTGACGAGGCTGTTGGTGATCATCGTCGCGATGATCTCGCGGGCCAGCGGATGTTCGCGCATGTGAGCCGCGTAGCGCCGGCGCATCGGCACTGGGAAATAGCGCTCCAGCTCCCGGGAGAGATACGGATCCTCCGGCACGTCCGACCGGACCATCCCGGCGTACAAGGCCATCTTCGCGTAACTCATGACGACCGCGAGCTCCGGGCGAGTGAAGCCCTTGCCCGCCTTGCGACGCAGCTCGATCTCGTCCTCGTCGGGCAGGTGCTCGAGCGCGCGATTCAGGCCGCCGCGCTTCTCGAGCTGGCGGATGAACCAGGCATGCTCGCTGAGGCGCTCGGCCGCGGTGGACTCCGCGATGCCGATCGCCTGGGTCTGCAGGTAATTATTCCGCAGCACCAGCGCGGCGACCTCGTCGGTCATGCCCACCAGCAGCTTTTCGCGCCGCACAGGGGTGAGCGCGCGATGCCGGTTGGCGACGTTGATGAGAATCTTGATGTTCACCTCGTGGTCGGAGCAATCGACGCCCGCGGAGTTGTCGATGAAGTCCGTGTTGAGGCGCCCGCCGTGCAGCGCGAACTCGATGCGGCCCCGCTGGGTGAAGCCGAGGTTGCCGCCTTCGCCGACGACGCGACAGCACAGCTCGCGCCCATCGATGCGCACCGCGTCGTTGGCCCGATCGCCGACTTCCGCATGGGTCTCGGTGCTGGCCTTGACGTAGGTGCCGATGCCGCCGTTCCAGAGCAGGTCGACGCGCATGCGCAGGATTGCCCGCACCAGGTCGTCGGGCGTGATGCCGGCGTCTTCGAGGTCCAGTATCGCACGCGCCTCGGGCGGGAGCTGGATCAGCTTGTCGCTGCGCGACCAGACCCCGCCGCCGCTCGAGATCAAGCTGGTGTCGTAATCGCTCCAGCTGGAACGCGGCAGCTCGAACAGGCGCTGGCGCTCGCAGAAGCTCGCTTCCGGGTCGGGATCCGGGTCGAGGAAGATGTGCTGGTGGTTGAAGGCGGCGCGCAGGCGCATGCAGCGCGACAACAGCATGCCGTTGCCGAACACGTCGCCGCTCATGTCGCCGATGCCCGCGGCCGTGAACGGATCATTCTGCGTGTCGATGCCGAGCTCGCGGAAATGCCGCTTCACGGCCTCCCAGCCGCCCCGCGCCGTGATGCCCATCTTCTTGTGGTCGTAGCCCATCGAGCCGCCGGACGCGAAGGCGTCGCCGAGCCAGAAATTGTGCGTCGCGGCCACCGAGTTCGCGATGTCGGAGAATGTCGCGGTGCCCTTGTCGGCGGCCACGACCAGGTAGCTGTCGTCGCCGTCGAGGCGCAGCACGTCGCGCGGCGGCACGAGCTCGCCGTCCACCAGGTTGTCGGTGAGGTCGAGCAGGCCGCTGATAAAAGTCTTGTAGCAGCTCACGACCTCGCGCATGACCGTGTCCCGGTCACCGGCAGGGAGGCGCTTGGGCACGAAGCCGCCCTTTGCCCCCACCGGGACGATCAGCACGTTCTTCACCGCCTGGGCTTTCATCAGGCCGAGCACCTCGGTGCGGAAGTCCTCGCGCCGGTCCGACCAGCGCAGCCCCCCGCGGGCGACGAGCCCGCCGCGGAGGTGGACGCCTTCGACGCGCGGCGAATAGACGAAGATTTCGAACATCGGCCGCGGCAGCGGCAGGTCGGGAATCTTGTGGGGATCGAGCTTCAGCGACAGGTAGGGCTTCGGCAGGCCCTGCTCGTCGTGCTGGAAGTAATTGGTGCGCAGGGTGGCCAGGATCAGCGCCCGGAAGGCATTCAGCATGCGGTCGGCGTCGAGGCTTGCCACGGCGTCGAGCGCGTGCTCGATCGCCTGGCTCAGCGACAGGCCGCTGCGCTCGCGCCGCTTGTCGGGCAGATTGGGATCGAAGCGCGCCTCGAACAGCTCGACCAGCATGCGCGCGATGGGCGCGTGTTCCGCAAGGACCTGCTCCATGTAGGTCTGCGAGAAGGGCAGGCCGGTCTGCAGCAGGTAGCGGCACAGCGCGCGCAGCAGCGACGCCTGGCGCCAGTCGAGCCCCGCGTTCAGGATGAGCCGGTTGAAGCCGTCATTCTCCACCCGGCCGATCCAGGCGTGCTCAAAGGCGTCCTGGAAGCGCTCGTTGACATTGCCGGGCTCGATGGGCCGGCCGTCGGCCGTGCACATCTCGAAATCCTGGATCCAGATCTCGCGCGGCTCGTCGCCTTGGGGGACGCGCAGTCGATAAGGCCGCTCGCTCAGCACGCGCAGCCCCATGTTCTCGAGCATGGGGAGAATCTCGGACAGGGGCAGCGGCTCGTCGGAGTGAAACAGCTTGAAGCGCACCCGTTCCTCGGGGAACCCGGCCGGCCGATAGAGGCTCATGCGCAGCCGGCGTGGCGCGGTCTTGATGGCCTCGAGGCGCTCGATATCGAAGGTGGCCTCGCGGGGCGTCACGTCCTCTACGTAGGCCGCCGGGAAGGCGCTCGCATACTCCCGCAGCAGCGCCAGCCCGTCTTCCTCGCCGAAGCGCTCCACCAGGTCTTCGCGCAGGAAATCTGCCCAGGTCCGCACGGCATCCGCGATGCGGCGCTCGATGGCGCTGATCTGGACCTTCGGCACCGTGCCCCGCGGCGTGCGGACGATGAAGTGCACCCGCGCGAGGCTCGATTCGGACATCTCGACCGCCGATTCGATATTCACGCCCTCGAAGGCGTCGAGCAGGATTTCCTGGATGCGTTCCCGAACCTGGGTGTTGTAGCGGTCGCGCGGCACGAACACGAGGCACGAGAAGAAGCGCCTGAACGCATCGCGACGCACGAACATCTTGGTGCGCTGACGCTCCTGCAGCGAATAGATGCCGGTGCTGATCCTGATCAGCTCGGCCAGCGTGCTCTGGAACAGCTCATCGCGCGGGTAGGTGTGGAGAATATGAACCAGCGCCTTGCCGCCATGACTCTCGGGCCGCAGGCCGGAATTCGCCATTACCCGGCGCAGCTTGTCGCGCAACAGGGGAATCTCGCGCGGGCTGCGGCTATAGGCCGCCGAGGTCCAGAGCCCGAGGAAGCGGCGCTCGCCGATCACGCGCCCCTCGGCATCGAAGCGCTTGACGCCGACATAGTCGAGATAGCTGTTGCGATGCACCGTCGCGCGCGAGTTGGCCTTGGTGATGATCAGCAGGTCCCTGGAGCGGGCCTGACGGCGGATCTCGCGGCCCGCCAGCGGCGTCGTTTCCGGGGCTTGCCCGGGTGGCGGACGACGCAGGATGCCGAGCGCCGTATCAGGCAGCGGCCGCAGGCTGTCGGCCTCGTCGCCCTGGGCCAGCTCGTACTCGCGATAGCCGAGGAAGGTGAAATGATTCTCCGCCATCCACTCGAGCAGCTCGCGGCTCTCCTTGACCGACTCGAGGTCCAGCGGCGGCGGGTTGGCCTCCAGTTCTGCGCAGATCTCGCGCGCCCGGCCGCGCATGATGCTCCAGTCCTGGCAGGCCGCGCGCACATCGCCGAGCACTCTCTCCAGCTCGGTGGAAATCGCCTGCAGGACGTCCGGAGCAGTGTCCCGGTCGATCTCGAGGTGCATGAAGGATTCCAGGCGGGAATCCTGGCCCGCATGCTCGGGCGCGGGGATCTCGAGCAGCTTGCCCTGGTCGTCGCGCCGCACGTGCAGCACCGGGTGGATGGTCAGGTGGATGTAGCTGCCGTGCCGGTTCAGCACCATGCTGGTGGAGTCGACGAGAAACGGCATGTCGTCGGTGATGACCTGGACAATCGTGTGCGGCGAGTTCCAGCCGTCCTTGCGGGGCGCCGGATTGAACACGAGGATGCGCGGCATGCCCGGCTTGCGCCGCAGCGCGAGATGCAGGTGCGAAAGCGCGGCGCCCGCGAGGTTGGCAATTTCGCGGTCCTTCAGGTCGTCGAGGGCCGTGTTGCGATAGTACTGGTGAATAAAGGACGCAACATCGATCTCAAACCGATCCTGCGCGGCTGCGATGGCCTCATCCGCGACCCGCTCCAGGAAGCGGATGCGGGCGTCAGCGGTGCGTCGGTGCATTTGCAGGTCCGTCAATCATGCCTTTGCAGGTCGTCGATCACGGCGGCCAGGAAGCGGCAGGCCTCGCCGCCGGTCGCGCAGCGATGGTCGAAGGTCAGCGAGAGCGGAATACGCCGATGGGTCTCGATGCCGCCCATGACCGGCACCACGTCGTGGCGCAGCCCGCCCGCGCCAAGGATCGCAATGGTCGGCGGCACGACCACGGGGGTGGCATAGCGGCCGGCCATCATGCCGAAGTTCGACAGCGTGAAGGTGAAGTCGCGCATGTCCTCGGGCTTCACGCTGCGCTCGCGCGTCGCCTTCTTGATGGCATCCAGGTCGGCGCGCAGCTCCTGCGGCGCCTTCTGCCCGGCATCGCGAATTACCGGCACGATCAGCCCTTCGGGCGTGTCCACGGCAATGGCGATGTCCACGCGCGACTCGAGCTGCCGGCTCATGCTCTCGCCGTCGAAGAAGCCGTTCAGCGCGGGCTCCGCGCGGCAGCCGGCCGCGATCGCGCGCAACAGCCGCGCGGTGATGTCCTGGCCGTGCGCCCAGTGATGAATGTCGGCGTCGTCGAAGATGGTGCACTGTGCGACGTGGTCGCGCGAGGCGCTCATGCTCTGGGCCATGGCGCGGCGCATGCCCCGCAGCGGCTCGGGCTTGCCGGGCGGCAGCTTGATCCGCGGCGCCTGGCGCGCGGCCGAGGGCGCCCCGCCGCCGGCTGCCGCACGCACGTCGTCGGCGACGATGCGATCGTGCCGCCCGGTGGGGCGACAGTGCTCCAGGCGCACGCCCAGCTGCCTGGCGAGCGCGCGGACCGCCGGCGCGGCCTTGGCCCGCCCCGCCGTCCGGCGCCGACCCCGGCCGGCGATGTCGGCGTCCTCGAGCACCTCGTCGCTGGTCATCATCTTGCCGACGACCGTGCCGGAGTCCTCGCGCGTCTCCGCCGCGGCGCCCTGCTTCGGCTCGGCGCGCGGCTTCGCTTCGGCTGTCGCGGGCGCCACGGCGCCCTTCGCGTCGCCGGTATCGATGTCCACGAGCGGCGCGTGGGTCGGGAGGATGGTGCCGTCCGGGGCGTGAATCTTCGCGATCCTGCCGGTGTACGGCGCAGGCACTTCGACGACGGCCTTCGCCGTCTCGACCGACAGCATCGGCTGGTCCACCTCGACGAGGTCGCCCTCGGCCACGAGCCAGGTGACGATCTCGGCCTCCGGCAGGCCCTCGCCGAGGTCGGGCAGGTTGAAAGTCTTTACGCTCATGCAGCCTCGTCCTCGAAGGTCTTTTTCACGCCGTCGATGATCCGCGCGACGCTCGGCAGGTATTCATACTCGAGCCTGAACAGCGGCATGACGGTGTCGTAGCCGGTGACCCGGATGATCGGCGCCTTGAGATCCCAGATACCCTTCTCGGCAACCCCGGCCGCGACCTCGGCGCCGACGCCACAGTTACGCGCGGCCTCGTGGACGATGACGAGACGCCCGGTCTTCTCCACCGACTCGAGGATCGTGTCGAGGTCCATCGGGCTGATCGTCGCCAGGTCGATGACCTCGGCGCTGATGCCTTCCTTGTCCAGTTCCTCCGCGGCTTTCAGGGTCTCGAAGGTCATCGCGCCCCAGGTCACGATCGTGACGTCATCGCCTTCCCTCAGGATATAGCAGGTATCCAGCGGCAGCGCCTCGCCGTTGTCCTCGACCTCCTGCTTCTGCAGCCGGTAAATGCGCTTCGGCTCGAGGAACACGACCGGGTCGGGATCGCGGATCGCCGCCAGCAGCAGGCCGTAGGCGCGTCGTGGCGAGGACGGGATGACGACGCGGACGCCCGGCATGTGGGCGAATATCGCCTCGGTGCTCTCGGAGTGGTGCTCGGGCGCATGGATGCCGCCGCCGAACGGGGCGCGCAGCACCATCGGCACGTGCAGCCGCCCGCGGGTACGGTTACGCAGTCTCCCGGCATGATTGATCATCTGGTCCACGGTCGGGTAGATGAAGCCCATGAACTGGATCTCGCAGACCGGCCGCATGCCCTGCGCCGCCATGCCGATGGACATGCCGGCGATCATGGATTCCGCGAGCGGCGTGTCCATGACGCGATCGGCGCCGAAGCGCTGCTGCAGGCCCGCCGTGGCGCGAAACACGCCGCCGTTCACGCCGACGTCCTCGCCGAGCACGACCACGCGGTCGTCGTGCTCCATTTCCCAGGCGAGAGCCATCGTGATGCCCTCGATGAGCGTGATGCGCGGCATCAGTGCTGACCTCCCGAATTGAAAAACCGGCGCGCGGTGTCACGCTGCTCCGCCATCGACTCGGGGAGCTCGGCGAACATCGAGTCGAAGATCGATTCCACCGGCTGGACCGGGGTATCGAGATAGGCCGCAACCGCGGCATCGACCTGTCGTGTGCAGTCCGCCTTCAGGGTCGCCTCGTCGGCATCGCTCCAAGCGCCGGTCTCGGTGAGGTAGCGGCGGATGCGGATCATCGGCTCCGTCTTCCAGGCGTCCTCGACCTCGCCCTTCTCGCGGTAGCGGCTGGCGTCATCGGCTGTCGTGTGGTCGGACAGCCGGTAGGTCACCGCCTCGACCAGCATCGGCCCATGGCCGCCGCGCGCCCGCTCGAGCGCCTCTTCCATGGTCTGGCGCACGGCGATGACGTCATTGCCGTCCACCTGGATTCCCGGCATACCGGCGGCCACGGCCTTTTGCGCCAGCGTCTTGGAGGCCGTCTGCATCGACAGCGGCACGCTGATGGCCCACTTGTTGTTGACCACCACGAAAACCACCGGCAGGTCGCGCACTGCGGCGAGATTGAGCGCCTCGTAGAAATCACCCTGCGAGGTGCCGCCGTCGCCGATGACGCTGACCGCGCAGCGCGGCTCGTTGCGCAGCTTGTAGGCCATGGCCGCCCCGGCCGCATGCAGGCACTGGGTGGCGATGGGGACGCACCACGGAAAATCGTGCTTCGGGCCGGCGAAGTCGTTGCCGCGCTCATCGCCGCCCCAGTACAGCAGCACGTCTTCCATCCTGACCCCGCGCCAGAACTGCGCGCCGTATTCGCGATACATCGGGGCGAAACAGTCCTCTGGCCTCATCGCCGCGCCGATGCCGACATGCGCAGCCTCGTGCCCGAGGGACGAGGCATAGGTGCCGAGCTTGCCGGTGCGCTGCAGGTTGATGGCCTTGGTGTCGAAGGTGCGCGTCAGCACCATCAGGCGATACAGGCGCAGCAATTCCTCGGGGTCCTTGGCGAACGCGGGCAGGTCGGCCACGACCTTGCCCTCGGGATCCAGCACCTGGCAGTACGGGATCCGGAATTCGGCAATAGTCTTCACCAGGTTCTCCTCCTGATATTCTGGTCGCAGGCCGAACAGCCGGACCGCAAATAGCGCGGCATTATACACCCCGGCCACCGCCGCTGACGGGCATTGAGACGCCCCGGAATGCTGCGGCGGCGCAGCAACGGAGACGCTCATGCACAGAAGGGAGATGGAGGCGGAAATCCATCGCGACCTGCGCGACAGGCTCAGTTACGCGGGGTACCTGGGGCTGGACAGGATTCTCTCCGCCCAGCAGCCGCTGTCCGATCCGCCGCATCACGACGAGATGCTGTTCATCATTCAGCACCAGGTCACGGAGTTGTGGATGAAGCTCATCATCCACGAGCTGGAGGCGGCCATGGCGTCCATCCGCGCGAACGATCTCGAGCCGTGTTTCAAGGTGCTCGCCCGGGTCAAGCAGGTGCAGCAGCAGATGTTCCACCAGTGGGCCGTGCTGGAGACGCTTACGCCGTCGGAGTATGCGCGCTTCCGGCACGTGTTCGGCCAGGCCTCCGGCTTCCAGTCGGTCCAGTTTCGCCTGCTCGAGTTCCTGCTCGGCAACAAGGATGCCAGCTACCTCGTGGTGTTCGAGCATGATCCGGCCGCCGTGGCGCGCCTGCGGGCCGTGCTCGAGGCGCCCTCGATCTACGACGAGTTCCTGCGCCTCCTGGCGCGCCGCGGCCTGCCGGTACCCGCGGAGCGCGTCGAACGTGACTGGGCGACGCCATGCGCGTCGCACCCGGGCGTCGTGGCGGTCTTCAAGACGATCTACGAGGACACCCAGGAGCACTGGGACGCCTACGACATGTGCGAGAAGCTCGTGGACATGGAAGTCAACTTTCAACTATGGCGTTTCCGGCACCTCAAGACCGTCGAGCGCATCATCGGCTACAAGCGTGGCACCGGGGGATCCTCGGGCGTGAAATTCCTGCGCGAGGCCATCGACATCCGCCTGTTCCCGGAGCTGATCGAGGTCCGGACGGTGATCGAGTAGCGGTGCAGGTCCGAGCGCTAGTCGATGCGCGGCGGATCCAGCGTGGGCGCGCGGCGCTCGAGGCGCCGCAGGATGGCATCGAGCTGGCGCTGCTCCGTGGCGCTCAGGCCGGCCAGCAATTCCGCCTCGTATCTGCGCAGTGCGGGCGTCACGCGGTGATAGATCCGCCGGCCCTCGGGCGTCAGCTCCAGCATGCTGCGGCGCCGGTCGCCCGCCGCCGTTTCGCGCTGCACCCGCCCGGTCGACAGCAGTCGCCGCACCGCGCGGCTGACGGCGACTTTGTCCATTGCGGTGCGCTCGGCGACCTCGGCCGCGGACAGCCCGGATTCCAGCGCCAGCACCGCGATCACGCGCCATTCCGGAATCGAGAGCCCGTAGCGGCGCGAATAGGATTCCGAGATCGCCGCGCTCAGCCGGTTGGAGAGGACCGACAGGCGATAGGGAAGGAATTTCTGGAGATCCAGCCGCTCGTCGTTCATGGTGCAATGCAGCTTGTTGCGATGATCCCTGCAGGACTATAATAGTTTCATATGTAACTAATCAACCCTTCTTGAATACGCGCATCTCCGGAGACATGCCATGACCGAGGTTCAGGACAATCCCCTGGGCATCGACGGTTTCGAATTCGTCGAATTCACCGCCCCCGACGCCGCGTTACTGCACAGCCTGTTCCGTCACATGGGCTTCACCGCCATCGCGAAACATCGCGAGCGGAAAGTGACGCTGTATCGCCAGGGCGATATCAATTTCCTCGTCAACGAGGAGCCGGACAGCTTCGCGGCCGACTTTGCGCGCGCCCACGGGCCCAGCGCCTGCGGCTTCGCGATCAGGGTCGCGGACGCGGCGCGCGCCCGCGCATGGGCGATCGATCGCGGCGCGGAGGCGCTCAGCAACAAGCCGGCGACCCTGCCGGTGCGCTGCCCCGTGATCGAGGGCATCGGCGGCAGCGCGCTGTATCTCGTGGATCGTTATGGTGAACGCGGCTCGATCTACGACGGCAATTTCGAGTACCTGAAGGGCGTGGACCGCAACCCCGCCGGATTCGGCCTCACCTTCATCGACCACCTCACCCATAACGTCTACCAGGGCAATATGGACAAGTGGGCCGGTTTCTACGAGCGCATCTTCAACTTCCGCGAAATCCGCTACTTCGACATCAAGGGCGCCCAGACCGGGCTCGTGTCGCGCGCAATGACCGCGCCCGACGGGATGGTGCGGATCCCGATCAACGAGGCCACCGACGACAAGTCGCAGATTGCCGAGTACCTCCACGAGTACAACGGCGAGGGCATCCAGCATATCGCGCTGTTCACCGACGACATTTACGCGTCGGTCGAGGCGTTGCGCGGCGACGGGATCGAGTTTCTCGACGTGCCCGACACCTACTACGAGATGGTGGACGGGCGGATGCCCGGCCACAAGGAAGACGTCCAGCGGATGCGGGAGAACCGCATCCTGATCGACGCGGACAAGGAGACGCAGCGGCGCCTCTTGCTGCAGATCTTCACGCAGACCTGTGTCGGGCCGATCTTTTTCGAGATCATCCAGCGCAAGGGCAACGAGGGCTTCGGCGAGGGCAACTTCCAGGCCTTGTTCGAATCCATCGAGCGTGACCAGATGCGCCGCGGTGTGCTCTAGGCCGAGGGAGAAACCTGATGAAGAAGTGGATTTCCTTCCCGAAGGTGGAGGGGGTTGCGTCGCGCCAGGCTCACGCGGATCTGCCCGAGGGCACATTCGAGCGCGAGCTGGGCAAGGAGGGTTTCTTCGGCCCCGCGACTCACATGTACCATCGCCGCCCGCCGACCGGCTGGAGCGACTTCACCGGGCCGCTCCGGCCGCGCGCCTTCGACACGACGAAACTGGCGGCCGACGCCGATTCCCCGTGGGCTGCGACGCTGCTGGTGCACAATTCCTCGGTCAGCTTCAGGCACTGGACGCTCGCCCGCAGCATGCCGGCGCTGGCCCGTAACTCCGACGGTGACGAGCTCCTGTTCCTGCATGCCGGCAGCGCGACCCTGTACTGCGACTACGGCCGGCTCGAGCTTGTGCAAGGGGATTACCTGGTCCTGCCGCGCGGCACGATGTGGCGACTCGAGGTGGACGCGCCGATCACCGCGCTGCTGATCGAGGCGACCAACGACAGCTATCGCCTGCCGGACAAGGGCCTCCTGGGCCCGCACGCGATCTTCGACGAGGCGATGCTGGATACGCCGGCCATCGACGAGGCGTTCCTCGCGCAGCAGGACGAGCGCCAATGGCGCGTCGAGGTGAAGCGCCGCGGGCAGGTGTCCGTGATCACCTATCCCTACAACCCGCTGGACGCGGTGGGCTGGAAGGGCGATCTCGCGCCGGTGCGCATCAACTGGCGCGCGATCAGGCCGCTGATGTCGCATCGCTACCATTTGCCGCCCTCGGTCCACACGACTTTCGTGGCCGGCCGCTTCGTCGTCTGCACTTTCGTGCCGCGCCCCTTCGAGAGCGATCCAGACGCGCTGAAGGTGCCGTTCTTCCACAACAACGACGACTTCGACGAACTGCTCTTCTACCACGCGGGCGAGTTCTTCTCGCGTGACAATATCCATCCCGGCATGATCACCCTGCACCCCTGCGGCTTCACGCACGGCCCGCACCCGAAGGCGCTGAAGAACATGCTCAGCCAGCCGGCGCCGGGGACCAACGAGGTCGCCGTGATGCTCGATACCCGCGATGCGCTCGAAGTCGCCGACGGCGCCGCGGCGGTGGAATGGGCCGCCTACGTGGACAGCTGGAAGGGCGGAGCGGCGTGAAGCTCGGCAGCCTGAAGAGCGGCGGCCGCGACGGCGCGCTGATCGTCGTCAGCTCGGACCTCGCACGCGCCGTGCCCGCGCAAGACATCGCGCCGACCCTGCAGGCGGCGCTCGACGACTGGGACCGCAGCGCCGGGGGCCTGCGGCAGCGTTACGAAGATCTTGAGGCGGGCGTCGCGGAGGGCGTGTTCGCGCTCAAGGTCGAGGACCTGGCCGCGCCGCTGCCGCGCGCTTACCAGTTCCTCGACGGCAGCGCCTACCTGGCGCATGTGGAGCGCGTCAGGCGCGCGCGCGGCGCCGAGATGCCGCCGAGCTTCCTGACCGACCCGCTGATGTACCAGGCGGCGTCGGACGGGTTCCTGCCGCCGGTAGGCACGATCCCGGTGCCCAGCGAGGCCTTCGGGATGGATTTCGAGTCCGAGGTCTGCATCGTCACCGACGACGTCCCGATGGGCGTGACGGCCGACGAGGCCGCGGGGCACGTGCGGCTTATCTGTCTGGTGAACGACGTCTCGCTGCGCAACCTCATCCCGGCGGAACTCGCCAAGGGCTTCGGCTTCCTGCAGAGCAAGCCGCGCTCGGCCCTGTCGCCCGTGATGGCGACACCGGACGAGCTCGGCGATGCGTGGCGTGACGGCAAGGTCCACCTGCCGCTGGCGACCTGGCTCGACGGCGAGCTGTTCGGCGCGCCCGAGGCGGGAGTGGACATGCAGTTCTCGTTCCACGAGTTGATCGCCCACGCCGCCAGGACGCGTCCGCTGGCGGCCGGAACGATCATCGGCTCGGGCACCGTGGCGAACCAGGACGAGTCGCGCGGCGCCTCCTGCATGGCTGAGAAGCGCATGCTCGAAATCATCCGCGACGGCGCGGCGACCACCCCCTTCCTGTCCTTCGGCGCGCGGGTCCGGATCGAGATGCTGGATCGCGAGGGGCGCAACATCTTCGGGTCGATAGAGCATGTCTACGAGCCCTACGGGCGCTGAGGCCGGGAGGCCGAGGCTCCACGGCTACTGGCGGAGCTCCGCGGCGTGGCGGGTGCGGATTGCGCTGCACCTGAAGGGGCTGGCCTGGGAGCCGGCCCCCGTGCACTTGGTGCGCGACGGCGGCGAGCAGCGCAAGCCCGCGTTTCGCCGGCTCAATCCGCAGGGCCTGGTGCCTGCACTGGAGATCGACGGCCTGGTGCTCACCCAGTCCCTGGCGATCATCGAATACCTCGACGAGACCCGGCCGGCCCCGCCGCTGCTGCCCGCCGAGCCGGCGGCGCGGGCCCGCGTCCGCAGCCTGGCGCAGCTCGTCGCCAGTGAAATTCACCCGCTGAACAACTTGCGCGTCCTGCAGTTCCTGCGCGACCGGCTCGGCGTGGACGAGCCCCGGCGCGACGCGTGGTATCGCCACTGGGTCAGCGACGGCCTGCGCGCGCTGGAGACGCGCCTCGCGCGGGAGCCGGAGACCGGCCGCTACTGCCATGGCGACGCCCCGGGACTCGCCGATTGCTGCCTGGTCCCGCAGCTTTACAACGCGCGGCGCTACGGCTGCGACCTGGACGAATTTCCCGTGCTCCTCGCCATCGAGGCTGCCTGTCGCGAGCTGGATGCATTCCAGCAGGCGGCCGCCGACGCCCAGGCGGATGCGCAACCCGGCGCCTGACTGCGGAAAGTCGGGATGTCCCGCGCCGCGAAAGGTCTAAAATAGGCACAAAGCAGCCAGGGAAGAGGACGCCATGAGTCGTTTCAGCCTGAACAAGATTCCCGCTGGGCCGGGTGTCTACGCGCTCTACGAGCACGACAAGGCCATGCTGGTCGGCTCGGCGCCGAACCTGCGCGAGCTCGCGGAGCAGCACATGGTCGGCAGCCAGGGCCCGAGCGAGGATTTGCGCACGGTGATCCCGCATCCCGAGCGGATCACGAAGATCTGCTGGTGGCAGCACCCCGCGATGGAAGACGACGCTCGGCGCAATGCCGCCCGCTGGGTCGGCATCGAGGTGCTGCGGCCGTTGCATCGGCCCCGCTTCACGCTGTCGAACCTCGGTGAGGTCGCGCTGGCCGACCCGGAGTTCGTGAAGTCCATGAACGCGCTGTTCCACGGGCCGCCGGCCGGCGCGTTCGTGCCGCAGAGCCTCGACGAGATGGCGCGCAGCGTCTTCGAGCTCGAGGATCGGGTCGCCGCGCTGGAGCGTCGCCTCGCCGAGAAAGGCTGAGCCCGGAACCCGGTCTCAGGCGCTTGCGCTGGGCCGCGCGGAAACCTGCGCGTGCCAGCGGGAATAGTGCTCGAGTCCTTCCGGCGACGGCAGCTTGATCGCGCGCGCGAAGTCCACGATGCACAAGAGCGTGATGTCGGCGATCGAGAAGGTCGGCCCGGCGACGTACTCGGACTCTGCCAGCCGCCGGTCGATCGCCGGGTAGAACTCGGCGAGGCGGGCCTTGCCACGCTCGACCAGTTCCGGGATCGCCTTTGTGCCGGCCTTGCCCGGCACCGCCCGCTCGGCATAGGGCGGGTAGCTGTTGCGGAAGGCGTCGACCACCGGTTGGCCGGCGTCGAACTCGATCCGCCGCGTCCAGCACTCGATCATCGCCTTCTCGAGCGCCGTGCGGCCCATGAGCGACGGGTCCGGCCGCAGTTCCTCGAAATACCGGCAGATCGCGGTGCTCTCGTCGATGATCGTGCCGTCTTCCAGCTGCAGCGTCGGCAGCACGCCGCGGGGATTGATGGCGAGGAATTCCGGCTGGAGGTTCTCTCCCGCGCGGATATTGATCTCGACCCGCGGGATCTCGATGCCTTTCTCGGCCAGGAAAATGCGCACCCGGCGCGGGTTCGGCGCGACGCGCATGTCGTACAGTTTCATGATCCCGTTCTCCGAGTGGCGATGCGCGGAGCTTAACGCAACACGGGGATCCGGCAAGCCCGGCCTCTTGGCCGGCAATGGCGTCAGCGGGCCATCCTGAGCAGCAGCAGCGGCGTGCGCACGCGCCGCAGCAGCCCGTCGGCAGACACCCCCCACGACGCCGCGGCCCCGCCGACGACTTCGCCATCCGGTCCTACCGTGGTCAATCCCATCAGCATGTCGCCCACATGCCTGCGTGTCTCGAACTAGAATAGCGAGTGCGGCCCCGGGCCTCGACCGGGCCGCCGGATGACGGGGCGAGCGGCACGCAGGAGCAGCGACATGGATCTTGGCGACCTGAGAAACGAATACAGCGGGGCGCCGTTTCGCCGCAGCGACCTCGATCCGGACCCGGTGCGGCAATTCGCACGGTGGTTCGAGCAGGCGCGCGAGGTCGCGCAGCCCGAGGTCAACGCCTGCGCCCTCGCCAGCGCCGGGCTGGATGGCCGCCCGACGGCGCGCACCGTGCTGCTCAAGTATTTCGACGCCGACGGGTTCGTGTTTTTCACCAACATGGAGAGCCGCAAGGCGCGCGAGATCGCGGAAAATCCGTCCGTCGCGATGCTGTTCTTCTGGCAGACACTCGAGCGGCAGGTGAGCATCCGCGGCAGGGCCGAGCGCATCAGCGCGACCGAGGCGATGCGCTACTTCGCGCGCCGGCCGCGCGGCAGCCAGCTCGGCGCCTGGGTCTCGGAGCAGAGCGCGGTGATCACGTCCCGCTCCGTGCTGGAGATGAAGCTCGATGAGCTGAAGCGCAAGTTTGCCGCCGGCGAGGTGCCGCTGCCGTCGTTCTGGGGCGGCTACCGCGTGCGTCCGGAGGAGATCGAATTCTGGCAGGGGCGGGCATCACGCCTGCACGACCGCTTACGCTACCGGCTGATCGACGACGCCTGGGTCATCGAGCGTCTCGCGCCCTGAGCAGCGCCGCGAAGGCCTCGATGGCCTCGCGCCCGACGACATCGCGCGCAATCAGCGGCAGGTCCACGCGCGGCAGCGCCGGCAGGCCCTCTGCCAGCGTCGCGAGATGCAGCTCCTCCTGGGCCCGGCGCTCCGCGAGAAACTCCCCCGCATCGGGCGGCGCCCGCTTGTTGATCACGAGACAGCCGACGGTGATGCCCGCCGCGCGCAGCTTTTGCTCGAGCTCCAGCGTCTCCAGCACCGGCAGGCGTTCCGCTGCGAGCACGATGATGAAGGCCGTTTTCGATGCGTCGGCCAGCGTCTCGCGCAACCGGGCGAGGCGCTCGCGCCGCCGATTGAGCAGGTGCCGGATGCGGTCGTCGCGGCCACCGCCCTCCCCGGGATCGCCCCCGAGCACGCGCTCCCCGAGTTCCTCGTCCGCTTGCAGGTTGGCCAGCGCCGTGTCGAATCGCTTGGCGCGCTCGCGACGCTTCAGCAGGCCCTCCGTCCATGCCGCCATCATCTCCGGCAGCGCCATGAGGCGCGCGGTATGGCCCGACGGCGCCGTATCGAACACGACCAGGTCGTAGTCCTGCAGGCCCTGGCTGACGGCGTCGGCGATGCGCTCGAGCAGCGCCGCTTCCTGCATGCCCGGCGCCTCGCGCGACAGCTGCATGTGGCGGTCCACTTCGCCGGCGAGGTGCTCCGGCATCAGGCGCCGCAGCGCTGCGCCGACTTCCCGGAGGTGTTCCTCGACGACGCGCTCAGGATCGAGCTCCACGCCATCGAGGTTGGGCGCGAGGCGCACCGCGCCGGCCCCGACCTTGCGATTCCAGATGTGCCCCAGGTTGTGCGCCGGGTCGGTCGACACCAGCAGCACCCGCCGGCCGGCGTCGGCCTCGGCGAACGCCACCGTGGCGGCGACGGTCGTCTTGCCCACGCCGCCCTTGCCGCCGAAGAACAGCACTCGCCGTTCCCGGGCGAGGCTCAACAGCACCGCAGGTGATCCAGCGGCGAGTGCTCCATGCCCATGCGACGATGCCAGTCGTGAAACTGCTCGTAGAGCACCGGCATCATTTCCATCGTGTACCAGGAGGCCGGGTTGGGGACCCCGAGGGTCTCGGCGAACACCAGCAGCATGAACAGGTCTTCCTCGTCACGCTGCAGCCGCGCGAAGCTCCGCCGGTACGGCGACACGTAGTATTCCCGCAGCCCCGCGGAGAGCTGCTTGAACAGGCCGTCCCGGCGGTCTTCGCCCATGTGCGTCAGCCTCTTTGCTCGACCACCGGCTTCCCTTTCGCGCCGCGGCTCATCGCGATCGCGGCCTCGAGCGCGACCCACAGCGCCGCCATCAGGATGATGATGTCCATGCCCAGCAGCAGCCAGTTCTCCTGCCGGTAGAACTGGCCCAGCTGGACCAGCAGCGCGTACACCGACATCGTGAGCAGGAACGCGAGCGGCACGGCGGTGAACCAGGCCGGGCGCCCCTGGCGGATCAGCATCACGGTGACGATCGACAGGGTCAGGCCGGCGAGCAGCTGGTTGGTGGTGCCGAACAGCGGCCAGATGAGCATGCCGCCGGCGCCGTCGGCGCCCGCGCCGAACGCCAGCGCCAGGCAGCAGCCGAGCGCGATGAGGGTGCTCACCACGACGTTGACCTTGAAGCCGCCGAGCTCCGCGGCCTCCTGGATGACGTAACGCTGGAGGCGGAGCCCGGTGTCCATGGTGGTGGCGGCGAACAGGATGGCCATGACGGCCAGCATGGTGGCGCCGAGCTGCGTCGACACGCCGTAGCCGTTGCCGAGGATGGCGCCGCCGCCCTGCACGAAGGCGCCGACGCTGCCGGCGCCGAAGCGCGAGTAGACCGCCTCCCAGTCCGCCAGCGTGGCGAAACCCGCCGTCGTGCAGATGATGGCCGCCAGCGCCAGCATGCCCTCGCCGGCGGAGCCGCCGTAGCCGACGAAGCGCGCGTCGGTTTCCTTGTCGAGCTGCTTGGAGCTCGTGCCGGAAGCCACCAGGCCATGGAAGCCGCTGATCGCGCCGCAGGCGATGGTGACGAACAGCAGCGGGACCAGGCTCGGCGTGCCCGCGGGCACGTTCTGGTTGAAGGCCGGCGCGACGACGTCGGGCGCGGCGATCAGCACCGCGCCGTACAGCAGGCCGAGCCCGAGGAACAGCTGCAGGCCGTTGATGTAGTCACGCGGCTGCAGCAGCACCCACACCGGCAGCATCGAGGCGATGCCCGCATAGATGAACAGCAGCAGGATCCACTGCGAGCGCGGGGCGAGGCCGAGCACGCTCTCGGGCAGCACGATCGGGTTCTCGGCGCCGATGAAGATCAGCGCGTACAGCGCGACGACGCCGATGATCGAAACCCACGCCAGGCTCATCTTGTAGCGATAGATCATCTGGCCGATGACCAGCGCGACGAGGATGGCGCCCCAGGTCGGGATGACCGCGGTCGGCGTCGAGACGAGCAGGTTCGAGATCACCACGGCGAAGGCGGCGTTGACCATCAAGAGCAGCAGGAAGATCACGACCAGGAACAGGTTGCGTGCGCGCGGGCCGATCACGTTGCCGGTGAGGGTGCCGATGGACTTGCCCTTGTTGCGCACGCTCGCCCACAGGGCGCCGAAGTCGTGCGCCCCGGCGAAGAACACCGTGCCGAGGATCACCCAGGCGAAGGCGGGTCCCCACCCCCAGATGACCGCGATCGCTGGCCCGACGATTGGCGCAGCGCCGGCCACCGAGGTGAAGTGATGGCCCCAGAGGACGTACTTGTTGGTCGGCACGTAGTCGACGCCGTCGCGGAACTCGTGCGCCGGGGTGCGAAAATCCGGATCCAGGCGATAGATGCGTTCCGCGAGGAACTTCGAGTAAAAAAGGTAACCGGCCGCGATCATGGCCAGGCCGAACAACAGCATCGTGACGGCGCTCATATTCCACTCCCCTTTCTTATCGTTATCAGCTCAGCCGGCCGCCGCGAAGCGCGCCGGGTCTATCTCGATCCATGTCGCCCGGGCACGCGCGCAGACGGTGCCGTCG
>Ga0209498_1000318_pt1 | contig 29477 bp, 24 predicted proteins | sample WalLakDeSediment_FD_184131 | JGI IMG/M metagenome (GOLD analysis project Ga0209498, IMG submission 184131) | Lake sediment microbial communities from Walker lake, Nevada to study Microbial Dark Matter (Phase II) - Walker Lake 11/02/13 Deep... | ecosystem: Environmental > Aquatic > Freshwater >...
CAATCGAAGAGAATCCCCTATATGACCAGTTCATTCAAAAAGCGCTGATGCTCAGCCAGGCCTACGCGTACGACATCAACATGGTCGAGTTTGTGGTAAAAGACGGAGTCCTTTACGTCATCAACAGCACAAACCCGTCGCCGCTTATTAACCGTAAGCTGATGACGCCCTCCCAGTTTGAGTGGATTGTGCGCGAAACGGTAGCGTTTGCGCTCGAATGCCTGGAACGGCCGTCGCCCCAGCGCATTCCCTTCGACCTCAAACCCTCTCCTTCCACTTAACACCATGCGACGAGGGCCCTATTTTCAGAGTACACCCCCTTGCTTGAGCGTGCTATAATACAGAGTCGGAATTGTTGACTTATCAACCAAAATGCTGGGCTGGCCACGGGGCCGGCCCAGTTTGGGCACGATTGCTTATTAAAGAAATCATTTGCCTGCCATTGCAAAACAAGGAATAACCGATGGAAACAATACAGGAGAAAATCCCTGCTAAAATTGAGCGCCTACCTGAGTTGGCTCATAACCTGTGGTGGAGTTGGCATCTGGAGGCGCGCAATCTCTTCAAACGGCTCGATTACCCCTTGTGGCGCCGGACTCAGCACAACCCCGTGCAAATGCTGAACATGCTCAGTCGCGAAAAATTGGAGGAGGCCGCCACAGACGCCGCCTTTATCCGTCACTACAACAAAGTCATGCTCCAGTTGGACGAGATGCTTGCCCTGGAAAACACCTGGTTCTACCAAAACTATCCCGAGCTGCGCAACAAAACGGTGGCCTATTTCTCGTTTGAGTTCGGTCTGCACAACTCGCTGCCCATCTACTCCGGCGGCTTAGGCATTCTCTCCGGCGACCATGCCAAAGAGGCCAGCGACCTGGGCCTGCCCTTCGTCGGCGTGGGCTTTATGTATCCCCAGGGCTACTTCCGGCAGCGCGTGCCCTCGCATGGCTGGCAAGAAGCCGTCTATCAGCAGATCGACATCGGTCAGGCCCCCATCACCCTGAAGCGGCAGGCGGACGGCAGCGAAGTCAGGGTGAGCGTAGAGCTTGGCGGCCACACGGTCCACGCGCGCATCTGGCGCGTGCAGGTCGGCCGTATTCCACTCTACCTGCTGGATACCGACGTGAACGAAAACGATCCGTGGGATCGCGAACTCTCGGCCCGGCTCTACTCCGGCGACAGCGAAATGCGCATCCGCCAGGAAATTATGCTGGGCATCGGCGGCGTGCGCGCGCTGCGCGCCCTGGACATCCACCCGGTGGCCTGGCACATGAACGAAGGGCACTCGGCCTTCCTCGTGCTCGAAAACGTGCGCGAGAAGATCAGCCAGGGCTTGAGCTTCGAGGAAGCGGCCGCGGCCGTGCGCAAGCACTCCGTGTTCACAACGCACACGCCCGTGCCGGCCGGCCACGACGCCTTCAGCTACCACCTCATCGACCAATACTTCGGCAACTACTGGAAGCAGTTGGGCATCGACAGAGAACAGTTTTTACACCTCGGCGCGCACCAGGAAGAGTGGGGCATGGCCTTCAACATGACCGTGCTCGCCCTGCGGATGTCGGGCCGCAGCAACGCCGTAAGCAAGCTGCACGGCGAGGTCTCGCGCCAGATGTGGCAGGTGGTCTGGCCAGAGAAGCCAGTCGCCGAGATACCGATCACGCACGTAACCAACGGCATTCACGCGCCGACCTGGATCGCCAGCGAGCTATCGCAGCTATACAGCAAATATATTCACCCGACCTGGCAAGATAACAGCGACGACCCGCTCATGTGGGAACGTATCGCCGACATTCCGGCCGAGGAGCTGTGGACAGTGCACGTTGAGCTCAAGCACAAGCTGATGAACTTCCTGCGCTCGCGCGCGCGGGGGGCCTGGGTAGACGGCCGTAGCGATCCCACCCAGATGCTCACCAGCGGCACGCTGCTCGATCCCGAAGCGCTCACCATCGGCTTTGCGCGCCGCTTTGCAACCTACAAGCGCGCCACGCTCATCTTCCGCGACATTGAGCGCCTGCGCCGCATTCTGCTCGACACGCATCGTCCGGTGCAAATCGTTTTTGCCGGCAAGGCCCACCCCGCCGACGATCCCGGCAAAGGGCTGATCCAGCAAGTCTACAACCTGGCCAAGCATAACCGGCTGGGCGGACGCGTGGCATTCATCGAAGATTACGATATGCACGCCGGGCGCTATTTCAAACAGGGCGTCGACATCTGGCTCAACACGCCGCGCCGCCCGCGCGAAGCCAGCGGCACCAGCGGCATGAAGGCCGCGCTCAACGGCGTCCCCAACCTGAGCATCCTGGACGGCTGGTGGGCCGAGGGCTACAACGGCGCCAACGGCTGGGCCATCGACGGGCAGCAGTTTGACGATCATGAGGAGCAAGACGCCTACGACGCCGAGAGCATCTACCGGCTGTTGGAAGAAGAGATCGTGCCGCTGTTCTACAAACGGGATCGCGACGACACGCCGCGCGGCTGGGTCGAGGTCATGCGAGAAGCAATCCGCTCGGCGGCGCCGCAGTACAACACGCGCCGCATGCTGAAAGAATACACCACCGGGCTGTATCTCAACGCAATGAATCACGTCGACGAAACTTAAGCAACCGGGAGCATAGACTTTAACCACCGGCCGGTAGCCAGAAACGGCTACCGGCCGGCCTACAAAAATCCCTGATGAACCCATGGCCGCGCCGTCTGGCGTATCTAACCATCACGCTAATCTGGCTGCTGTTGATCAGCCTGCCGGCCTTCGCATTTTTTCTGGCCGCGCGCGGGCAGATTCAGATAGGCGCGCAAGACGGCCGTCATACGCGCGTTTTTTTGCTGCAGGAGCGTGATCTGCAAGGGCTGGGGGTAGAGCAAACACGGCCGTTGCGCGGTGAGTCTAACTGCCTGCGCACCACCATCCGCTATTATCTCTGGGAAGGCGCGGGCGAAAATACCACGTTTTGCCGCTGCACCGACCCCGTAACGGGCGCCACGCTGCCGGTCGACCCGCGCATCTGCCCGCCCCCTTGACGCCCACGCAAGCAGTAGGGCAAGATTCTTTCTTGCCCGAACGATTGAGAAACTTGTGCCACAAATAGAAAACTTGTGCCACAAGTAGAAAACTTGTACCACATTTACGAGGAGAAACAGATACACTATGAGCAACGTTGCCCTCAAATGGACCGGAGCAGACAGCCAACTGTTTATCGGCCGTGACTCCTATGGCCATGTCGTTGTCTCCGGCTCCTGGCCCGGCGAGGATAATGGCTGGCAGGAGTGGAAAGCCGCCAAGCCCTCGGACCTGCTGCTCATCAGCCTGGCCGCCTGCTCGGCCTATGACGTGGTGACCATTCTGCGCCGCCAGCGCCAGGCGCTCACCAACCTCTATATCCAGGTAGACGGCAATCAGGCCAGTGAGCCCCCTTACCAGTTCACAGACATCCACCTCCATTACGTTCTGGAGGGGGAAGCGCTGGACCCCAAAAAGGTCGCGCGGGCCATTGAACTCTCACAAGAGCGCTACTGCTCGGTTGCCGCAACCATCCGCGGCGTCGCCCAATTGAGCCACAGCTACATCATCCAGTAGTATCTTCTCAATATTCCGAGGCTGTGGCCGGTCTGGAGAGCGGGCCGAGCTATCCTAACCTGTTGAGCTGCAGCAAAATTTGCCGAATCGGCGGCGATTTTGGCAAATCGCGCCACATTACGAGGGAGACGTGGGTTTTCGACGGTTATTGAATTGTGGTACAATTTAATTGCGTAGCGTCCGGCGCTGGCCAGGCGCCCATTGGCATTTGAAACCGCTCCGGCCAGCATCAGGCAACTTGAAAAGTCTATGACAACTTCTGCACCATCTACTAGAGGATCAACCTACGAACCCACGGGCGAGCAGCTCGCGCGGGATAGAGCGCTGAAGCGCTTCAATCGCCTGTACCTGTACGTACCGCTGGGTATCGCGGCGCTGATCGCCCTTGGCCTCGTGATTGCGCTGCTCGTGGGGGTTCTGTTGCCGGGCATTACAGGCACGGCCGCATTCGCCTCAGCCCTGGCCGACATCGTTTTGATTATGACGCTGCTGCCGATGCTCTTACTGTGCGCCATTGTGCCCGGCGCCTACATCGCCCTGGTTTACAACCAGCGCCAAAAACGCCAGCAAGCGCCGCAGGCGGGCCCCATGGCCTACCGCAGCCGCGTGCAGACGCTGTTCTGGCGGCTGGACAAGTTGATCGATACGGCCGTCGCCAAAACGACTGCAACAGCCCCCCAAATTGCGCAGCCGATCATCAAATTGAACAGTGGGCTAGCTTTCCTGAGCGCATTTTTCAACCAATTAAGCCAATTATTTAGGCGGAGAAAGTAGCATGACCCGAACCGAATCAAGAGAAGTAGACACAAGCTGGAAAACCAAATTTTTTGTCGCTGGCGCCATCGGCGGCGCGCTGGCGGGCCTGGGCGCGGCATACCTGCTGGTGCGCACGGCCGAGGAAAGCAGCGCCGGCCCCCCCCAGGTATCCACAAGCGACGCGCTGCGAATTGGCGTCAACCTCATCGGCATGATGCGCGGCATCGCCGCACTGGGCGGTGGCCGATAGATAGCGCCCTACACCTACCTGGGTAATTCATATGATTTAGGCACACGAAAGTCGCCGGGCAGCTTGTCGGCGACTTTGTTGCTGCCAGGGAACAGTCCGGGGCGCCCGCACCCGCTCTGGAAGAGGAGACGCACCGTGGCAAATCGCGGCGGCGGCCGACAACGGTCATCACAAAACGGCAAATCATCATCGCGCCAATGGCGGCGCATGGACATTCATATACACACGCCCGGCTCAAACGATTACCAGCAGCCGGAAGTGAGTTATTTAGACATTTTACGCCAGGCCGTCATTCGCGGCCTGGACATTATTGCCTTCACCGATCACAACACGGTGGCCGGCTTTGCGGCCATGAAAGAAGAAATTCAAAAGCTGTTGTGGCTGGAAGAGTTGGGCCGCATTGAAATAAATGAGCAGCGCAAGCTGGAAGAATACCGCCGGATTTTAGATAAGCTGCTCGTTCTACCCGGCTTCGAATTTACCGCCACCTTCGGCTTTCACATTTTGGGCGTTTTCCCGCCGGAGACGTCGGTGAATTTTTTGGAGCACCTGCTTTTAACGCTCAAGGTGCCGCCTGACTCGCTGCGCGAAGGCAGCTCAACCGTCGGCTCAACCTCCGACGTGCTCACCGCCTACCGCATCATTAACGAAGCAGGCGGCCTGGTGATTGCCGCCCACGCCAACTCCAACAACGGCGTGGTCATGCGCGGGCTCGATTTTGGCGGGCAAACACGCATCGCCTACACGCAGGATCCCAATCTGCACGTGCTGGAGGTAACAGACCTGGAAAAGCGGGGCCGCTACACCACGCGGCGCTTTTTCGACGGCTCCAAGCCGGAGTACCCGCGTCCCATGCGCTGCATTCAGGGCTCAGACGCCCATCGGCTGGTGCGCGAGGCGCCTATGTCAAAAAACCTGGGCATCGGCGAGCGCGTGACGGAAATTTTGCTGCCCGAATTGAGCTTTGAAGCCCTTTCAGAGGTGCTGCGCGGCAATGATTTTTCACTAACACGGCCGTATCGCGGCCCCGCTAAGCCCATTGATTTCGTACAGCTTGCGCGTGAAGAAGGCGAATCCATCGTGCAGGCCTTCCACGAAAAAATGGTCCAGCGCGGCGGCTTTCTAGACGCCATCCTGCGCGACATTTGCGCCATGGCCAACACCAACGGCGGCATTATTTACGTGGGCCTCTCCGCCAATCCTAAGGATAAAATCGCCGGCATTCGCGACACCAAAAACGCCATTGAGCGGCTAGAATCAGAAATCTCCAAGCGCTTCAGCCCGGAACCGGAATTGCAAATAGACAGCCTGCCCACGCAGGGCGAAAAAATCGTGCGCATCACCGTGCAGCCTGGGCAAGATCTACCCTACGCCATCGACTACAACAAGTTCTACGTGCGCGATGAATCCGAGACAAACCTGGCCGTGCGCGACGAGATCGTGCGCCTGGTGCAGCGCGGCCTGCGTGATGAGGTGCGCGAACCGCTTGACATACCCTCAACCACCGAAATGCTCCTGCAAGCGTCTCAAGATCAAACGATAGAAAGCCGCAAACGCCAGACTCTTGAACCCCCACGCACCGGGGTCGAGATCGTCGAAAGCGAAAAGCGGGACGGCACCTATTATCACGCGGTGCGCGACCTGCGCGACGGCAACGTGATCCGCAACGTCACGCGCTCCTCGGCGCGCAAGCTGTGGCACTACGCCATCACCAAGGCCGAATCCGGCGAAATCGACGTTAACACAATTAAATGGCACAACAACATGGCCATTCTCAGCCAGCGCCAAAAAGGGGATCGCATCTGGTATGATCTGGCGCTGCGTGAAGGCAAAGAGATTAAAATTTTCTATGGCGTGACCGACAGCGGCCTCAACGACGAATGGATGACGCTGGTTGAGAAGCACAGCGGATGAAAATCGGGCTTTTAACCATCAGCGACCGCGCCGCAAGCGCACACTACGAAGATCAGAGCGGGCCGCTGATGGCGCACATGCTCACGGCGCGCACGCCCTGGGAAATCAGTCGCCAGGCCGTTGTGCCCGACGAATTTGAGCAGATTGTCGCCACGCTGGACGCCTGGTGCGACGCGGGCCTAAACCTGATTCTGACCAGCGGCGGCACCGGCTTTGCGCCGCGCGACGTCACGCCGGAAGCCACGCAGCGCGTCATCACGCGGTCAGCGCCCGGCATTGCCGAAGCGCTGCGCGCGGCAAGCCTGACGGTGACGCCGCACGCGATGCTTTCGCGCGGCGTAGCCGGAATGCGCGGCCAGACGCTGATCGTCAACCTGCCCGGCAGCCCCCAAGCCGTGCGCGAAAATCTGGAAACGCTGCTGCCCGTGCTGCCCCACGCGCTGGCGCTGCTGGCCGGCGAAGTTGACAGCGACCATCAAGCGCCGCTGGGCGCCCACGCCTGACGACAACGATAGCCAACATGCACGAACCCATTACCGGCCAACTGGTACTCAAGCGAGGGCGGGAAAAACCGGTCCTCAACCGCCACCCCTGGATTTTTTCGGGCGCCATCGCGCAAACGGCGGGCGCGCTGACGCCGGGAGGATTGGCGCAGGTGGTAGACAGCAACGGCCGTTACCTGGCCACCGCCTACTTCAACCCCCACTCCCAAATTCGCGCCCGCATCCTCACCTGGGACGCGCAGGAAGCGATCGACCGTGCCTTCTGGCGGGGCCGGCTGGCGCGCGCGCTGGCCGCGCGGCGCGCGCTGCAGCTCGCGCCCGCCACCAACGCCTACCGGCTCGTCAACGCCGAAGCCGACGGCCTGCCCGGCCTGATTGTCGACCGGTACGACCAATTTCTGGTCGTGCAGTGCCTCACGTTGGGCATCGAGGCGCGCAAGCAGCAGTTCATCGAGCTGTTGGCCGAACTCGTCCAGCCGGCGGGCATCGTTGAGCGCTCGGATGTGGACGTACGCGCCAAGGAAGGGCTGCCGCCTGCCGTCGGCGTCTGCTGGGGCGCGTCGCCCCCCACCCTGTTGACCATCTTGGAAAATGGACTTCGTTTTGCGGTCGACCTGCACGGCGGCCACAAAACCGGCTTCTACCTTGACCAGCGCGACAACCGCGCCCTGGCCACGCGCCCGGCGTTTGTGGCCGGCCAGACGGTGCTGAACCTCTTCGCCTACACGGGCGCCTTCGCGGTCTACGCCGCGGCGGCCGGCGCCGGAGCCATCACCAACGTCGACAGCTCCTACGACGCGCTGCAGCTCGCCGAGCATAACCTGGCTCTCAACGGCTACGCGCGCGCCCAGGATGAATATATCGCCGGAGATGCGTTTGAACTGCTCCGCTTTTTCCGCGACACGCAGCGGCAGTTTGACATGGTGATCCTGGATCCGCCCAAGTTCGCCCACAGCCGCAATGACGTGGAGCGCGCCGCGCGCGGCTACAAAGACCTCAACTGGCTGGCGCTGCGGCTGCTGCGCCCCGGCGGCGTGCTGGTCACCTGCTCCTGCTCCGGCCTGGTGAGCGCAGACCTGTTCCAAAAGATTGTCTTCGGGGCCGCCATCGACGCGCAGCGCGACGCCCAAATTTTGCACCTGCTGGGCCAGGCGCCCGACCATCCCATTTTGCTGACTTTCCCCGAAGGGGCCTATCTCAAGGGACTGCTCTGCCGGGTTTGGTAGGAGGGTTGATCAAGTGCCAGGCACGGGGCGCGAGATGTTTATTAGCCAAGGCCGTTCGCCCCGTGCCTGGCACTTAAATTTGGCACGTTAGCCAGGCCCGCTCCAGGCGCGCCCGGCCCGCCCAGCCCTGCATCCGCTGCGGGTCGGCCGCGACGGCCTGCGCGGACTGCAGCACGTCGCGCGCCTCCAGGTGGGCGCCCAGCGCCAGCAGGGCCTCGCCCAGCGCCGTGCGGTAGTGAAGCGCGGCGTAGGTGTGGCCGACGACGTCGGCCAGGGCAACGGCCTCGCGCAGATAGACGCCGGCCGTTTCCGCCGCACCCCGCGTCAGCGCCAACTCCCCCAGCGCGTGCAGGGCCTGCGCCAGGCCGGACTGCTCTGCTGCTTCACGGTAGCGGGCCACGGCCGCTTCCAAGCGGCGCTGCGCCGCATCAAGCTCTCCCAACGCGCGGAATTGCCGCCCCAGCAGATAATGAAGGAAGGCTGATTGCTGCGGAATAACGGCCGTGGCGGTCTCTGCCGATGCCTCCTCGGGCGGCGCCAGATCGGCCAATTGCGCCAGGTAGCGCCGCGCCTCCGCTTCCCGGCCGGACTGGCGGTAGATGGCGCACAACAAGTCCAGCGCGCGGGCGGTCGCCGACAGCGACCCCAGCCGCTCCGCCAGCGTTTGGGCGCGCCCGGCCACGTCCAGCGCCTCCGCGAACTGGGTCAACGCCAGGCGCGCGCGCCCCTGCGCCAGCATAGCCTCCAGCAGCTCCACGTCCGCCCCAATGAGCCAGGCCATCTGCTCTGCCTGCACAGCGCTGTTCAGCATCTCAGCCGGATCGGACTGCTCGGCATAAATCTCCGCCAACCGGTTCCAGGCGCGCGCCTGCAAAACCAGATCGCCATCCAGCTTCGCCGTTCCCAAGAAAGCCAGGTAGGTCTGCAGCGCTTCAACCAGGCGCGCCCCCCGCACCAGCAGCGCGCTCAAGCGCTCCTGCACGCGCAGTTGCCACGCTGTCAGGTGAGGCTTGTGGGCCAGAAATGCCAACACCTTGCGATAATAAAGCATGGCTTCATCCGGCTGGTACAGATCGGCAGCGCGCGCCGCCGCGCGCTCGTACATTTCGGCCGCCGGCTGCGCCTCACCTGCCAGATCGTAATGTTCGGCAATCAGCGCGGCATACTCATCCACGCGATCACCGCTCTGCGCGGCCAGCCAGTGGGCTACCTGGCGATGATATACAGGCCGGTCGCGCAGCAGCACGCTTTCATAGGCCACTTCGCGCAGCATAGCGTGTTTAAACAGGTAAGCCTGCTGGCCCGCAAAATCGGACGCGGACAGGCGGAAAATCATCTCGCGCTGCTCCAAAGCATGCAGCGCAGCCTCAATCTGCGGCGCCGGAAACGGCCGATGCGTGGCCGCGTTGATGGCCTGCACGGCGCTGTCCCAAAAGGTGCGCCCCACCACCGCGGCGCGCTGCAGCAGCGTGCGCTCCAGGTAGGGAAGCCGGTCCAGGCGCGCCTGGAGCACGCCCGTCAGCGTGGCCGGCGCGCGCACCCTGGGTAGCTGCGCCTGCTGCAACTGCCAGCTTTCAGGTCCGGCGGTGATGACGCCGTCGTCAATCAGCGCCTTGATCAGCTCCTCCACGTAGTACGGGTTGCCGGCGGCGGCGTCGGTAATCAGGCTGACCAGGTCGGGCGGGACGTGGGGCAATTTGCGCAGGATAGCGTACACGAGGGCCTGGCTGGCGGTCTGGGGCAGCGGGTGGAGGGGCAGCAGGTGAGAATGGTCAGCCTGCGGCCAGGCCGGCCGCAGCTCTAACAGCGACGGCCGTGCCAGGCAAAGAACCAGCAGAGGCGCCGCCAACTTATGCTGCGCCAGGTATGCCAAAAAATCCAGCGAGCCTTCATCGGCCCAATGCACGTCCTCCAGGGCCAGCAAGACGCCTTGCCGCCGGGCCGCCGCCGTCAGCAAATCCGCAACCGCCGCAAAAGCCTGCGCGCGCGCCTGCGTGGGGGATGGGGTGAGGGATTCGGCCGTGTCGAGCCCAATGAGTTGCCCAATCAGCCGCGCGCGGGGCGCCACCTCTTCCAGGGGTCGCCCCCATAAATCGGCCAACCCTTGCAGCAGCTTTTGGAGCGCCAGCGCCGCGCGCAGGTCGTCTTGAATACCAAATTGGCTCATAAAAACGTCGCGCAAAAGGGCGTAGGGAACAGGACGCAGGCGCGGCTCACTGCGCCCACGCAGCAGGGTCAGGTGCGGCATTTGCCGCGCCTGTAAAGCGTAAAACTCATGCAGCAAACGGGACTTACCTACCCCCGCTTCACCCAGCACAGTCACCAGGTGCATCTGGCGCGCATCCACGGTTGTTTGCAAAATCGTTTCCAGACGCGCCAGCTCCCCGTCCCGCCCCACCATCTCGGTTTTTGTCCCGTGTACGCTGTGGGCCGGCGGGTGAAAAAGGGATGGCCTGAGCCGCAGCAGCCGGTAAGCCATGACCGGCTGCTGCTTGCCCTTCATTTGAATCGGGCCCAGCTCTTCCACCAGGAAAGCGGCGTGCGCCAACTGGTAGGTGGCCTGTGAAATCAAGATCGCGCCGGGCGGGCCAGCGCGCTCCAGACGGCTGGCAACGTTTACCGCGTCGCCCATCACGGTATACTCCGCCGCGCTGCCTACCGCTCCCAGCAGCACCAGGCCGGTATTGATGCCAATCTGGATTTGCAGCCTCTCCAGGCGCTGGGGATCACCCATCTCGCCGAGCTGCAGTCCGGCCTCCACGCGCGCCTGCTGGCTTAGCTCCTGCACAAAGTCGGCGAGCGCCGCGCGCATGGCGAGCGCGGCGCGCATGGCGCGCGCCGGGTCATCCTCGCGCGCCTGCGGCACGCCAAAGACCGCCATGACGGAATCGCCCATGTGCTTATCAATCAGGCCGCCCTGCGCCGTAATTGCTTCATCCAGCCGCCCCCAGAACATATTCATCAGTCCCAGCACGTTGGCGTGCGGCATGGCTTCGGCCAGGCTGGTAAAACCGGCCACGCTGGCAAAAAGCACCGTCACCTGCTTGCGTTGGGAAGTCAGCCGGGGGGCGGGCGCGGCGCGGCCCTCGAAGCTAGCAAGCTGCTCACGCAAAGCCGCCAGCGCCGTGTTGGCCACGCGGTCGCCAATCAAGGCGCGCTGCTGCTCAAGGGCGGCAATCGCCATCTGCACCTGGGCCAGACTGGTCATCCTGGGCCGTCCTGCCCGCGCCGGCGCGGCGTCTCCTGGCCGCGCTGGCGCAGCATCTCAAAGGCGATGATGGCGGCCGCGGCCGCGGCGCCCAGCGAACGGCCGAACGCGCGTTGATAAGGAATACGCAGGCGCAGGTCAGCTTCGGCGGCGAAGGAGCGCGTCACGCCCCGTTTCTCGCCGCCAATCAGCACAAACAGCGGCCCGCTCAGATCGGCTTCGTAGATTGAAACGGACGACTCCCGCGTCGCGCAGGCCACGCGCAGGCCCTGTGACCAGGCCGCCTGCGCCGCTTCTGCAGGGGTTGCGGCAACGGCCGTGGGTATCAGCTCCGCCGCGCCGGCCGAGGCGCGCGTAACGATGCCGGCCGCGCTGAACCAGTTGCGCTCACGCACCACCAGTCCGGTCACGCCGGCGGCGTACAAACTGCGCACGGCCTGGCCAAAGTTAAAGGGATCCTCAATGCCGTCCAGCATCACCAGCGCCGGATTGACTTCCAGGGCCAAGAGGTCGGCCAGCGGCGTAAAGCGGCGCGGACCGACGCGCGCCAAGACGCCGCCGTGGCTCTGGCCGGTCGCATGCGCCGCGAGCAGTTCGGCCGTGGCCGGCTCGACCGGGATGTCCGCGGCTTCCGCCGCCGCGCGCAATTGCCATAGGTCACGCTGCCACTTGCCGGGCTGGATGTAAACCGTCTCCACCTGGCGTTTACCACCCTGGATGGCCGCCGCCACAGAGATATGGCCTTCCAGCCACGCCCATTCGGGAATCGTCTTGGTTTCCTCTACGCCATCACTCATCGTTCTGACCCCAAACTTACCCCAGCAGCCGCGCTGCCGCAAGCATATGGACTTTTACCAGGTTTGAATGGCGCCAGGCGCCTCAAGCGTTACCAATTCTAACGCAAAAGGCCAGATTGCAATGCGGCAATCTGGCCCTGGGCGTGTTAGACAGTACCGCCGGAATCAGCTACGGCGTAATCGTAGCCGGCAGCAGATCATCCGGTATCGCCGCCGGAGCCGGAGTCGGTGGAGCCAGGAACTTGGCGTCTAGCACCGGTACCACCGGCACGCGGCTGCGCCACACGTCGTTGATCACGACCCCTGTCGCAACCCGTTGCTCAATAAAGCCGGCCAGCAGCTGCTGCTGATTGGCCTGCAATGCGCCGGCGGAAAGCGGCCGGATTTCGCGCCCACTTACCTGCACAATCAAATAACGGGTCTCGTCGGTGGTGGGGTCCAGCGCCAAAGGGGCGCTCGGTCTGTTTAGCGGCAGCGTAAAAGCCGTTTGCGCCACCTGTTCACCGAAATTGGCGGTAAACTCTTCTTGCGTCCGCCACAAAATTTCGCTGGCCGTCACCAGTTGGACGCCCTCTTCATCCGGTGCGGGCGGGTTGCTGCGCACCGTATTCCACACGGTCAAATAGTCGCTGGCCTGAATGTCGGCCAGCCCGGCCTGCGCGGCTTCCGCACTGGCGTACGAAAGCAGGAACAGGCTCGCCTGCAGAGAGGTTTCCGGCAGGTCTGCTTCCTCAGCCAACACCTCCAGCAGACGCTGGGCATAGATGCGTATGCGAATGGCCTCGCGATAAGCCTGCTCCTTGACCCCGTAGGCCCCTAAATCAGCCAGCAATTCACCGTACTGCTCGTCAAACGCCGTTTGCGAAACCGGCGTCTGCGTAGGCAGGGGCGTGCTTGTGGGTCCCAGGGTAGCGGTGGGCAAGACGGTCGCAGTAGGCAGGGTATCGGTTATGATGGCCGGAATGGGGGTTAAGGAGGGCGTCGGCGCAGGCGTCTGGGTTGCGGTGGGCTGCGGCGTCGGCAAACCACCGTCAAAGTAGTTGAAGAAGGAGCCGATTTCGGCCGTAACGTCTTCGTCTGTGACCACAATTCCGCGCTCGACGGCTGCCTGACGGACAATTTCCTCATCAATCATGCGGTTGAGCACCGCCTGCCCCAAGCCTTCCGCATCCTGCAGCTCAATAATCGCCTGCCCGGCAAACTGTTGGATGATACCCACGTCGCCCTGAAAGGCTTCAAGCTGGTTCTCCAGGCTGATAATTCGCTGGGCGCGCTCAAAACGCACACGCTCCTGGAACGCGCGCAGGCTAATTGCCTGCTCATTCACGGTGGCCACGGCGCGGTTAGGGGTGATAATAAGCTCATTGACAACAGCGACAATCAGCACTAAAACCAGGATCAACGCAACGATAGCGGCGCCGATGCGCACCTGGCGCAGTTGTCGCTGCTGTTTGCGCGCTCGCAGCAGTTCTTTACGCGATTGGCGGCGTTCCGCCTCCGTTACTTCGCTATTTTTTACCTTGATTTCTTTCTTGGCCATCGATTGATTACTCAGAGACAAACGGAAGCAGCGCCAGGTGGCGCGCACGTTTAACGGCGATGGCCAGGCCGCGCTGATGCTTGGCGCAGGTGCCTGTCTGGCGCCGTGGTCGAATACGGCCGAATTCGTTCACGTAACGACCCAATGCTTCTGAATCTTTATAGTCGATCTCTTTCACTTTATCCGCGCAGAAGGCGCAAACTCGTTTTCTGGGGCGGAAACGACTATCCCCACGTCTTTTACCCATTGTAATCTCCTTCAAACGTTACACGCAGGCGAACGCTGATCACACAATCTATAACCCAGGCGGTATGCTCAACGTCATTCCTAATTGATTGCTTTCTTAACTAATGCCCCCCTGAATCAAATCCACTCTGAATCAGATAAGGCAATCATGTCATGAGCCACAACTTCCGTACGGAAATGTTTCCGCCCCTGACTATCTTCCCAACCACGCGTCTGCAAGCGGCCTTCAATATAAACCTGCTGATCTTTTGACAGGTGCTTGCCGCAAATTTCAGCCAGGCTCCCCCAGGCAACAACGTTAAACCATTCGGTTTCTTCGTGCTGTTCACCCTCGGAAGAAACCCACGTGCGGGACGTGGCTACACTAAAGGAAGCCACCGGCCGGCCGCTCGGCGTGTGCCGAATTTCGGGGTCGGAGTCTAGCCAGCCTATGACCATTACTTTGTTTAGGCCTTTTTTCACTGCACCGCCCCTCCGTTCGCTTAATCGGACTTGCGCACAACAAGATAACGCAAAATGTCGTCGATGAACTGCAGGTTGCGTTCTATCTCGCTGACCTGGTCAGGATCAAGCCTGGCATCGAAGAGGATATAATAACCCTCGCGATAGTTACGGATGGGGTAAGCCAGCTTGCGCTGTCCCCAGTGGTTCTGCACAGGCTTATCAGCCTCCTCAGCATCTGGCGCCATCAGGTTGACGATGCGCTCAACGAGCTGCGTCCGGGCCTCTTCCTCTAACTGGGGTTGGATCACAATGGTGATTTCGTATTCTCGCACGTTGCAACACCTCCTTTCCTTGGAATTACTCTAGCGAGCTTTGCCCTTGGTCCTGCCAAGAGCGGAAAGCAGCGAACATAAGCCGTATAAAATTTTATGTTGCTGCGCAACGAAGTCGGAATAATAGCACAAACTGAATTTTTAACAAGAAAAGTTTGCCGCTATTTGGCCGCCGCTCATACGCGCGCTAAACTCGTGCATCAAATGAATGCTGAACAAAATAGACAAACACAGTTTGCATCAACGACAGCCGGCCAGGCAGGGCGCGGGGGTAACGGCCGTACCGCCTTGTGGGTCATGGCCAGCATCACGCTGGGCTTTTTCTTGCCCGTGTGCGCCTGCGCGATACTGCTTATTGCCGGCGCCGGCAGCCTGAACCTGATGAACCCCGGCGCTACCAGGATAAGCAGCGGCGCGGGGGACGCGGTGGCCATCGTGCGCGTAGAGGGGACGATTACCACCGGAGACGCCGCCAACAACTTGAGTACGGTATCCGGCGCCGTGAGCGGCGTCGTGATCGACGACCTGCGCCGCGCAAATGAGGATGACGCCGTCAAGGCAATCGTGCTGCGGGTAAACAGCCCCGGCGGGGCCGTTACCGGCTCGGCCGAGATTCACGATTTTATGCGCGAATTGGACAAACCAATCGTTGCCAGCCTGAGCGAACTGGCGGCTTCCGGCGGTTATTACATTAGCGCCCCTACCGACTACATCATCGCCAGGCCCGATACGCTGACCGGCAGCATCGGGGTTATCATCCAGCTTGTGAACGCCGCCGAGCTAATCGAGGAGCTGGGCGTCAGCGTCAATCTCATCACCAGCGCCGACAATAAGGCGCTGGGCAGCCTGTGGCAGACGCTTACGCCGGAGCAGGCCGCCATTTTCCAGGGGCTGGTCGACGAGAGTTTTAACGAGTTTGTGCAGGTGGTGGCCACGGGCCGCAACATGACGCGCGACGAGGCGCTGGCGTTGGCCGACGGCCGTATCTACAGCGGACGCCAGGCGCTGGACAACGGGCTGGTCGACGCGCTGGGCAATTTACAGGACGCCATCGATAAGGCGGCGGAATTGGGCGGCATCAGCGGCGCGCCCCGCATCGTCGAATACGAACGGACGCCCTCCTTTAGCCAACTGCTCTTTGGGTTCAGCAGCCGCCTGCTGCAGTCGGAACCGGAGCGGATTCGTGAAAGCCTGAACGCGCTGACGACGCCGGTGTTGGAATATCGCTATGTGGCGCCATAAGATCTGGCTCATGGGTCTGTTGGCGCTCTGTTTGCTGCTGGCAACAGGACCTCGCGCCGCCCAGGCTCAGGGACAAACCCGGCTGGTGCTGGCCTTCTACTACGCCTGGTTCAGCCCCGACTCTTTTGGGCCGGGCAGGACCCCTTTTCAGCCGCCCAACCCTTATTTTTCAACCGATGCCGGCGTTATTCAACGCCACGTGAGCGAGGCGCAGTCGGCCGGCATCGACGGCTTTGTGCAAAGTTGGTATGGGCCAGGCGGCAACCAGACCGAAACCAATTTCCAGACGCTGCTGAACACGGCCGCCGCCAGCGGCTTCAAAGCGGCCGTCGATTTCGAGGTCGGCAGTCCCTATTTTGCCAACAGCGACGACCGCATCAACGCGCTACGCACGCTGCTGACCACACACGCCACACATCCAGGTTACCTGCGCGTAGACGGTAAGCCGGTTATCTTTTTTTGGGCCAACTGGCTGCTCAGCGTGGACGAGTGGAATACCATTCGCGGAACGGTGGACCCGGATCGCAACAGCATCTGGATTGCGGAGGGGTTAAACACGGCCTATTTGGGCGCGTTTGACGGTCTGCATCTGTATAACATTGCCTGGTCGACCAACCCTGCCGGCACGGCCGCTACCTGGGCCGCCAACACGCGCGGAGCGGCCGCCCAGTTCGGCGGTTACAAATATTGGGTAGCCACGGCCATGCCCGGCTGGAACGACACGCTGCTGGGGCGCGGCAGCGCGGCCTTCACGCGCGAACGGGCCGACGGCGCGTACTACCAGGCCAGCTTTGCCGGCGCGGCGGTCAGCGCGCCCGACATGCTCATCATCACTTCGTTTAACGAATGGCCGGAGGGCAGCCAGATTGAGCCGAGCGTGGAACACGGCCGTTTCTACCTCGATTTGACCGCCCAGTTTAGCGCCGCCTACAAATCCGGCGGGCTGCCCGTCGCCCCGCTGCCCCCGGTCCCGCCCACGCCGCCGTCCAACGCCGCGCCCGGCACGCAGGCGCCAACCGCCACGCCCGCCGGCCCACCGGCAAATACCCCGACGCCCAGCGCCACCCCGCCCCCCACGGCCACGGCTACGCCCATCGCTTCCCCGACGGCCAACGCGGAAGGACAAATCATTTACGCCATCGCGCCCGGCGACACGCTGCTGATCATCGCCAACCGCTTTGGCGTCGACGTGAACGACCTCGTCATCTTGAATAACCTGAGCGCCGGCGCCGTGCTCTCGGTAGGGCAGCCGCTCATTCTCGGCTACACTATCTTCCCCGACGGTGCGCGGCCGTTGGCAGGCTATCCGCAAGCGCGCGTGCGCTCCGACGGCGTCATTGTGCACCGGGTGGCGCCGGGGCAGACGTTAATCGAAATCGCCGGCCTGTATAACCTGACGCTGGCGGAACTGTTGGCGCTAAGCGGCGTTAAATCAGACAGCATTTTAAAGGTGGAACAAGAAATCGTCGTGGGCTCCCAGCCGCAGCCGGAAGAAGTTGGCGGATCAACCAATCCGCCGGAGACGCCGACGCCAACAGCAGCCGCTACGCTGACGCCATCCCCCTCACCGCCGCCGCCAACGCCCACGGCAGCGGCCGTTGTTGTCGCAACAGTCCCCCCAACGCCATCACCGCAAGCCACGGCCACAACTACGCCGCCCGCGGCAGAATCGGCTGCGCCGCCTGTACGCACGCTGCTAATGTTGGGCTTTGGCGCCGTGGGCGCGCTGGGGCTGGCGGCCGTTCTGCTGCTCTACTTGCTGCGCCGCTAGGAGTCTGTCGGAGAACCTATTTTCGTAGCCGCGGCATCCTTACCGCGCTCGTGTAAGCGCGACAGGGATGTCGCGACAAGGATGTCGCGGCTACAACCACTTTTCCGTTTCCAGAAAAGCCCGGCTTCTTAACCCAGCAAGGCGGCGTCGAGCGCTTCGTAAAGCGTGCGGCAGCCGATGACTTCCAGCCCCGCGGGCGCGTCGGCGGCGCGGCGGCGGGACGAGCGCGGCACGATGCAGCGTTTAAAGCCTAATTTGGCGGCCTCTTTGAGGCGCAGCTCAAGCTGGCTGACGGCGCGCAGCTCGCCGCTCAGTCCGACTTCCCCCACAAAGGCCATATCGGCGTGCAGCGGGCGGTCCTTCACGCTGCTGGAGATGGCGAGCGCCACGGCCAGGTCGGCCGCCGGCTCTTTGATCTGCAACCCGCCAATCACGTTGACAAACACGTCTTTGTCATGCACGGGCACGTGGACGCGGCGGCTGAGAACGGCCGTCAACAGCAGCAGCCGATTATAGTCGATACCGTTGGCCGTACGGCGCGGGTTGGCAAAAGTGGAGGAGCCGGCCAGCGCCTGAATTTCTACCAGCAGCGGCCGTGTGCCTTCCAACGTGACCGCAATCGCCGAGCCGGGCGCGTTCACCTGGCGTTCGGCCAGAAAAGCCTCGGACGGATTCGGCACCTCCACCATGCCGCTTTCAACCATCTCAAACACCCCCACCTCGCTCGTCGCCCCGAAGCGATTCTTGACGCTGCGCAGCAGGCGGTAGCGGTGGAACGGATCCCCTTCCAGATACAGCACCGTATCCACGATGTGCTCCAACACGCGCGGACCAGCCAGCGCGCCCTCCTTGGTGACGTGGCCCACCAGGAAAATGGTCACGCCCGACTCCTTGGCGATTTCCTGGAAACGGCTGGCGCAGGCGCGTATCTGGCTGACGCTGCCGGCCGACGATTTCAAGTCGTCGTTGTAGGTGGTTTGAATGCTGTCGACGATCAGCATGACGGGCTTGAGCGCGCTAAGGTGATCTAGAATCGCTTGCAGGTGGGTTTCCGTCACCAGGAACAACTCCGGCGCCTGCAAATTCAACCGGTCGGCGCGCATTTTGATCTGGCGCGTGCTCTCTTCGCCGGAGACGTAGAGCGCGCGTCCATGCTGGTTAGCAACCAGCGCCGCAATTTCCAGCAGCAGCGTGGATTTACCGATGCCGGGATCGCCGCCCACCAGCACGAGTGAACCGGGCACCATGCCGCCCCCCAGCACGCGCGAGAATTCAACCAGCGGCAACTGCAAGCGCTCAAAGCCATCGGCGGTAACCTCGTGCAGGCGTGTGGGTTGGCTGGCCGGACCTGCACGGCGCAGCTTTTGGGCGGAAACGGCCGTTTCTACCGCCACCACCTCTTCTACCATCGTGCCAAACTGCCCGCAGCGTGGGCACTTCCCCATGTAAGACGGCGTCGTGCGGCCACATGATTGGCACACGTAGCGCGTTCTTGTTTTTGTCATCTGTCACTCATCCTTCAGCTAAAGCTGTGTACCCGGCCAATTTTATGCCATTTTGCCCTGTGTACAGCACTAACTGTAGCCGCAGATCCTCTTCCTGTACAAATTTCCCACAGCTTGCCTTGCTCCGTCAGTATCTTCTCAATAACTTGGGGTGGCTCGGGCCAGTCTCCGACCGTGCCCGGCGGTGGCTCGGTCAGGAGACCGGCCACAGCCCCGCAATATTGAGAAGTTACCTCCGTCAGGGTAAATTTTATAATCAATTTGTAACCTTCCCTGTAAGGTGACCTCACTAACATGATAATGATACGCATTGAAACAATACCGGGGTGCAAAAACAGGTAGAAGCTGGGGTGTGTACCTATGGGCTGTCCTGTTGAATTCCAGCAGGTTATGCTAAACTCACTGTATGATTGATTGGCAGTCAGTTTTTTTTAACGGATTTTGGCTTTTGGGCCTGGCGCTCTTGCTGGCGGCCTTTAGCTACTATTATTGGCTGGCAGGACAGGCAGGACGGAGCCTGCGGTTGACGCTCAATTCACGCGACTTTTTGCGCTTTTTCTGGATCAGCTTCATCTGTATTGGAATTGGGTTAGCAGGAACCAGCCAGCGAACCTGGGAGGTCGCCATCTGGATCCTCTTCACCCTCTTCAGTATTTTCAATATTGTAAAACTCGGCCGTTAAACGGCCCAAACATCAGGAGTACTGTTTTTCATGGAACTCAAGCGGTATTTCGAACTAATCTGGCGTTGGGCCTGGTTAATCCTCCTGGGCGCTATTGTCGCCGGGGGCGCCGCCTTCATCATCAGCAAGAACACCACGCCCGTCTACCGCGCGCAGTCACGCCTGCTAATCGACCAGGCGCCGGGCAGCAGCGGCGGCGCCAACGAATACTCGCAACTATTGGTGGCACAACGGCTGGCACAGACCTACGTTGAAATCATGAAAACCCAGCCTGTGCTTGAGGAAACCATCAACCGCCTTGATTTGCCGTTTGACCCTAATCGGTTGATGAGTAGGATCACGATTTCTGCGCCGCCAGATACCCAAATTCTGGTGGTCAGCGTAGAAGATACCGATCCTAAACGAGCCGCCCTCATTGCCGACACGCTGGGGGAAGTTTTTATTGAAAATACCCAAAACCGCGAGAGCATGCGCTATGCCGAGCTCATTACCAATTGGCAGCAGCGCCTGAACACCATTGGCGACGACATTGAAGCGCTGGAAGTGCAGGTCAACGACCTTAGCAACCCCGTAACGTCAGAGGAACAGGCGCGCTTATCGCGATTGGAAACCCAGTTAAACGAAGCCCAACTGCGTTACACAGAGGCGTTTAACAACCTTAACCGGCTGCAGCTTGATCAAGCCCGCGAAAGCAGCAACGTTGTGCCAATTGAACGGGCGCGGGAACCGCAAATCCCGATTCGTCCACGCACAACTACTAACACGCTGCTGGCAACTATTGCCGGCGCCATGCTGGCGGTCGGCATCGTTTTTCTGATTGAGTACCTGGACGATACGGTCAAAGACCAGGACCAAGTTCAGGAAGACACGAACCTTTCCACCTTGGGAGCGATTGCGCAAATTCGCTCGGATAAACCTGAGGAGGCGCTGATCACGGCCGTACGCCCCCGTGACCCAATCTCCGAAGCCTACCGCGTACTGCGCACCAATTTGAGTTTTTCGGCCGTGGACGTCGGCCTGAGCAGCGTGCTCGTCACCAGCTCTTCGCCGAGCGAGGGTAAGTCCACCACCGCAGCCAACCTGGCGGTGGTTATGGCGCAGGCCGGGAAGCGCGTTATTTTGGTCGATGCCGATTTGCGGCGCCCAACGCAACACAAAATCTTCTCGCTGTCTAATAACCAGGGCCTGACAACGGCGATACTCGACAACCAGACGCCAATCAATTATCATCTACAAGAGTCGAAGATCAAAGGTCTGCGGATTATGTCGAGTGGTCCGATACCGCCCAACCCGGCCGAACTACTAAACTCGCAGCGCATGAGCCACGTGCTCGAAGAACTGAAGAATGACGCCGACATCGTTCTGTTTGACTCACCGCCGGCGCTCACCGTAACCGACGCAGCCATTCTGGCCACCCAGGTAGACGGCTCATTGCTCGTCGTTCACGTCGGTGAAACACGGCGCGACACGTTCATGGAAGCGGCCGAACGAATGCACAAGACGGGTTCGCCCATTTTCGGCGTTGTCTTGAACCGCCTGAATCCGGCGCGCAGTGGTTACTATTACTACCAATACTACAACACGTATGAGAGCCAACAGGGGCGCCAACGCTCCGGCAAAGGCGGGCGCATGAAGCTGCCCAAATGGCTACCCGGCGCTAGTAGAAGGTAATGACGGAAACTCCAATCAGCACAAACAATAGTTCTGCACGGCTATTAATAATCATGGGTGCGCTTTGGCTTGTATTAGCTGCGGCGCTCCTTTTCTATCAGCTTTCAAACCCGGCCAAAGTTGAGATTAAGTGGGAAACGGCAACCGAACAAGAAACAGCCGGTTTTTTTCTTTATCGCAGCAAAACGCCCGACGGCGAGTTCGAGCCGATCAATGCCGACAAGATTATCGATAGCAAAGGCAACCCGGTCTCCGGGGCCAGCTATACCTACATTGACGCCAACGTGATTCCTGGGGAAACGTACTACTACATCCTCGAAGAAGTAGAGTACAATTTAAGCCGCAATCGGTATGAAAAGGATATGTTCGCCTACACGGTTCCGCGCGTGAGCTGGTGGGTGGTCATCTTAACGGCAGGCAGCATAATTATCGGCCTGGCGTTACTTATCACCGGTCTCAAAGAGGACAGAAGTTTATGAACCCCTCCAAGACCCCCAAAATTGCCCCAGATTTGATCTGGCGCCTTCTAGACAGCAATGCAGTTGTGGTCTCGCCACGCGTTGGCGAGGTACGCGTACTAAATGGGATGGGAACTGTAATCTGGCAGCTTCTCGTAGACCAGAATACGCCAGCAGAAATCGTGGATCATCTCGTTGAGAATTTCGCCGTTACGCGCGAAGAAGCCAGCAGCGATTTGCAGACGTTTTTCGCAGACCTGACAGAACGCGGCGTGCTCATTTGGGAATCCTGAATGATCCCTCGTATACGCGCGCCACGGCCGTCTTTAATCGATTCAGCAGAAGCCACCTGAAACAGCGGCCCACGCTGATGTATATTCGCCCGGTCACACTATCCGCCTATGACGGCAAATGGCGGCAAAGGCTTATAAACAATTATTAGGAGGCAAAAAGGAAACGCTCTTATGTTTGAAAAACGTAGAATCACGCAACTATTGCTGGCGACCTGCATGCTCATTGCGCTTTTTGTACCCGCCTATGCGCGTATTGAAACCGGGGCAGCAGTAAACACAACCCAGACCCGACTCGATCGGTCAGATGTAGATGGCCTTGTATTTACCTTACGCACGGCCGATTTTGACATTGAGCCAGACGGCCGAATCACGCTGGACAATCTGACACACGTCACTCGGGAAGCCGGCGCCCCGGCCCTGCCCTACTACGCCGCCTATATCGCCGTGCCGCCCGAAGCGTCCGTTGCGGTCGCGATCGAGACATCCGGCATTACCACTCGCAAAGTTGCGACCGTCCGTCCCGCGCCGCAGCCGGATCCTGATGCTATTAACCCGGCCAGCGACCTGAGCCTGCTGGCAACGGCGCAAAGCGCCGAAGAGCTGCTGCCGCTGGTGTTTACCCCGGACACGGCCGTTTACAGCCGTGACGCGCTCTATCCTGACGTGGCCTACAGCCTCTCCGCGCCGCTCTATTACCGCGATATGCGCCTCGTCGAGCTGCGCCTCTACCCGCTGCGTTACAATCCGGCGCGCCAAACCATGCAGCAAGCCGCCACCATGCACGTCAGCGTCACGTTCAGCGGCGCCCGGCTTGACGCCCTGCACCCCGCACCCAGCGCAGACGCCGCCTACGAACGCGCGCTAGCCGACACGGTGCTCAACTTCGCGCAGGCCGAGGCGTGGCGCAGCCTGCCCCAAGACGTTGTGAATGCCGTCGAAACGAGCCTGCCGATTGGCGTCGCTACCTACAAAATCGAGATTAATCAGGACGGCATCTACGACATCACCGGCGCCGCTCTGGCCGCGGCCGGCATGAATCTAACGAACGTCGATCCAAACACCATTCAAATGCTCCACCGTGGGGAAACGGTCGCTTTCCAATTTATCGATCAGAACGGCAACGGCCGTTTTGACCCCAACGACAAAATTCGCTTCTATGGCTGGGCTTTTGAAGGGCCACGCAGCGAAAAGCAGTTCGTTAACAACAACGTTTTCTGGCTGTGGGCCGGCGGCAGCGCCGCCGCCATCAACACGCGCGCCAACCTGGCCGGCGGCGGCTACCCGCTGGTAGAAAGTTTCCAGGAAACCATCACCAAAGAACCCGAAAACTACTTCTTCAGCACCTGGACCAACCGCTGGGACGAGTTCCCCAATGAACCCGACAGCTTTTATTGGGACTTTATCCGCCAGGTGGCGCCCAACCCGGTCACAAAGACCTATACAATTGACCTGCCGGATCCAATTGACAGCGCCTTTGAAGGCGCGTACCTGGCAGAATTCATGACGCGCGAGAATTCCCTGGCGGGCACAACCGGAACCTACACCGTCACCACCCGCCTGAACGAAGTCCCCACGCTGGGTGAACTAAGCTGGCGCGGCCGTCGCAACGTCAACGCCGTCGGCGCAATGGTGAACAGCGACCTCGTGCAGCCTGGCGCGCCCGGCTACCCGGCCAATGAAGTCACGGTCTCCCTAAACTCGAGAAACATCGTGGTGGCAGATATCTACCTGAACCGCATCACCGTGACCTATGAGCGCGCGCTGCTGGCCCGCAACAACCAACTCATCTTTGGCGACGTAAATGGCGGCCAGAACGAATTTCAGATTAGCGGTTTTACCACCAACGTACCTGCCAACGCCCTGGTTTGGGATATCACAAACCCCAAACAGCCGGAGCAGGTTCAAATGCGGGCCGATAACATCAGCGGCAGCGGCCCCTATACCTTCCAGGTAGGCAGCAACCACGCCGCCGGCGCCCGATTCATCGCCACGACGGCCAACGCCACGCTCACGGCCGTTTCCATCAGCCGCTATACCCCCACCAACATCAACCCGCCGGGCGGCGCTGATTGGATTGCCATCAGCCACAACAACTTCCTGCCGGCCGCCGTTGCGCTGGCCAACCATCGCGCCAACCTCGGTCTCACGACCTACGTCGTTAACATCAACGACATCGTTAACCAATATGGTTACGGCTTCCATCTTCCGGGCGCCATTCGCAGCTATCTGCAATACGCGCTCGGCGCCTGGGCGACGCCTCCCAGCTACGTAACCATCTTCGGCGACGCCACCATCAACCCGCGCAATCTCGACTGCCCCACCAGCGGACCCGGCGCCTGTTCTCTATGGGACAAGGATGAGCCCACCTACGTCGTTACCGATTTAGCCTTTGTTGACCGCTTTGCCGGGCTGGTACCTTCCGACCACCCCATGGCGCTGCTCAGCGGCGACGACCTGCTGCCCGACATCGGCATAGCGCGCATCCCGGCTCAGACCCAGGCCGAAGCCAACGCCGTAGTCCAAAAAATCATCACCTACGAAGGACAGCGGATGACCGACCCGCAGCCCTGGCACGACGCCATCCTGATGGTTGCGGACGACGCGGACGGCGGCGGCAACTTCTGCCGCGAAAATGAGCTTGTCGCCGAGGCTATTCCAGCAGAGGTTGACCTGACACAATTGTGCCTGCCCGAACCGACAACGGCCGCCACGGACGCGCTGCGAGCCGCAATGGGCCAATACGTCAATGATCAGGGCATCTCCACCCTCAATTTCCGCGGCCACGGTTCCTTCACCGCCTGGGCCGACACCAGCGGCGCGCCGCCCCTGCTCTCTATCGGACAAAGCGACTTCTGGTTGAACGGTGGGCGCCCGGTTATTATCCTCAGCGCCGACTGCCTGGATGGCTACTTCGCCTGGCCCAACCGCCCGGCGCTGGGCGAAACGTTCCTGAAAGCGCTCAACAACCGCGGCAGCGTAGCCCACTGGTCCTCCGCGGGCTTGGGCTTCACCTTTGAACACACCATCCTCAACCGCGCCTACTATGCCGGCGTCTACGAGCAGGAACTGCTGGCTATCGGCGACGCAGTCAACTACGCGAAGGTGCAATACCACCTGAGCGGCAGCGACGATTCGGAAATGTATGGCTTTATTCTGCTGGGCGATCCTGCCATGCAGGTGTACGTACAGCCCGAAGAGGTGAAAAGCCTCTACTTACCGATCATCGTGCGTCAATGAGGTTAATTTTGTGAAAATGTATTGGAAGCTGCTAACTGCCATTTGCTTTATCGCTGGGGGTGTGGCCCTGTTGTGGGGCCACACGCCCCCGGTGTGGGGCCACACGCCCCCGGTGTGGGGCCACACGCCCCTGGTCACGGCCGATACGGTCCTTAACATCACCCTGACGCGCTTCGAGGCTTTTCTGCTGAACAACGCCGTGCGCCTGGAGTGGTCAACCGACACGGAAATCAACACCGCCGGCTACAAACTCAAGCGCGGCCAAAACGGCGTTTTTGAGTACCTACAAGATCCTGACGGCAGCGGTGTCCTGTTTATCCTATCCGAAGGCGGCATTACCTCCGGGGCAGATTACGCTTTTGTGGACACGACGGTCGTCAATGGCCAGACCTACACCTACGAACTGTGGGAAGTCGAGCTTAACTCTGCGGAGCGCAAAGTCGACACGACGGTAACGGTTACGGTGGGGGCCACCCCTACGGCTACGGCCGTCGCCGGTGGTGGAAACAATCCCACCAATACACCGCCCCCAACCAGCACCAGCACGCGACAGCCCACCAGCACCCCCACCATTCGCGCATCTGTCGCCACGGCCACGAGCACGCGCGCGGCGCTCAGCCAACCCACCGCGACCACAACCGCCACGCCGGCGTCGAATAACGCCGCTATAGCCACGCCCGGCGCGACCACGCCCGGCGCGACCACGCCCGGCGCCAACCCAACCGCAGCGGCCGTCCCCGCAACCGGCGCCCAACCCGCAACGCCCACCGCGCGGACCGGCTCTCAGGTATTGGCCCAGGAATCGCCGCCCGGCGCAACTTCCCCCGCGGAAGGGAACGCCTACCCGGGCGCGGCGCAACTAGAGGAGCCGGGCGACGTTTTGGGCGTGGATGAAACCGGCGCCGACCGTGAACCCGGCGCGGTTCCAGGTCCGGAGAACCAGAACAACACGGCCGTTGCCGCGACGGCGTATCCCATTGGGGGCAACAACGCGACAGCCATCGGCAGCAACCAGCCAACACAACCCTCAGCGCCCACGCGCGATACCGCGGAAGCCACAACGGGACGCATTTACCTTTGGGTTGGATTTCTGGCCGCGCTGGTGCTGTTTGTAACAACTGTTCTAGGCGCTATTTTGCTCTTCACGCGCCGGCGCCAGCAGGGTTAACGAGACGCCATGCAAACCACGGCCCTGCGCAAGGCCACGCTGCTTATTCTTCTGGCCCTGCTGCTTGTAGGGACTGGACCTGCCTGTCGGCCGACCGTGATCGCACCCCCCGCGGCGGGTGAGGTCGCGGACGACATGGTGAAGCTGACCGTGTTGGAGGACGGCCTGGTTGCCGTATCGCGCCAGGCGTTAGCCGCCGCCGGCCTGGACGTGAGCGACATGCGCAGCGATAATCTGCATCTCAGCCAGGCAGGCACGGCCGTTCCCATCCACGTCGCCAATGACACCCTCATCTTCTACGGCCAGGCCTCCGACGATCGCTACACGCCCGCGCGCACCTACCTGCTCAAAGTCGGCGAAGCGGGGTTGCCCATGCAAACCGTGGCCTATGACGCCACGAATGCCGGCGCGCCCCAAACCGGCGTCACCCAGGTGCGCCGCCTGGAAGAGAACCTGATCTACAGCGCCGAAGCGCGCGTCGACAGCGTCGAAGTCGACGACAGCGTCGAAGTCGACGACAGCGTCGAAGACGACGACAGCGACCTCTGGTTCTGGCACGAACTGCGCCAACAGCGCCAATTTGAGGTCGAAGTAACGCTCGACCACGTGCAGGCCGCGCCGGCCAGCCTGCGCATTCACCTTTGGGGCTTCACCCACAACCCGACCGTGGAAGACGACCACGATTTTGACCTGGTGGTCAACGGCCGTAACCTGGGTACCGTACGCTGGGATGGGCAAACCTACTACACCAGCGCCACCACCATCCCTGCCGGCCTCCTGCAAAACGGCGTCAACCAGATTGTGCTGGACAACACCCCCGAAGGCGCCTCCTTCCTGGATATCTTCAAGGTCAACTGGCTGGAGCTCACCTACGTGACCAGTCCTACGGCCGTGAACAACCAGATCGAGTTCACCGGCGGCGATGGCCTGATCACGCTTGACGGCTTTGCAGACACACCCCTCATCTTTAACGTGCAGGATCCGGACGCGCCGCAGCTTTTAACCGGCTGGCAGGCCACCCCGGATGGCGCCGAAGGTGCAGTCACGGCCGGCATGCAGATCGCCGCCGCCAGCCCCGCCGGCATGCGCGCTCCTGAAGCAATCTTGCCATATCGCCTGAGCGCCTGGCGCGACACGACCAACCAGGCCGATCTGCTCATCGTCACCACGGACGCGCTCGCGCCCGCCCTGGAACCGCTGATTGCGGCCCGCCAGGCGCAAGGACTGAGCGTGGCGCTCGCGCCCGTCGCTGAAATCTACGACGCCTTCGGCTATGGCAGCCCTTCTCCCGACAGCATTCAGGCCTTTGTGGCCTACGCCCACGCCAACTGGCAGCCGCCCCAGCCCCGTTACCTCTTCCTGGTGGGCGACGCCACCGCCGATTACCGCAACTACCTGGGGCTGGCGCCAGAAAATATTGTGCCCGCGCCCATGGTCCCGGTCGAATACAGCGGCGAAACCGTCAGCGACTCGCGCCTGGTAGACGTAAACGGCGACATGCGTCCAAACCTGGCCGTAGGCCGCTGGCCGGTTACAACCCCGGCCCAGGTAGAGAGCCTGGTAAAACGCACGCTGGCTTATGAAACGGAAACGGCCGTTAACCGCGCCCTTTTCGCCGCCGACGGTACCGAAGCCCAATTTGCCCACATGGCGGAACGACTGGCGCAAACGGCCGCAATTCCCCAAGAAACCGTCGAACTGCTCAACGGCCCCCAGGCTGCCGACTTGACCACGGCCTGGAACAATGGCGCCTGGTTAACCACCTACATCGGCCACGGCAGCGTCACCCGCTGGGGCAAAGAAGACGTCTTTACGCTGGACGCCGTGTCCGGGCTGAAAAACACCACGCCTTCTATTGTGCTGCAACTCACCTGCCTCACCGGCCTCTTCTCCCAGCCGGACCAGATATCCCTCTCCGAAGCCATGCTTATCCATCCGCAAGGGCCGGTGCTGCTCATTGCCGCCACCAGCCTGACCCTATCAACACACCAGGAAATCTTCGCCGCGGAACTGCTGCAGGGGTTACAGGATCCAACCATAGAGCGGATTGGCGACGCCTTTCAGAATGCCAAGGTCGGGCTGGCAATTGAGAATTCAAACGGACTGCGCGAAATCAGCGATACGTTTGCGCTCTTAGGGGATCCGAGTACACTCATTAATCGACCTTAAGCCGCAGCTTTAGCATCAGGCGCTATCATACAATCCAGGCGCCTTTTACATACAGCGCGTCAATGCGCTCGCCGGACCGAGGAAGACCTTGCTAGTCGATCAGCCAGAAGACCTGACGCCCACGCCTGCAGCAGGCAGACATAAATTGCTACCCTGGATCAACCTGGTCTTGACCATCCTTTTGATCGGGATCGGCGTCTGGTATCTGGCAACCAAAGTCAGTCTGGTCGAAATCGGCCGCGCTCTGGCCGTGGCCAACTTTGGCTACATCGGGCTGGGGCTGCTGGTCATGATGGCCACCGTGCTGCTCAAGGCGTGGCGCTGGCAGTGGCTCCTCGCCGCCACGGACCGCTCGCCGCCCTTTGTCCCGCTCTTTTGGGCCACCATGCTGGGGCAATACGTCAATCTGATCGTACCCTTCCTGCGCCTGGGGGAAATTGCCCGCATCTACGCCCTAAACCGACAAACCGGATATAGCAAAGCGCGCGCCC
>Ga0209498_1000319_pt1 | contig 29473 bp, 30 predicted proteins | sample WalLakDeSediment_FD_184131 | JGI IMG/M metagenome (GOLD analysis project Ga0209498, IMG submission 184131) | Lake sediment microbial communities from Walker lake, Nevada to study Microbial Dark Matter (Phase II) - Walker Lake 11/02/13 Deep... | ecosystem: Environmental > Aquatic > Freshwater >...
ATCTCGTTCTGGACGATGGTGTCTCTCGGCTGACTGCGGATTTCGGAAAATATTTTATCGATGAAAAAATAGCAGAGTTTTGGCAAAATGTTGTTGTCTTTGATCCGGCCGGCATAGTTTATACGGACCATCTCATTCACAGACGGGATAAGCAATTATCGAGGGCAACAGGTAATGTTCGCGTGGTCGACCCGGCCCGCGGGACTACTATCTATGGTGAGGATCTCGAATATGACAGTGAAACCGGCTACAGCAAAATGAAAGAATTACCCGTGCTTGTACATATAGATACCACCGATACCGGGCGTATAGACACATTGATAGTTAAGAGTAACATCATGGAGTCTTCGATTGAGGATGATGCGCGAAAATTCGTCGCGATAGACAGCGTTGAAATACACCGGGCGGATCTTTCTGCACGCGGCACGGAGACAATTTATTTCGTCGATGAAGATGAATTGAGTCTCACCGGTACACCGATACTCTGGTATCAGGATAATCAGATAACTGGAGATTCCATACATGTCCGGCTTCAAAACCAACGGCTGAGATCGCTTGAAGTTTACGAGCGGTCGTTTGTAATATCAAAAAGCGATACCCGCTACCCGGATCGGTTCAATCAACTAACGGGTATTACGCTTACCATGTGGTTTCAAGAGGATGAAATCGAGATGGTAGAAGTCCACGATCAGGCCACGAGCGTGTATTATCTCTATGAAGATTTATTACCAAACGGAGTAAATCATGTTACAGGTGATAAAATTACTCTGCTCTTTATCGAAAGTGAAATACATGAGTTAAAAATCGAGGGAGGTATCGAAGGGAAATATTATCCGGAAAACATTGTACGTGGGAGAGAACAAACATTCAATCTCCCCGGATTTTTTTGGCTCGCGGACAGACCTGTGCTGTCGCTTCCGGCAGCTGCCGGGAAACAATATCAAACGATGGAGGCGACAAACTGATGACAGGAACTGAAAAAACAACATCAACCGGAACTGAGGAGCATACCGACAGTAAACGTCAGGAGAAACAAAATAGTATTATCCATACATCGGGCTTATTCAAACGTTATGGAAAAAGGTACGTCGTAAAAAATGTATCGATTGAAGTCACGCAGGGAGAGGTAGTCGGTCTGCTCGGCCCGAACGGTGCGGGCAAGACAACGACATTTTATATGATTGTGGGTTTAATTAAACCGACCAACGGTAGAATATTTATGGACGGAAATAATATTACCCGCGTACCGATGTACAAACGTTCACGGTACGGAATAGGATATTTGCCGCAGGAAGCCTCCATTTTCAGGCGACTCACGGTAAAACAAAACATTATGTCGATCCTGGAACTTCGGAAATTATCGAAAGCCGAGAGGCAGGAACAATGCGAACGACTTATGGAAGAATTCGGCATCGCGCATCTGAGAGATAATCAGGGGTATATGTTATCCGGCGGTGAAAGACGACGAACCGAGATTGCACGTGCCCTGGCAACCGATCCGAAATTTATTTTGTTAGACGAGCCGTTCGCCGGAATAGACCCCATCGCGGTCGAGGATTTAATGGAACTGGTACAAAGTCTGAAAGATCGCAGTATCGGTGTGTTAATTACCGATCATAACGTACACGAGGCACTTTCTATTACCGGCAGATCATATCTGTTATTTGAAGGGAGTATTTTAATGAGCGGTTCCTCAGAAGAGCTTGCGAACGATGAACAGGTCCGAAAGCTATACCTGGGTGAAAAATTTAAACTTGACAGATATTAAATAATTCATAAACAAAACGGAGTAATAAGATGGTAGTCGTCATTGATAAAAATGCGACAAAACAAGAAATAGAAACCATTATTGGGATATTACACAAAAACGGTTTCGATGTTCACCGGTCAACGGGTGTAAACCAGACCGTTTTGGGTGCTATCGGCGTGCATCCGGATTTTGATACGAATACGATACGGGTATTGCCGGGTGTAGCCCAGGTATATCGTATTACCGAACAATATAAACTTGCAAGCCGGTCGTTTAAGCGTGAAAATACAATTATAAAAATTGCGGATAATATAACATTCGGCGGGAAAGATGTAGTCATAATAGCCGGCCCGTGCTCCGTTGAAAATGAAGAACAGATGTTTAAGGTCGCCGAATCTATTTCCTCCGCAGGTGCCGTCATGATGAGAGGGGGAGCTTACAAGCCCCGGACATCACCCTACGCATTCCAGGGGCTGGGCGAAGAAGGACTTAAAATAATGCGTCATGCGTGTGATATCTTTCATCTGAAAATGATAACCGAGGTTATGGATATCTCACAGATCGAAACTATTTTGAAGTATACCGATGTATTACAGGTAGGCGCACGGAATATGCAGAACTTCACATTACTTCGTGAACTAGGAAAAATCGATAAACCTGTGCTTTTAAAACGGGGTATATCGGCTACTACAGAAGAATTACTTATGTCGGCCGAATATATTCTATCAGGAGGCAATAAAGATGTCATCCTCTGTGAACGCGGTATCCGCACGTTCGAAAAATCAACACGAAATACTATGGATCTGAGTGCAATTCCCGTTATCCAACAGAAGAGTCATCTCCCTATTATTGCCGATCCTTCGCACGCCGTCGGTCTGAGAGATAAGATTATTCCTATGGCTCGTGCGGCAATCGCGGCCGGAGCGGATGGCTTGATAGTCGAGGTTCATCCCGACCCGAATAATGCACTTTCGGATGGCGGGCAATCACTATTCCCCGAACAATTCAACCAGCTTATGCAGGAAATAAAAATAATTGTCCACGCTATTGGAAGAGATATCTGCCAGCCGGCAATACAAAAGAAAATACAATCAATTTAACGAAAAATTATGGAGATATCAGGTAGGGTTATAGGAATATCGGGACTTGGTTTGATAGGCGGGTCGTTGGCCGCAGCTTTTAAAAAAAATATACCGGGAGTGACCGTTGTGGGTTACGATACCGATGAAAATACAAAGCAACAAGCTATTTCACTGAAATATATTGATAAGCTGGAAATTACATTTGCTAACCTTGTTAACATATCGGATATATTATACTTAGCAGCACCAACATCAACCGTTTTAGAGCAAATTAAAGAATTACACTCATACTCCCGATCATTGTTAGTTACGGATGTGTGTAGTGTTAAACGTCCCATAATGAAGGCTGCCTCAACGCTCTCACCCGAAATAACATTTATCGGCGGTCATCCCATGGCCGGTAGCCAGAAAACCGGGATTAAGTATGCCAATCCGGATCTGTTTGTCGATTCTGTATATCTACTCAGTCCGCCGGCTACCGGACAAATTCCAAAGATAGTTTTGTCTCTGATCGAAGCCATCGGTGCGCGGCATTTTGTACTGAATCCGGATATTCATGATTTTGCAGTATCGAAAATAAGCCATGTACCGCAACTTTTATCAGTTGCTTTACTAAATGAAGCTCTTGGTGATGAAACACGGACATCAGTGTTGAATACGCTTGCTGCGGGTGGTTTCCGGGATATGACGAGGATCGGCGAAAGCGAATTTACTATCTGGCGTGATATCCTCGCTAAAAATAAGGATAACATAATAAAAGACTTGAGCAGGTTTATTGTCCGCCTGCAAACCTACAAAGAAGCACTGCAAATTGATATATTGCAAGACATTGAAAAGGATTTTGAAAAAGCCCGGAAAATGAGAGAAAATTTAGATAAGCAATAGCAGGAAGAGGCGACTATATACCTTTCACACTGATGGTGTACCCCATACCTTGCTACTCTGTTTTCATTTTGATGCGGCCGTTTCTTTACTATCGGTTGTGGCGGACGATTTCGGTGACGTTTCTTTATCAGAACTCTTCTTGGTTGTTGACTCTTCCTTTTTCCCGGCCGAATCCTTGGATTTACGATGACCGTTTCCGTTATTTTTATAATCAGTAATATAAAAACCACTGCCTTTGAATATTAAACCCGCACCCGCCCCGAACAGCCTTTTTAAACTATCCTTATTGCATGCAGGACATGTTCTTAGCAGTTCGGCTTTCATACTTTGAAACTCCTCAAAAGTATAGCCGCATTCGTTGCAGCGATAATCATATGTCGGCATCTCTATCTCCAGATGTATCAGAATTAGCACTCTTATTTATCGAGTGCTAATATACTGTTTTCAAAATTAAAAATCAATATCTCAGCAGATTGAGACATGTATCGATTCTTTGCAGACCTTTCTGTAGTTCTTCCAACGGTGCTGCGAGTGATATTCTGATATTGTCCGATGAGCCAAATGCGCTGCCGGGGAGTGTTGCTACTTTTCCTTGGGATAACAAAAATTCGCACAAATCCAAATCGCTTCTGATTTGGAAATTGCCGAAAGAAGTGCCATGATATTCATGTAGAAGAGGAAATACATACAGACCGGCTTTAGGCCGTATGCAGGATATATATCTCATCGCATCGAATTCTCCGACCATAAAATTTCGCCGATGCCGGAATTCTTCCTGCATACGACGAATATGATCGGGAGGGGAGGATAATGCCGCCAGTGCCGCTTTTTGAGAGAGAGTACTCACCTTCGAAGAAATTTGAGCCTGTATTTCAGATGCTTTATCAATTATACTTTTATGTGCTCCCATATAACCAAGCGGCCATCCGATCATAGAGAATGCCTGTGAGAGCCCATTTACAGTAACGGTAGCTTCACGCAGCGAGTCGATAGCCCCTATGGAAACATGCTGTGCCTCATCGTAAACAAAGTACTCAAATCTCTCATCGCTTATAACGTATAATCCTGCATCGGCCAGGACGAATGCTATATCCTCGATTTCTGCGCGTGAATAAACAACACCTGTCGGATTTGCGGGGGAGTTGAATATACATACTTTCGATTTCAGTGAAAGCGCATTCCTGAGCTGCCTTGGGGATACCTTGAAGCCGGTTGCCTCGGTTGTCCCGACAATGATTGGTTTTGCACCGACAGATCTCGCTATTTCAGGATAGCTCCTGCAATATGGTGAAAGTATGATTACCTCGTCACCGGGATCGCAGATTGTCCTAAGAGCAATAAATATCGATTCTTTTTCACCTTGAGAAATGAGTATTTCAGCCGGTGACCAGTGTACATTATTCTCTGATTTGAATTTTTTTGATATTGCGTCGAGTAGATCCGCTGTACCGTTTCCGTGAATATTTTTTGTGAGATTATGTTCAATTGCGGCGATGCCCGCTTTTTTTATATGATCGGGTACCGGGAAATCCGGTTCACTCGCGGTCAAATCAACCACATCGATCCCGGCCCGCATCATTGCCTGTATTCGCTCGGATAGTTTCCGTATATGCGATCCGGAGGATACATTTGTTATTTTAGCTAATTGTTTTCGACGCATCTTGCGTTTAGAAATCAGTGTGAATATTTCTTCTTCAGTTTTTTCTCAATATGAGGCGGTACAAAAGGAGAGCAATCTCCGCCGAGTTGGGCTATTTCCCGTACAATTGATGAACTGAGATAGGTATATTTTTCATCCGGCATAAGAAAAACAGTCGTAATCTCTTCTTCAAGTTTACGGTTCATTAATGCCATCTGAAATTCAAATTCAAAATCCGAGATCATTCGTAAACCCCGGATGATCACATTCGCTTTTTCCTTTTTTGCGTAACTGACAAGCAGGCCCCTGAAACTGTCAATCCTGACGGATGCAAAGGAGGACAGTGATTCAAGTAACATTTCCATACGTTCATCAGTGTTGAAAAGCGGTGCTTTGGCGCTGTTCAGTGCTATCGTTACGATAACTTCATCGAACAACGATACGGCACGCTGAACAATATCCAGGTGACCGTACGTGAAGGGATCGAAGGTGCCGGGATAGATAGCTCGTCTCATAAGTATAACCTATTTTTCTTGGTCTGGTTTCTGCAATTGAAAGAATGATACAATGGTGTTTCCGAATATTTTTTGTCTGAAAACAGTATACCGGCGACTATCCGGGAAAACGGTTTGTTTACTGTGCTCTATGAGTAACACTGCATCTTGTTCGACAATCGATGAATGTCCAATAAGCTCCGGTAAAGAAGATACATCTTTCATACTATAAGGTGGATCGGCAAAGATCAATCCCGCTATTTCTGATTTTTTATGAATAAACCGTTCTACGGGACTATGTATGATACGACACCGGTTTTCACAGTCCAATGATTCTGCTGTTCTCTTTATGTGCCTGATCGCGTCCCGCGACGAATCAACAAAGATAACCTGTGGACAACCCCGGCTTAAGCATTCGAAACCGAGACTTCCGGTACCCGCGTATAGATCAATCACCGTCGTTTCGCTCAAGTTGACGTATTGCGGTATAATGGCAAATAAAGTCTCACGCACACGATCTGTAGCGGGGCGTATATCCAAAGTTTTACCAGAATATATAGTTCGGCCCCGGAATTCTCCGCCAGTAATTCGCATGGATTTATGTGCTTTGTAATGCGACTGAAATCGCCGGTGCATATCCTTCCTGCGCGTGTACCGATTCAGGTAATGACTTCCTGGCTTTACGCGTCAGCTTTACGCCGCCGAAGACTTGCAATCGTTCAAAAATCCAACCTGTATTCTTCTCGGTTGCCTCGATGATAGTTTCATCGAAGGGATAATAATAAATCCGGTGCTCGACCTTCTCTTGTGGTCCGCCGAGTGAATTCAAAAACATACCGATATGTTTTTCGGGCGGATTGTCTTCATCGATTGTATATTCACGGTAACGCACCAGACGATTATTCCACAATAAACTGCAAAAGAGCATACCATCGTGTCGAAAACAGACGGCAGTGGACCGTTCCCGTTTTTTATCTTTTACCGACAATTTTAATAAATTTTCGAGCGTAAACTGGTCAACATTAATTGAAACCAATTTTTTACCGGTTTCTTTAATGCCCCGCTGAATAAGATGTATATACGATCGAAGTACGGCGGTATAGATAAATTTTGGAGAAATATCCTTCGCAGGATTAAATCCGGGATTATAGGTGTCGAACAAAAACGCATCACTCGGTATAATAGGGAAGTAATGCGTGAGTTCCCACTCAATTAATTGTGCCAGTTTGTCGGGAGTGAAATCACCGTCAAAAGGTACAGTGTGGATAAATACGTTACGTATATCGACGGCAACGGCTATTTCATTGCTTATAAATCCGGGAGCGGAGAGGAGCTTTACCAACGAAGAAGAAAAGTTATTTATAAAATAATCGTATTCATCGTTATTATCCAATGTCCGTAAATATTCGGGCATAGGAAGATGAACTGTTTCTTCAGCGATAGCTTTTACAGCATATCCCCGCCTCTTTTTTACAATATCAATTCCCCGGATGGTATCTTGTTGTACATATAAACCGATCATATCGGATTCCGTTCGGAGTTGTTATTCCCAGCTGGGTCTGTGTAACTGTGATAGGTCATCTATCGAGCTTACGTAACCGAATCCGTCCGGACATTCGATATAATACCGGTGTGTAGCCGATGAGTCGTCGACTTCAATAACATATCTCCTGTGACTGCGCGGGGAGTATCGTAAAGAGTCTGCAACAAACTCACCAAGACGGAGTGGCCGGAAGAGACTATCCGTTTTAGCGACGACGAGACTGTCGGATTGTATCCAGGTAATTAAACTGTCTACATCACGTTGATAGGTTTGGTATTGCCGAAAATAGAACATTTGAGCATTACGGATATTTGTCATCCGGAGTCTGGACTCAGCTCTTTGTCGATCTTCGGTCCTGATAACTTCGTATGGCTCCCACAAGGTATAGATGAGTACAGCCAACAATATAACGATTATAATTTTCAGTAAAACAGAACCGCGTGCTTTTTTATGAACTGCCATGAAATATTCCTCCTGGTCAAAGTTAGAGTTGATTAGAATGTGATATAAGGTTTAATTTGTTCCAACCGGCGCGCCCCGATACCGCTTATATTCAACAACTCTTCCGGTGATGTGAACGTTCCGTATTCTTCACGGTAAAGAATAATTCGCTCCGCGTACGCATCTCCGATACCCGGCAGTAACGTTAATTCACTTTTTGTTGCTGTATTTACATTAATACTGTTTGGTGTGAGCAAAGTCAATGGGGGAGCAGCATCCGGCTCATCGTCCGGTACCGGCCCAGATCGCTCAACAAAGATTGAGTCCTGTTCACGGTATTGCTCGCTGAAATCCTCTACAGTCAGTTCTGCCCGAAATCCCTGGTATGCTGCAATGCCAATACCCACCATAAACCCGACTGCAAGCAATATTAAAATTCTTTTCTCGTTTTCCGTAAACGAGAGCAAACGGGTGATATTTCTGATGATACTCATCGTATTTAATTAAAAACATCTTTAATTTTTTCAAAGAAGCTTTTATTTTCGGATTGATCTGATTCTTTTGGATGAATATTTTGGTATTTCTCCAGTTCCCGAATAAGCTCTTTCTCCTTTGCCGTAACTTTCTTCGGTACCCACACATTGATCCTTACCAGTTGATCACCTGAACCGCCTCCGTTCAGATGCTGAATTCCTTTTCCCCTCATCCGGAGGATACGACCGGACGGTGTGCCGGGATCGATTTTCATCCTGACGCGACCGTTTAGGGTCGGGACTTCAACATCTGCTCCCATGACGGCAACAGGATAGCTGATAAGCAGATCGTAAATAATATCATCGCCCCGACGGATAAAACTATCGTGATGTTCCTCTTCGATGACTACAATGAGATCACCTGCCGGACCGTCGCGCCGTCCCGCATTACCCTGATTGCGAAGCGTCAGATACTGTCCCTCGGATACTCCTGCCGGTATGGTCACTTCAATCGTTTCATTGCTCTGCTTTCGACCTTCGCCGTCACAGGATTTACACGGTATTGACAGGATTTTTCCGCTGCCTCCGCAATTTGAGCAGGGGGTAATATTCACAAACTGGCCGAAGACGGAACGGGAGACCTGTCGTATTTCACCGCTACCGTTACAATATTCACACCGTCTGTATCCGTCACTGCTGCCGGCACCTGTGCCCGAGCAGGTACTACAACTGACATGTTTTTTAATTTTTAAACTTTTCTTTGCACCCTTGGCAACTTCTTCGAGCGTTAATTTTAGTTTTATTTTCAGATCGCTGCCTGCGGTTCCGGTGTAGGATCTGGCTCTGCCGCTTCTGCTCCGGCCGCCGGTGAATACTTCTTCAAATATTGAACCGCCAAAGCCGCCTCCGAAAATATCTCCGAATGCGCTAAAAATATCATCCACATCCCGGAATCCGCCGAAGTCGCTTGATCGCATACCTTCATGGCCGAAGCGATCGTACCGTGCCCGTTTATCCGCATCGCGTAACACTTCATATGCCTCGGCACATTCTTTAAATTTTTTCTCTGCATCGGGATTATTCGGGTTCTTATCCGGATGATGCTGTAGTGCCAGTTTTCTGTATGCTTTCTTTATTTCATCCTGTGATGCGGTCCGTGAGACCCCGAGGATTTCATAATAATCCCTCTTCTGCATTACGAGTTCTCCCTCTTATTCAATCTTTCTCCGGTTGTCTCATCCTGTGGGTTATCTCCATCCGGCTCTTTTGCAACAATGACCTTTGCATAACGGATGACCTTATCATTGTACAGATATCCCTTTTCGACCTCTTCGATCACGGTATTCGGTTCAACAGTATCCTTCGGTACCTGCATAAGGGCGTTATGCAGGTCAACGTCAAATTGCTTCCCCTCGGCTTCTATGGGTTTTACGCCTTTCGATTCGAGCAGGTCGGAAAATTTTTTATATATGAGTTCAACGCCTTTGTAAAAGGGACCGAATTCACGTCGTTCTTTACTGATCTGAAGAGATCTTTCGAAATCATCAAGAACAGGGAGTAAATCGACGATTAATTGTTCATGGGCATATTTTGAAAATGCACTGAGTTCCAGCTCGGTGCGACGTTTGTAATTTTCAAATTCAGCAGCTTTCCGAAGGAATCTATCCTTTAAATCATCCCTTTCTTTTTCAAGCTGTGCTATTCTTTCCTGTAGTTCCTGTATTTTTTCCTCCGTTATACTATCATCGATTACATCCTGCTGAGAGGATTGAACCTCTTCTGCGTTTGTGTCTTCAATTATTTGGTTTTGTTTGCGATCGTCCGCTCCATGATTTTTATTCTTCTCACTCATAAACTATTACTGCTACCTCCTTGACAACATTTTTATGATGTTCGTTGTGTAATCGTTTTTGCAATATGATCAACCAATGGAATAATTCTGGAATAATTCATCCTTTTAGGACCGATAACGCTAACCGTGCCGTAGATATCACCTATCACATAGCGTGTCGTTATGACACTGTAATTTTTCATGCGTTTTTCGGGATTTTCATTTCCGATTGATATCGCGATGTCCCTTGCTTTTTCGCTCTGACTTTCAAGAACATGAATGATTATCTCTTTATCATCAATCAATTCAATGACACTTCTGATTTTTTCCGGTGAATTAAATTCCGGATTTTTTAATATATCACTGGTACCGCTTAAATAAAACCGGTCCCGTTCTCTGAAATCGGTGAATAAATCATCGACCGATTCAACAAACAGGCGGATTAGACCTGTGTCCTCGTTTTGAACATCTTTGACCCGGTCCGAGAACGTTTGGCGAATTTCCCGTAACGGCAGCCCATGCAGCCGTTCGTTCAGTATTTGTGCAATTGATTCCAGTTTATCGCGACTCACGACGGATTGTATTTCCATCACCAGTGTTTTGACAATACCGCCCTGTATCGTTATAATGATCATAATGCGATTGCTCGAGATCGATATAATCTCGAGACGGTCAAACTTGCCGGTTGCGAGCTGCGGGTTTGTAACTATACTTAACTGACTTGAAATGTTACCCAACAAATCAGATGCCTGAGCAAGTAACACTTCGCGGTCTTCGACATTATCGAGTTTACGTTCAATTTTTTCCACTTCCCTGGACGTTAAATGCTCGATGTTCATAAGCATATCGACGTATACCCGATACCCTTTATCTGTCGGAACTCTGCCGGCAGAGGTATGCGGATGAATAAGATAGCCGCGTTCCTCAAGATCCGCCATAAGATTACGGATTGTAGCCGGGGACAAATTCAAGCCGCAATTTTTTGCAAGGAAACGTGAACCGACCGGATTTGCAGTCAAAATAAAATTCTGTACAACATGGCGCAGAACGACCCGGTCCCTCTCGTTCAAATCGTCTATTTTTGTTCTAGCACCCATCGGTCAATTCGTTTCTCTTATATAAAATACTGAAATATAGATAATTTAGAAAAAATAAAGAATATAATACTGATTGTCAATCATGTTTTATAAACATTTAGCATTATATAATAATTTTGTATATTATTACTTAATTTACAACATCATTATTTATTTAAATCCAAAATTGAAAGACAATACTCAGCGCCGTAGGGCAGAAGCCGTCCTTGTTATTATAACACTTATATGGGGCGGAACGTTTGTGGTAATCAAAGGTGCCCTTGAAGATACATCTCCGTTGTTTTTCGTCGGTACTCGTTTTCTCATTGCAACTATCCTGGTAACTCCTTTTATAATAACGAAATTAAAAGGATTTACGGCACCGGTCATCAAAGCCGGAATAATTCTCGGAACAATAATGTTCCTTGGGTTTTCCACACAAACTCTCGGTTTGCAATATACGACGGCATCAAAATCAGGATTTATTACGGGCTTAGCGGTAGTATTCACCCCGCTTCTTCAGATGCTCATCGAGAGACGGGCGCCGCGTCCGGGTAATGTCATCGGTGTTATTCTGGTTGTTATTGGCCTGTATCTTCTTACATCACCGGCCGGAGCATCGTTTAATATCGGCGATGGGTTAACCCTTGCATGTGCATTCTTTTTTGCTTTATATATTGTTTATATCGATGTATTTTCTAAAAAGTATTCCATAATACATCTTGTTTATTTGCAAATTTGTACAGTGATGGTCTTGAGTTTTCTTTTTGCGGCGGGATTTGAAACTATTCAATTCTCCGTGACCGGTAATTTATTATTCGCACTGGCTTATACTGCAATTCTTGCAACAGTGATAAATACATATTTACATACTGAATACCAGAGATACACGACACCGACCCGCGCAGCGATCATTTTTACGCTTGAACCCGTATTTGCCGCATTGTTGGCATTCTTCGTTCTGCACGAACTTTTAGGTATGCGGGGAGTAATCGGAGGTGCAATCATTATTTTCGGAATACTTGCATCGGAACTGTCCGATGTATTGGATACATGGGGGTTTTCACTATGGTCCGAGCAAAAGCAATTGTAAGCGGTATAGTACAGGGTGTGGGATTCAGATATTTTGCATCCCGCCTTGCCGATCGCTATAAGATAACCGGATATGCAAAAAATTTGCCGAACGGTAATGTTGAAATTGATGCCGAAGGTGACAAATCTGCCGTATCAGGTTATCTCAAAGAAATTAAAATAGGTCCGCGATTTGCACATATTACCGATATGAAAGTCGAGTGGCTTGAACCTAAGAATTACAAAGAATTTTCAGTATATTGAGGACAGATATGATAATTCGCTCAGGAATCGGATATGATATACACCGTTTTGTAGAAAAACGGGATCTCTGGCTCGGAGGAGTAAAAATTCCCTCCGATTTTGGATTGGAAGGGCATAGCGATGCCGACGTTTTAATACATGCGATCGCGGATGCGTTGCTCGGTGCGGCGGCACTTGGCGATATCGGTCAGCACTTTCCCAATACCGATCCGAAATGGAAGGATATCCGAAGTATAGTCTTGCTCGAAAAAATAGGACCAATGTTGACCCGGCAAACATACAAAATCGTTAACATAGATGCCACACTCATTATGGAAAAGCCAAAAATTTCGGAATATACAAAACTGATGAGTGAAACATTATCCGAAGTGCTGCATATTGAAACTTCACAGATAAATATTAAAGCAACAACGAACGAAACGCTTGGAGCATTAGGAAGATCTGAAGGAGCTGCGGCAATCGCCATTGCTACACTACAATCCCTGAAACCAGAATAATGCAGAAATAATTTGATTGAATTTTTTATATATATTGATAGACTGCTGTTTTCGTTTTTTAACCGGACGCTGGCAAACCCTGTTTTTGATGTTCTCATGCCTTTCATGACCGACTTGAATAAACACACAATATCGTTTGTCATTGTTGGACTTATACTGCTTGCTCTCATAATCTGGGGAGGTAAAACGGGGCGCATAGTGGTTTTCGGATTGATACTTGTGGTGGCGCTTACCGATCAGCTTAACAGTTCGGTATTGAAATCAATTTTTTACAGACCCCGTCCCTGTCATTTCGTCAACGATATATTTAACATCGAAAATGTCAGATTACTTGTCGGTTGCGGCGGCGGAAGATCGTTCCCGTCATCACACGCTGCAAACAACGCCGCAGTCGCTACCTTTTTATCATTCTATTACCCGCGGTTGAAGTGGTGGTTTATTAGTTTTGCAGTAATTATCGGTTTTTCACGTATTTACATTGGAGTTCATTTCCCGTCGGATGTCCTGGCAGGATTTTTCGTCGGAATTTTGTGCGGTTACATAATAATTGCTATTATGGTAAGTTCCGACTGGTTATATACAAGATTTTTTAAACGAAATAAACAGATCGAAATAGTCGTAGAAAAAATAGATGAGGAAAATGAAATCGCCGAAGAAAATATCACTAAATGACAATAAACGGCAGATCCGATTATTTTTGTTTTTATCCTTGCTTACCGGTATCGGATTGGGTGTCGCTTTCCCGCCATTTCCGCTGGGTGTGGTTGCTTGTTTTGCTTTGATCCCGTTGCTCCTGCTATTTGAGTTTACCGACGGATACGCCAGGCCACTACGATATACATATGTCTCATTTTTGATCCTTCAACTCATTTCCGTGTATTGGATGGGCGGATTTGTTCACGGACGGCACGGAATGCAGATGTTCGGAGGAGCTTTGCTGATACTGGCACATCCGTTCTTTTTCTTTGTTCCCGTGCTTGGATATCTTTTAATACGGCGTACCTTCGGATTAGTGCATGCTCTTGTCGCATTACCTTTTATCTGGGTAGGATTTGAGTATATCCATAGTATCGGTGACCTCGCGTTTCCCTGGCAGACACTTGGAAATACACAGAGTTACGATATTGTGCGTTCTCAACTAATTTCGTTTACCGGTGTGTACGGACTCTCTTTCTGGATAGTCTGTATAAATGCGATTGCTTTTTATCTCGTTATGAATCTTTCATCAAAAAGGTGGAAACCCACTTCCTTGCCCGCTCTCGCTACCGCATTATTGATCGTTTTTATTCATTTTATTCCGCTTATCTATGGATCTGTCGTGTTATCCACGGAACCGACATATCGGGATTCGGTTAGGATAGGGGTTGTTCAACCGGATAGCGATCCGTTTGAAAAATGGGATATTAACCGCCGCTTATTGACCGAGCAGCTCCTCGGTCAGTCTGCACAGCTGCTCCCGGATGCTCCGGATATAATCGTATGGCCTGAAAATGCTGTGACCTTCTCGTTAATGTGGCCTCATAATCGTATATACCGTAGTATGATCCAGAATTTTGTCGATGACCATACTGTCCCGATACTCCTTGGATTACCCTACACGATTTTTTATGACGATCCCGAAGATGCCCCGCGGTCCGCTAAAATAATTCCCGAAACAGGTGACCGGTACCAGTCGTTCAATGCAGCTGTTCTTCTGCAACCTCATATCGAAGAGTATGATTTTTACGGGAAAATTGTACTCGTTCCTTTTGTAGAGAAGATCCCCTTTGGAGATGTGTTTGAATTTGCGGTAAAGATCCGCAGAACGATCGGTGTAGGAGGGTGGGATGTCGGCCAGGATACAACAATATTCTCTTTCTATGACAATCAAGAAAGAATTCGACAATTTGGAACTGTTATTTGTTATGAATCTGCGTACCCCGGCTTTGTAAGGCATTTTACAAACAAAGGTGCTGAATTCCTGGTGGTAATAACAAACGACAGCTGGTGGGGAAGAACCCCCGGTCCGAGGCAACACCTGCAGATGTCGGTTTTTCGAGCCATCGAAAACCGCAGAGCAATAGCACGATCAGCAAATGGCGGGATCTCCGCATTCCTCGATCCGTATGGGCGAATTCTATACGAAACAGAATTATTTACCCGGACCCAGACCGTTTATGAAATTCCGGTCTACGATCATCTGACTTTTTATGCGCGCTATGGTGATGCATTTTCCAAACTCTGCCTTCTTTTGGGAGTGCTCCCGGTTGTGGCATCGATCGGTGAACGGATGAGGAAACGTATATTTGCATTTCAGGATAAATACAGGAAAGAAGAAGATACAAATGATTGATCTGAGAAGCGACACAGTTACAAAGCCTTCATCTGCAATGCTTGATGCGATGTGTGCATCTGAGGTGGGTGATGATGTTTTCGGGGAAGATCCGACGGTAAATACACTCCAGGAAGAAGTTGCCCGGCTATTCGGAAAGGAGGCGGGTTTATTCGTACCGAGCGGTGTTATGGGTAACCAGCTCGCAATTAAAACGCTGACTGATCCGGGTGATGAGGTGATAGTTGAAGCCGAATCGCACATCTTCCATTATGAAGCCGCTGCTCCGTCGATGCTATCAAACGTGCAACTCCATACACTTGAAAGCAATAACGGAGTTCTTTCATCGGAAAAGCTTGACAATGCAATTCGTCCGGACGATTACCATATGCCGAAATCTACCCTGCTATGTCTGGAGAACACTCATAACCGCCATGGCGGTGCGGTTTATCCTTTTGAGCACATGAAAGATATATGTCAGAAAGCCCGCATTCACGGGCTTCGTGTTCACCTCGATGGTGCGCGGATATGGAATGCATCCGTGGCATCGGGTGTTTCGTTCGCAGAATATGGATCGTTGTTCGATACGATATCCGTTTGCTTTTCCAAAGGTTTAGGTGCACCGATTGGATCGATGGTAGTAGGTGATCGTGAAGTTATTACCCGGGCACGACGGTACCGGAAAATATTCGGCGGCGGCATGAGGCAGGTCGGACTTATCGCGGCTGCCGCATTGTTTGCCGTGCGCAACAACATCGAAAGGATGTCGGAAGACCATAAAAAAGCCCGGATATTCAGGGAAATCCTTATGGATATAGAGGGTCTGGCCTTTCTCCCTCGTACTCTGGCTACCAATATGTGCATCGTTGATATAAGTAACCGCACATCATATTCTGTCTCAAATGTACTCGATATTCTAAAGAATAACGGGGTACTACTGACTCCGATCGGGATCGGGAAAATAAGGGCGGTAACTCATCTTGATGTAACGCTGGAAGAGGTTCAATCGGCAGCAGAGATTGTCAGAAACGTTTTAAAACAGTAACTATGGAACTTGAACATTTTAATTGTAAAACATCCCTGCGGGTTCGCACCTACGAAGTGGATTGGCAGGGAATTGTACATAATACCGTTTATTTGCTTTACTGTGAGATCGGAAGGGTTGAGTACCTGAAAACAATAGGTGCTGACCTTGATCTCAATAAAATCAATTCGTCCCATCGTGTTGTCCTCTCACGAAATGAAATCGATTATCTATCACCGGCTCATTTCGATATGGAAATAGATGTTTATACCAGAATTCCGGAAATTGGCAATTCAAGCTTTATTTTTGAGGGATTACTTATCAATGCATCCACCAATGCATTCATAGCCAAAAACCGGGCTGTTCATGTATGGCTCCAGAAGGAAACCGGATTACCGATAAGGGTTCCAAACTCTTTTCGCCTGTTAGTACGAAATTACGAGGGTGAGCGTCTGAAGCAGAGGTGATATTCCTGAGACTCGCGGGATTGAGAATCGTAACCTATTGATTTCTATGGATTATTTTAATATCTTTAAAGACTTCTGTAAATAGCCCACCCGATGGGCTATTTTTTTTGGCATATTATGGCGGGTGGCTGTTATGAATAAGCAGATTGAGCAGTCTTTGAGAGAGATGCTGGAACCGGTTCTCGAAAGATATGATGCGTTTCTCGTGGAGATTATAGCTCGGGGAGAACGTAATACCAAAATTATCGAGATATTTATCGACACCGATAAAGGAGTTGATGCAAAAACGATTGCTGAAATCAATAAAGAGTTAAACCGTCAATTAGCGGAGGGTGCTATAATATCCGGAACGTACAGGGTGAGTGTTTCTTCACCCGGTCTCGACCGGCCGTTAAAGATCACCCGACAGTACAGGAAAAACCTCGGAAGAGAACTTGAAGTACATGTAACCGTCGATGAAAAGACGCAGAAAATTGTCGGGACTTTGATACAAGCCGAAGAAACGGTTTTTACGTTACAACTAAATGATTCGACAAAAAAAGATTTTGAATACAATACAATACGAAAAGCCTTTATTAAACTTCCCTGGTAATACGGGGACAATATGTATACCGATACAATCGGAGGAATAGAATGAATTACGATATTACTGATTCGTTTTCGCAGATGGTTCGTGAAAAAGGTATTGACAAGGATATCCTTGCCGGTATAATCGAGGATATTTTCTCGATGATGGTGCGGAAGAAATTCGGACCCGAGGCACAATTTGAAGTCATTGTCAATATGGAGAAAGGCCATATTGAGATTTACCTCGAACGTGAAATTGTTGAAAAGGTTGAAGATCCGAATACGCAAATAGATATTAAAACAGTTCGGAGAAAAACCGATGAACCTCTCGAGGTCGGTGAGGAATACGTCGAGCTGATTGAATTAAATAAATTCGACCGGCGTTTAGTTGTAAGTGCAAAACAAAGTCTTAACCAGCGAATAAAGGAAATTGAAAAGGAAATTACGTTTAGCGAATACACTAAAATGGTAGGGGAAATTGTTGTCGGCGATATATATCAGACACGCCGCCACGAGATTTTGGTAATACATAATAAAAAAGAATTAATAATGCCGAAAAGCGAGCAGATACCAAAAGAAAGATATAAAAAAAGCGATACGATTCGTGCGATTATTACCGAAGTGCGGCGCACGGCTACGGGAAACCCGCAGATAATTATATCGCGGGCATCACCGCTTTTCTTGCACCGGCTTTTCGAACTGGAGATACCGGAAATTCCGGAAGCTTACGGCGGCGTTATTGAAATCAAAGGCATTGTGCGCGAACCCGGAGAACGCGCTAAAGTTGCCGTCGAATCACATGACGACCGCGTGGATGCCGTCGGAGCTTGTGTCGGTATGAAGGGAACGCGAATACACTCGATTGTTCGTGAACTGAACAATGAAAATATCGACGTCATTAACTTCAGCAGCGATCCTATCGTGTTTATTACCAGAGCGTTGTCACCTGCAAAGTTAAAAGATATAAAAATCGATAAAGCAAATAATATAGCGAACGTATATGTCGATATCGATCAGATCCCTATGCTCATTGGAAAAAACGGTCAGAATATACGACTTGCATCAAAACTAACCGGCTTTGAAATCAAGGTTAAAAAAGTAGGCGGTATGTACGATATCGATCTCAGCGAGTTTCAGGAAGAACTCGAAGATATACAACCCGGTGCATACACTTTATTTACCGAGGCCGGATTCTCCTCTGCACTCGAAATTATCGAAGCATATGATGATAAAAAGATTGATTTCGACGATCTCGAGCCGGATACCCTTAAACGAATTGTTGAAATGCTGCGGGAGGGACTCGAAGAGGCCGAGGAAGAAGAAGCTGAGGCCGAACCTCAAGAAAATACCCATAAAGATGCAACAGAGTCAGATACACCGGATGAAAATGACGTTTCGGATGAAGTTGAAGAGCGGGACAAACAGCAGGACGAGGTAGAAGAAAAAAAAGGTGAAACACAAAATAAAAAAGAATTAGGAGAAGATCAGGAATCAGAAAAAACAGAGGAGGCACAGCGGGAGAATGAACCCCCGCAGGATATAGACCACACTAGCGCACAAGAACGGAACGTGAAAACTCTAGAATAAAAGGCGGTTATTTTTAATGTCCACTACGACAACGAAAAAACAAAAAGTATATAAAATTGCAAAAGAACTCAATTTGAGCAGTCAGGTAATCCTTGACTTTCTTGAGAAACGCGGAGTTCCGGCCAAAAGCCATATGTCTGCCGTAGAACCGGAGATGGTAGACGAAATTATGATTCACTACAAGAAAGATCGGGATAGTGCCGAGCGTCATCAGAAGAAAGTATCGGAGCTTCGTAAGACTCAGCAGCGACGCCGCGATGCGGAAAAAGAAGCGAAACATGAAGTTGAAAAAGAAATTAAAAAAGATGATAAGGAACCGGAAGCTGTTGCACCCGTTACCCCGGAAGAACCTGTAGACGGTAAAGAAGAGAAGCCGGAAAAACAAATTGAATTAGTCTTACCTCAGAAAGAAGATGATACACCGGAGAAGGTTGCAAAAGAACTTCCGGAGGAGAAAAAGGATGAGGAAAAACCTGAAGTAACCGATGATAAACCTACTGAACCAGAAGTTGAAGTTGAGGAAAAGAAACCCGCTGCCAGGAAAGATGGTGAAGAAGAGGTAACGGGAAAAGAACGTAGAGGAAGGAAACCATTACCGGGCTTAAAAATTAAAGGTAAGGTAGACCTTGAAGGTATAACCAAACCGAAGGTCGAAGAGAAGCAGGAGACACAGGTAGATGAATCTGAAACTCCCAAAAAGAAACGTAAAAAACGGAAAAAGAAAGTACGGGAAGAAGCCAGAACAACCACGTCTGTTTCGAAACAACTCAAGGATACTGATGTTGAGGAACCGAGCGTTAAGAAAAAGAAGAAAAAGAAACTTCGAACCCGCAACGTAGATGAGGAAGAGGTACAGGAAGCTATCCGTAAAACATTAGCGTCAATGGATGATTCCGGACCGAGTTTACGTGCAATGGCACGTAAAAAACGGAAACGAGAACGTATAGAGGAGGAAATGCGGAAAGCCGAGCAAAAAGAGCTCGATAAATCATCACTGCAGGTAATTGAATACATTACCGTCGGTGAACTTGCAAACCTCATGAATGTTCCGACCAATGAACTGATACAGAAATGCATTGAACTCGGTATGATGGTATCAATAAATCATCGACTTGAAGCAGATCTTATTACGGTTCTTGCCGATGAGTACGGATTCGATGTTGTTTTCCAGGAAGAATTTGCCGAGGATGTTGTCGAAACAGAAGAAGACAATCTTGAACGCCTGGAATCACGCGCTCCCATAGTCACAATCATGGGACACGTCGACCACGGTAAAACAACGCTTCTCGATTTTATCAGAAAAACCAATGTCGTTGCGGGTGAATCCGGCGGTATCACCCAACATATCGGTGCCTATGAAGTTATGCTCGACACGGGTAAAACCATTACATTCCTCGACACACCCGGCCACGAGGCATTTACCGCGATGCGTGCCCGGGGCGCACAGTTAACCGATATTGTCGTACTGGTTGTCGCGGCAGACGATAATGTGATGCCGCAGACAATAGAAGCTATCAACCACGCACAGGCTGCCGAAGTACCGATAATCGTCGCGATCAACAAGATAGATAAACCGAATTCCAATACCGACAAGGTTCGCCAGCAATTATCTGAACGGAATGTTCTTGTCGAAGAGTGGGGGGGGAAATATCAGTCTGTTGAAATATCCGCAAAACAAGGATTAAATATAGACCAATTACTCGAGAAAATTATTCTTGAAGCCGAACTCCTTGACCTCAAAGCTGATCCCGAAAAAAGAGCTCAGGGAGTTATTATCGAAGCTGAGCTGGATAGAGGAAAGGGTATTTTTGCAACTGTGCTGGTACAATCGGGCACGCTGCAGGTAAGTGATCCGTTTATTTCAGGTATCCACAGCGGTCGTGTTCGCGCGATGTATGATGAACGCGACAACCGGATCGATTCGGCTCCGCCGAGCAGACCGATTCAGCTAACCGGATTTGACGGCATGCCAAAAGTCGGCGATCGTTTCATTGTACTCGAAACCGAAGGTCAGGCCCGTGAAATAGCTTTGAAGAGGCAACAACTGAAACGTGAACAAGACCTGAGACAGATACGGCACGTTACGCTGGACGATATATCGAAGAGCATCCAAACCGGTGAGGTAAAAGAGCTTTCTATCATCGTCAAGGGGGATGTCGACGGATCGGTCGAAGCGCTCTCTGAATCACTGGTCAAATTATCGAATGATGAAGTTAAAGTTAATGTGATACATAAAGGGGTCGGTGCAATAAATGATGCCGACGTCCTGCTTGCTGCGGCATCTCAGGCAATTATCGTCGGATTTCACGTACGACCGCTCACCAGCACCCGTAAATTGGCAGAAACGGAAAATGTTGAGATACGATTATATAGCGTTATCTATGACGCAATCAATGAAGTGAAAAGCGCACTCGAAGGATTACTCGCCCCTGAAATTAAAGAAGAAATACTGGGTGTTGTGGAAGTTCGGGAGACATTCAAGGTACCGAAGATCGGAACGGTTGCGGGTTGCTATGTACAGGAAGGTAAAATGACCAGGAATGCAAAGGTGCGCTTAATCAGAGACGGTATTGTCATCTATGAAGGGACTCTCTCATCGTTAAAACGATTTAAAGATGATGTACGGGAGGTTGATAGTGGTTACGAATGCGGTATGGGTATCGCAGGATATAATGATATTAAAGTCGGTGATAGTATCGAAGCTTTCAAGTTTGTCGAACAAAAACGGACACTGCAGTAAACTATGTCGATTCGAACAGAAAAGGTTTCCTCGCTCATAAAAGAAGAATTAAGTAAAATCCTGCTCCGTGAGATTGATCGGAATGTTAACGCATTTTTGACCGTCACCGCAGTAAGTATGTCGCCGGATTTAAAAATTGCAAAAGTATATCTGAGCATTTTTGATTCCGACGAAAAAAAGGAAGAAGCGATCAATGAATTGATGCGACGAAAGGGGGAAATTCGTCATATACTCGGATCACGCATCCGGTTAAAGTTTACTCCCGAAGTTCATTTCTATCTTGATAATACTCTCGACAAGGTCGATTCACTCGAAAAGATATTTAAGAAGATCCGGGAAAATGAAAAATGAACATCGGGTTGATATTCTAACGAGCCGTGACATCGAGAAATGTTTCGGTCAAGGTGAGTCTGCCATGCTGGAAAGTATGCTTCAGGGAGCAACAATCCTTGTCGATAAACCAGAAAGTTGGACATCATTTGATGTTGTAAATAAGATTAAAAAGAGCTTTAAAATAAAAAAAGTCGGCCATACCGGGACACTGGACCCAATGGCAACCGGTTTATTAATTATTAGTACGGCAGAAAAAACAAAAGAAATTAAAATATTCGTCGATTTGGATAAAACATATACCGGCAAAATTAAGCTCGGTGAGTCGACGGCGAGTTACGATGCCGACACAAACGTTATCGAAAGGAAACCGTACTCTCACATCACGCAATCGATGATTCAGGATGCGGTTTCATCAATGACCGGAGTCATTGCTCAGATTCCACCGATGTATTCGGCATTAAAGAAACACGGGAAACCACTTTATAAACTCGCGCGTAAAGGAATAGAAATAGATCGGGAACCGCGCAGCGTGACGATATACGAATTTGAAATTATCGATAGTGTTATACCTTGGGTAACATTCCGGATACGGTGTTCAAAAGGAACATATATCCGGTCTATTGCGCACGATTTAGGTACCTTATTAAAAACCGGCGGACACCTGACGGAATTACGACGGACCGCCATCGGATCTCATTCTGTCAAAGATGCGGTTACCGTGGATCAATTGAACGAATTACGAAATCGTTTAAGAGGGAACTACGTGTGATAAAAACGCGGCAGCTCAAAGAAATTGCACCACGGGTAGATTCGATCTGTACAATAGGCAGCTACGACGGTATTCATCGTGCGCATCAGAAAATTATCCAGGAGGTAAGTAACAGGGCTCGGCTGCTTGAGATGCGAAGCGTGGTTATTACGTTCGACCCGCACCCGAAGGAAATCGTAAAATCATCCAAAGGGAGCGTCGAACTATTAACAACGTTAGATGAAAGAATTACGATACTGAATCGAATGGATATCGATGTATTATTTATAATACCGTTCACATTCGAATTCTCGCGTTTATCATCAAGAGATTTTTATAAACAGTATATAGTTGACGGTCTGGGAGCCAAAGAGATTGTGGTCGGTTATGATCATATGTTTGGCCGGGATCGGCAATCCGGTATAAAAGATGTTGTAGACCTCGGTAACGAATTTGGATTTAGCGTTCATACAGTTCCTCCGTACTATGTCGGTAATGAGGTAGTAAGCTCTACAAAAATCCGACGACTTCTGAAAACCGGCCATGTGGAACAGGCGGCAGAATATCTTGGCTGGACATATTCTTTAAAAGGAAAAGTTGTCCGCGGAGACAGACGGGGATCGACGCTAGGATTCCCTACAGCTAACGTTGTCCCGATGCATGATAAAAAACTGATACCCGGTAAAGGTGTCTACTTTGTAAGCGGAATAATAGACAGGAAAAAAATACCGGGTATGATGAATATCGGTACAAGACCGACCTTTAAAAACGGTAATCAAATAGTAGTTGAAGTTCATTTGCTTCCGAAGGTCGGAGAGTTGTATGATTCTGAAATTGAGATTTTATTCCATCGAAAATTGAGGGACGAACGTAAATTCAATTCACCGGAAGAATTGAAATGGGCATTACAACAGGATAAAATCAAATGTTTGGAATTAGCTGAGAATATTTAATTAAATACTATATATGTAAAATCTCTACAAGAGGAGCTTTGCAATCATGTCATTAACCAAAGAACAAAAAGCGGAAATTGTAAACAAATTCGGTAAGTCGGAAACGAATAGCGGATTGCCCGAAGTCCAAATCGCAATCCTGACAGCAAGGATCAATGATCTTACCGGACATTTTAGTGTTAACAAAAAAGATCACCACTCGCGTACCGGATTATTGAAAATGGTAGGTAAGCGCAGAAGGTTGCTCAATTATCTGATGAAGAAAGATATCAATCGGTATAGAAAAGTTATATCCGAACTTAACATACGCAAGTAATGAACAGCTTTATTAAAACAGGAGTTTAAATGGAAATCCAGAAACAAATACAATTAAACGGTCGGACATTAACCATGTCAACCGGAAAATATGCAAAACAGGCAGACGGATCAGTCATGATACGATACGGCGATACGATGGTTCTCGCTACGGTTGTTTCGGCAAAGGAACCAAAAGAGGCGCAAAGCTTCTTCCCGCTTCAGGTAGAATACCGGGAAAAAGTAGCCGCTGCCGGTAAAATCCCGGGCGGATTTTTCAAGCGCGAAGGACGCCCGACGGAAAAAGAAATTTTATCCTCGCGATTAATAGATCGACCCATTCGTCCGCTTTTTCCAGATGGTTACATGAATGAAACCCAGATATTGGTCTCAGTCTATTCATCCGATCAGGAAAATGACAGCGATGTGCTCGGCGGTATCGGTGCATCTGCAGCACTCATGGTTTCAGACGTGCCATGGAACGGACCGATTTCAGAGGTGCGTGTCGGCAGAATCAACGGGGAATATATCCTCAATCCGACCTACAAACAACTGGATGAATCTGACATCGATGTTATCGCCGCCGGTACAAGTGAGAGCATCGTGATGGTCGAGGGTGAATCGAAAGAGATTAACGAAGAAGATATGCTGGCTGCCATGAAGGTTGCCCACGAAGCAATAAAGCAAATTAACGAGATGCAGATTGAACTTGCCCGTGAGATAGGAAAAGCGAAACGTGAGTTCCTGAAAATCGAACCTGACGAACAATTGGTACACGATGTCCGTGAGCTTGTCGAAGAACAAATACATTCGAATAATCGTGCGACCGGTACAAAGGAGGAAAGAGGACAAAAACGTGCAGATATCGCACAACATGCGCAGGAAGCTCTCGCCGAAAAATATCCGGACCAGGAATCGGCCATAAAAGATATAATTCATGCAATCGAAAAAGCTGATATGCGCGAGATGATTCTCTCCGAGAGTAAACGTCTCGATGGACGCGGTTTGAAAGATATTCGTACAATAAGCTGTGAAGTCGGATTGCTTCCCCGTACACATGGCTCTTCGCTGTTTACAAGAGGGGAAACCCAAAGTTTGACAACGGTAACGCTGGGCACAAAAATGGATCAACAGCTTATTGAAGGACTGCTTCCCGAGTCAATGAAGAAATTTATGTTACATTATAATTTCCCGCCGTTTAGCGTCGGTGAGGTGGGACGTGTTATGGGTCCGGGTCGCCGGGAAATCGGCCACGGCAATCTTGCGGAACGTGCATTAGAATATGTACTACCCGATGATTCGGAATTCAGCTATACCGTGCGTATTGTATCCGATATTCTTGAGTCGAACGGATCCTCTTCGATGGCAACTGTCTGTGCCGGTTCACTTGCTCTTATGGACGGCGGTGTACCGATTAAAAAAGCCGTCGCCGGTATTGCAATGGGTTTAATCAAGGAGGACGATCGCGTCGCAGTCCTGAGCGATATACTTGGTGATGAAGATCATCTGGGTGATATGGACTTTAAAGTTGCCGGCACGGCAGACGGAATCACTTCTTTTCAGATGGATATAAAAATTGAAGGTATTTCATTTGAAGTGATGGCCGAGGCTCTCTCACAGGCAAAAGAAGGCAGATTGCATATACTAGAGGTCATGAATCGAACAATTGACGCACCGCGTGCCTCTGTGTCGAAACACGCGCCCAGTCTTATTACGCTTCGTATTCCCGTGGATGCTATCGGCGGTGTGATTGGACCCGGAGGGAAGAATATCCGTAATATTATAGCTGAAACCGGTACTGAAATCAATATTGATCAGGACGGTACGGTTACCATTGCAGCTATAACAAAAGAATCAGGAGATAAAGCCCGGGAAATCATCGAAAAAATGACTGAAAAACCTGAGGTCGGTAAAGTATACGAAGCAACGGTAAAACGTATTATGGATTTCGGTGCTTTCGTTGAATTTCTGCCGGGTACCGAGGGACTGGTTCATATATCTCAACTCGATACAAATCGTGTGGAAAAAGTAAGTGACTTTACAAAGCTGGGAGATAAGTTTGAAGTCAAACTTATGAGGATCGACAACGAAGGACGTAATAATCTCAGCCGTAAGGCCGTCATTACCGGAGAAGAACCGGGAAGCCAGGAAGAGGGAGATGGGAGAGAGAGAAGAAGAGACCGCGGAGACCGTGATCGGCGGAACCCGAGACGTTCGAATAGATAAATCTTTAAATTAGTAATTAAGGATTCGGACTATAATTATGAAAAAGATGTTGTTTATAATTATTGACGGGTATGGGCTTGGAAAAGATCCTTCCGTCAGTGCAATATCTCGCGCAAAACAACCATATCTCGATGAGTTATTCAGAACCAACCCCTGGACATGGGCAAATGCCTCCGGAGAGTATGTAGGTTTACCCGAGGGGCAGATGGGTAATTCTGAGGTTGGTCATATGAATATCGGTGCCGGACGGGTTGTATGGCAGGATATTACCCGAATCGATCATGCCATTAAAAAGGGTGATATTTTTAAGAATGAGACTCTTCTCAATATTATGAAGTACTCGAAAGAAAACAATAAAAAGTTGCATATAATGGGATTGTTTTCAGACGGAGGGGTTCATAGTCATCTTCGTCACCTTTACGCGTTACTGAAAATTGCAGGTGATCATAATTTGGAAGAGGTCTATGTGCATGCCTTTATGGATGGTCGTGATACACCACCGAAAAACGGCGTAAAATACATAAAGGAGTTTCAGCAAAAAGTCAAAGAACTCGGCGTGGGGAGGCTTGCAACAATAACCGGCAGATATTATGCAATGGATCGTGATAAACGCTGGGATCGCACGGAGAAAGCATATAGGATGCTTACCGAGGGAAAAGGAAAGGAATTCGACGACCCCGTACAGGCGGTTGAAGCCTCATATGCCGAAGATAAAACGGATGAATTTATTTTACCCATTGTCCTTACAGAGAAGAACAAACCGGTAGCAATTATTGAAAACGGTGATGCGGTGCTCTTCTTTAATTTCCGCACGGATCGTCCGCGACAGCTTACGATTGCCCTGACCGACCCGGATTTCAAGGAATTTAAACGGGATTTACTGCAACTCGAATATGTCACGATGACCCCGTATCATAGAGAGTTTACATTTCCGGTTGTTTTTAAACCACAATCTTTGGACAACACTCTCGGAGAATATATCGCTTCACAGGGTTTAACCCAGCTTCGGATAGCCGAAACCGAGAAGTATCCTCATGTAACATTCTTTTTTTCAGGCGGTAGAGAAAAACCATTCGATCGTGAGGATAGAATCCTCATTCCGTCTCCCCGCGACGTGCCGACATACGATTATAAACCTGAGATGAGCGCATTCGAAGTAGCGGATGAAGCCGTAAAATTCATCCGTGAAAATCAACCGGATCTTGTGGTATTGAACTTTGCTAATCCCGATATGGTGGGACATACCGGTGTGATGGAGGCTGCCGTGAAAGCAGTTGAAACTGTAGACCGGTGTACGAAACAAGTAATTCAGGCTGCAATGAGTTTCGGGTATTGTGTGGTCGTTACCGCCGATCACGGCAATGCCGATATTATGATAGACGCTGACGGAGGACCTCACACGGCTCATACAACAAACCCTGTACCGTTTATTGTTATCAAAGAGGGGATCAGGGGATCGCTACGAGCCGGAGGACAGTTGGGTGATTTCGCTCCGACAATTTTAGATCTCATGGAATTACCGATACCCGAAGAAATGGAAGGACAATCTATTTTAAAAGACGGTGATCTTGCTGACAATTAATCAACCTAAGAAAAATTCTGTTTCAGTATCTCCCGTACGGAGATTATACGGTGAAATAGAACTACCCGGTGATAAATCTATAGCACACAGAGCAGCTATCATCGCAACACTGGCAAAAGGGGAAAGCCTGATTGAAAACTTTCCCGATGCTGAAGATCCACAAGCAACGGTAACTTGTTTAACAAAGCTCGGTATCGAATATGAATATGTCGGTAAAACACTATGGTTGCAAAGTGAAGGGATTAACTTTTTAGAGGAATCCGATAAACCACTCAATGCAATGAATTCGGGAACGACGATGAGGCTGCTTGCCGGCTTACTTTCCGGTCAGCCTTTTTCAACGATTATCACAGGTGACGAATCCCTTTTAGAACGACCAATGCGTCGTATTATCAAACCCCTCAAAATGATGAACGCACACATATCCGCGAGTCGTCGCGGAACGGGACCATTGAAAATAAAAGGGAGAAAAAATCCACTTAAAAGTATACGGTATGAATTACCGGTCGCGAGTGCCCAGGTGAAATCGGCGATACTTCTTGCAGGATTGTATGCATACGGTACAACAACCGTTATTGAATCGGTACCTACGCGGGATCATACCGAACGGATGCTCGGTTTACCCGTAAAGAACTACGGAGGAAAGAAATACATCTCTATAGACAGATCTTTTCGATTCCCACCGGTCCGGATGGTCATTCCCGGTGATCCTTCCACTGCCGCTTTCTTTATCGTTGCAGCATTGATCACACCAGATAGTGAATTAGTGATTAAAAATTGCAGTCTCAATCCCACAAGAATAGCTTTTCTCTCCGTGCTTGGAAAAATGGGTGCTAAAATCCATGTGTTTAACAAAAGAAATCCAGACGGTGAACCGATCGGCGATATACGTGTATATTCGTCGGCATTACGGGGGTGTACGGTAGCAGGATCACAAATTCCGCTTATTATTGATGAAATACCTGTTCTTGCGATTGCAGGATCAACATCTGATAGTTACTTTGAAGTAAAAGACGCCCGGGAATTACGATATAAAGAATCGGATAGAATCCATTCCGTCGTCACGACTCTCCGTGCAATGGGAATACAAGTCAAAGAATACGATGACGGTTTCGTTCTCAGAGGAGGAAGATTGCGAGGTGGAGCTGCTGTTGATAGTTTTGGTGACCATCGGGTTGCCATGGCCTCGGTTATCGGCGGTTTGGCTGCCGACAGTGAGCTAACGGTAAAAAACATTCAGGCAGTAGCGGTGTCGTTCCCGGATTTTTTAAATACAATTCAATCGATCATACATAAAAATTGAGGTATACTATGGCAAGTGTACGTCTTGAAAACGTCGAAAAAATTTATGAAGGCAATGTCGTTGCCGTACAAAACTGTAATATCAATATACGGGACAAAGAGTTCGTTGTACTTGTCGGACCGTCCGGATGTGGAAAATCTACAACACTGCGGATGATTGCCGGTCTCGAAGAGATTTCAAGCGGTAAAATATATATCGATGATAAAATCGTGAATGATCTGCCGCCGAAAGACAGAGATATTGCCATGGTTTTCCAGAACTATGCACTCTATCCGCATATGTCCGTGTATGA
>Ga0209498_1000320_pt1 | contig 29372 bp, 19 predicted proteins | sample WalLakDeSediment_FD_184131 | JGI IMG/M metagenome (GOLD analysis project Ga0209498, IMG submission 184131) | Lake sediment microbial communities from Walker lake, Nevada to study Microbial Dark Matter (Phase II) - Walker Lake 11/02/13 Deep... | ecosystem: Environmental > Aquatic > Freshwater >...
AGGGTGAAAAGGGTCTCGGTCAGAAGCAGAAGGGAGTAGAGAACAAGAAAGGGATAGAACGCGCAGATCCACCCTGCGATCCATGCCGGAGTCGGACCGCCGCGCAGACAGGCGCGTCCCAACAACACGCATGCCAACACAATGGCGCTGCCCAAGAGACACCCTTGAAGTCTTCCGGTTGTCCAGTCTTGATCCCCGGAACGAATCGTCAAGGAGAGCAGAAGAGGATAGAGAGGCGCCCGGTTGGATCCTGTGGGATAAGCAGCGTTGGGATCGAGAACATGTCGATAGCCGCGTGTCCAATGCGAAGCGACAGCCTTGTATTCCACGGAATCTCCCATCTGCTGCTCTTCCATCGACCGAATTTGGGATCCGAAAAAGAGAAGACCCCCCAGACGCGCGGAGAAAGCGATCGCAAAGATCCATACGAGCTTGTGTCGAATCATCCAGTCCTTCATCGAAGCCAGACTTCAGCTTGATCCGGGACATGCACTTCATACCATCCTTCCCCGGATTCCATCAGGGTCCCATGTTTTACCTTGGACGGAGTCCCGAAAGACCGAATGCGAAGGAGGGGGTCTCCTTCCACGCGAACGACGCGAACGTGTTTGCTGCGTCCCAAAGGTCTTCGATCCAGACTGAGGACCCAAAACAACGTGGGACTCCCATAGGTGCGACCATCCCATTCCGTTACCAGGCCAACCTCCCCCTTTCTTCCTTCGAAAAAGAAACCGCCCTGAGGCAGGACTCCTCTTCTTAGATAAAGATGAGAAGCCCATTCTCCCACGAGGAACACACGGTATCCTTTCTCGTATTCCGCCACCGCTCCTCCACCGTCCAAGACGATCCAGTTTTCCAGCGCCTTTCCTGATAGCTCGTCCTGTGACCACGACAGGATCTTGGCTGCCAGAGCCATCGTTCTCGAAACAAGGTCCTTGTCTTCTTGCGCCTTTGTCTTTGTTCCAAACATGGCGCCTTGGCAGGGAGACGCTTGGAGGGACAGGGTCACCAGATCAAGAAGTTTTTCCCCCCAGTAGGATTCCAAGAGCAGGTCTCCCCACAAAGCCCAGTCGCCCGTAGGGTCTCCATGGGGTCCAGTGGATGCCATGAACTGAACATCGACGCTCATGCCTGCCCATGGCGAAAGATCGATTTGAAACTCTTCCCATTCCCTGTTCGAGTGATGAAGGAAGAGGTGTTCCTTCCCATCGATAGAAATCTGAAAGGTAATGCCATCCCCGCAGTCTGCTTCGTCCGCTATCCCGGTGAATCCCTTTAGCCTGCAAGGAATCTTGGGGATGTTCAAATGGAGTACTCTGCAAGAAGGTTCTCCTTCGGGGTTCATGGCATGGGTCAGGATAGAGGATCTGGATACACCACCACATTGGGCAACTCCGGAAAGGAAAAGGGAAGGCAAGGCATGTTCTTGGTTCGCATGCTCTCCATGCAGGAAGAAAACGGGCGGTCTCCCGAGAGCCAAGTCTGAAGCGAAATCGGAGCGGAGAAGGTGAGTCCATGTCTCGCCAGGATGGGCGTGTAAGACCCAAGACGGACCTGCCACCATTTCAAGGAAAGGAACGGTGCCTCTGTGGGTCACCGACCAACAGGAACCTGTCCATATATCCGATTTTCTTCCTCGAACAAAGGGAGCGTTTGATCCCAAGGCATGTCTGGAGAAAAAAGTCTTGCAGGTCCATTCCATCCTTGGAGCTCCCTCCCAACTGGCTTGGATCCAGTTCCGTTCGGGAGAGGAGTGCAGCCAGGTTGATTCTTCCCTGGACATCATCGGAACGAGAACGGGTTTTGGACTCGCTTGCCAGCCTTCGGTCAATTCTTTCACAGGTGAAAGGTCGCGCTCCTCCGCGTCCGGCGCGATAAAGACATGCGGTCTGTGCCATCGATTTCTTCGTCTGCCCCATCTTTCCGATGCTATCTTTCTACCCCATTGAGCGGCAGAGATCCAGTCGCCCGTTTCTTTCTCCAGAAGCAGGTTTACTTGCCCATGTCCTGCCGGTATGTTCATTCCAAAGGCCAACTGTCGTCCCTGCAACGCTCGCATGCTGGCTCCTGCCAGATGAAAAGGTCCCAAGGGTCCCATAACGGCCGATTGCGTGGATGGCCAGTCCATTACCAACACCTCCCTGCGGGAAAATCCAACAAGCAGGGGAAGGTCTCGTTCCGGCAAGAAGGAAGACCAGGGAGCTGTGTCCTGTGGGGAAAAAAGCCTTCCTCCGCTTTCGTCCGTCATGAGTCTGACATCTTCCTGCTTTGGATGATAGAACCAACCCAGGAGATCTATGGAATGTAGATCCGCTTTTTCAGGAAAGGAAGAGATGTCCAGAGAAAGACGAGCCCTGTTGGCGCCCTGGGTGGAGGCGGTTATGGAGCCTTGAAGTCCCCTGGCTTTGGGCGATATGCACTGGTAGATGACCCTTATGCCGGAGGAAGATTCTTCCACGTTGACGAACGTGACAGGCACCCTGATCCAGGTACTATCCCAAACCAGGTTGGCCCACGCCCCAGCGATTCCTGGAAGTCCCCATCCCACGACCCAGTTGCCTTGTTGCAGTCCCAGATGAAGAATGGCTTCATCGCGTGACACAGCCCATCTAAGCCCTGCGCGTTGTCGGACGACCATGGTGCCGCAGATGGATTCTGAACGGGACGGAATCAACTGGATTGTCGCGCCAGGCACGGAATCTGGAATCCAAACGGGCATACGAAAAAGCAAGCTGTAGGGTTGCTCGCGTATGGGCAAGTTCATCTTGAGCAGGGGCATGTTGGGCCAAGGCTCTCCTCGTTTCCACTCTGTTATCTCGACCAAAGGAAGGGATGTGGATGTCTCCTGCTTTCCTTGTTCTTTGATTAAAATATACCCCCACGCGGCCAGACCAAGCAGGTCGGCCATGGGTTCCGGTCGGTCTCCGGTGCTGACCTCCATTCGGAGACCTGCCCATCCTATGGAGGGGCTGTGGGACAAGGGCCCACTCGTTGCCGCTTCCAGTTCGATTTCGACCCATGTTCCCGCCCAGGGAGAAAGATCCGGGGCGATGAAAAGCCAATCGCGGCCGGGAACAGGGCGTTCCAGGACCGTGTGCTTCTGGGACCCGGAAAGGACGGATACTCGGGCCAGAATCCCTTCTTGTGGTTCCGAATGGGAAGGGAGGATGCGAATTCCTGCTGTGAGTCTCGCTCTGGACGGGATATCCGGATCGGCGGACACATGCCTGGAGAGCAGACATACGAACAGGATGCCATGGAGGATCGTGAACAAAGGAAACAAGCTATATCTTGGACGGGCCAAAGTCGAGTTCATAGGCATGCAAGAGTTGTTGGGCCCAACGGACCTCCACGGAGGCCCGTTGGAGCGTGGCGATGGTATCGTCGCAAGCGTCCAAGGCCGTTTGGCTGATAAAAAATCCTCCCCGACGGGCGAGAAGCGCGGCCAAGGCCACCGGGTGTCCAAGGATATCCAAGCTTTTCCTGCCGGGGTGGCCGAAAGATCCGATCATGACTTCGCCGGTATGAAGCCCGGCACTAAAACCAAGGTTTTTCGTGTCCCACGTCTCTTGCCACCCATGTACCTGGGCTGCCAATTCCCGAACCGCGAAGATGGCCTTGCTCGTTTGTTCCACAGGATAATACGCGAGGACACCGTCTCCCAGGAATCTAGCCACCTCACCTCCGCTCTGGAACAAAATGTCCCCGCATTCTCGATAGAATTCCTCCAATTCCCTTGCGATCCGTTCCAGTGGCTGCGTGGCTGTTCGTTCCAGAAACCCGTGAAGACAAGCGAAGAGTACAGTGGCTTGCTCGATTCGACGGCTCGATCCGGGAGATTTTCTTCCTGTGTCTTGTTCTCCCTCCCACTCCAAGATCCATCCTTCGAGTTCCTTTTCCCAAAGGCGTTTTTGCTCCTCATAGTTCTCCCCCTCTGGATCCAGACTCCTGAAGGTTTCCAGCCGACGCCTGTATCTGTTGGAATTCCTGCAGACCGTGAAGATCGCCTGATTTTCGCGAAGACCTTCCACCACCTTCAAATAACGACAAAAGATCTCAAGACTCTCCGGAAGCAAGGAGACGTGTCTTCCTGTTCCATCCATATCCAGGATATAGTCCCTGTAGATGAACCGCATGATTTCCGGTCCATCCAGATCCGCGAGATTCTTTCCAGTGGCCTGCAGGGACCAATCCGCCAAACGTCCGGCATTGAAGGCGTGGAGATCCGATTCCGGGTTTCCGCGCTCGAAAAGCCATTTCGAGAAACGTTCCACCAATTGAACAGCGGTCCAAGATTTACAAGGATGATCAGAACGATCCATATTGACCCCACTTATATCATGTGTGGTTTTCGCGTTCAATCGACTGAAGACGCGTGGTTCGAAAGTGAACGAGATGGATTTCGCTTTTCAGCATAGTCCAGGATCAAAGCCGCCACGTCCATCGCCGCGTGGGGACGTCCAGCCCTTCGAGAAATCTCAGCCATTCTGTTCCTGGCCGCGGAATCCAGCAGCAAAGGATATAGCTCCTGGACCAGTCGTTCTCCGGAAAGCTGATCCGCCGTGATCATGATGGCTCCTCCCTGAGAAGCCAAGGTTTCACAGTTGATTCTTTGGTGATCCCTGGCCGCTCCAACCCAGGGAAGGAGTATGGCGGGAAGACCTCTGGCGCTCAATTCAGCCACGGTCATGGCGCCTCCCCGGGCAATGACCAGATCCGAACAGGCTAAAGCTTCTGGCATGGGAACGATGTAAGGATGAAACTGGATATGGAAAGGACTGTCCCTCAAGGCTTCTTTTACCCAGGAGAGGTGGTGCTCCCCGGTGTGAAAGAGTACGAAGAGCCGCTCTTTCAGAACATCGTCCCCTTCCATTCGTTTCAGGGCCTCGACACAAGCCTTGTTCAAATCTCGGGATCCCAGACTGCCTCCGGTGATCAGAAGTACCTCGCCTTGGGGGGGCAAGCCGAAGTGTTGGCGGCCTTCAGCTTGGGTCAAGGACAGAACTCGAGCGCGTACCGGATTGCCCATGACGTGATGCTTGGATCTATCGGACAGGTCCGATTCCGAACCCTCATAAGCCAAAACAACGCTCTGGACGAGATAGGACAGGAGCCATACCGCGGTGCCGACGCGCGCGTTCTGTTCCAAAGCTATGACAGGCAAACCTCTGAGGCGAGCCGAGAGGGATACAGGAACACACACGTAGCCACCTGTGGCTACGACTACATGAGGATCCAAGAGCTTCAAATGCCTCGATGCGGTTCTCATGGGTCGAGTTGTGACCCATTCCAAGAGACCTCGAAGATTGTGGAGGATCGCTTGGAAGGACCGGCCCCGTTGGATTCCACGGAGAGCGATAGGAAAGAAAGGAACACCCTCTCTGGGGATCCACTCCGCTTCCCTGCGTTCCGGTGTCCCGACCCAAGCCGCCTCGACATCAGGTCTCAGCGTCTTAAGAGCGTCCAAAACGGCCAATCCCGGAGCGATGTGTCCTCCAGTTCCGCCTCCAGCGAAGAGTACTTTCAAAGAATGACACATGGACGAGGTCCTGAAATAGCGTTTCTTTCTTTTGACCTTTGGGTTAGAGAAGGCGCTTGACCGATTCTACGATGTCCTCAGCCCAAGGCAAATAGGTCTTTTCCAGAATTTCGGCTTGAGGGGAAATGGAATCCATGGCGCCTACACGCAGCACAGGACCATCCAGATCGTCGAAAGCCTCCTCCTGAATTCTCGATGCGATTTCGGCCGTAAACCCAGCGGTTTTCACTGCTTGGGCCGCGATCACGGCTCGTCCCGTCTTGGAGACGGATTGCAGAATACTTGACATATCCAAGGGGCAGATCGTCCTGAGATCGATGACTTCCGCCTGGATTCTTTCTTCCGCCAACGCTTCTGCCGCCTTGAGAGCCTCATATACCATATAGGACCACGCCACGATGGTGACATCCGTACCTTCTCTTCTCACGGCTGCTTGGCCGAAGGGGACCAGGAAGTCTTCGTCTTGTGGCACGATCCCTGTGGTCTTGTAGAGCAATTGACTTTCCACGAACATCACCGGATCTTGATCCCGAATTGCAGATTTCAAGAGACCTTTCGCGTCCGCGGGCGTAAAGGGAACGGCGATCTTGATTCCCGGGGTGTGGGCGGCATGGGACTCGAGATTTTGGGAGTGTTGACCTCCGTAGCCCTTGCCGCACCCGGCAGAGGTTCGTACCACCAGAGGCACCGCGGTTTGTCCTCCAGACATGAAGCTCCATTTCGAGGCCTGATTGAAGAGTTGATCTCCGGCTTGAAACTCGAAATCAGAGTACATGAGTTCCACGATGGGTCTAAGACCTGTCATGGACGCACCAACCCCTGTTCCAATAATAGCGGCTTCTGAAATACAGGCATTGAAGACCCTGTCCCTTCCAAACATCTCCAGAAGGTCCTTTGTGACCTTGAACGCTCCGCCGTAATCCGCGACATCCTCTCCATAAAGCACGACTCGCTCGTCCCGCAACATCTCCTCTATGATGGCCTCTCGAATGGCATCCTGGAACATCAATTCCCCTTGTTTGTTCCGTTCCTTCCTGGCCGGAGTCGATGGCCTGCGTTGGGTGGAGGGTTTTTGGGGGCCATCCTGGTCTTTTAACTCGGTGAAGACGTAACGGCCAACCTGTTCGGGGCTCGGATCTTGGGCCTTTACAGCCTTGACGGCCATTCTTTCCTGCCTGTCGAGTACTTTCTGGGCAAGATCTTTCAATTCCTTGTCTGTCGCGATCCCGGCCGAGATCAATTCTCGAGAAAAGGTCTCTATTGGATCTAAATCCAGCCAGGCCGTTTCTTCTGCCTTGTCCCTGTAGGAGGTTCTAGGATCACTCAAGGAATGGCCCTTGAAACGGTAGGTCATCAGTTCCAGCAAAACAGGGCCTTCGCCCGCGTCGATTCTCTGTTTGGCTCTCTTTGTGGCGTCCAATACAGCCAATACGTTCATTCCATCCACCACTTCAGCCCAAAAATTGGTCCTGGAAACACCTGCCGCCCTTTGTGCCAGGTAATCCAAGCCGGCGATCTCCCCCTTCTCCTGACCCGTCATGGCATATTGATTGTTCACCAGGACATAGATGATCGGAAGACCGAAGGGCTTGTTCGCCAACTCGTTGTTAAACTGGTCCATGGAGGAGAAACAGAGGGATTCCAGGGTAATACCATTGCTGTAGGCTCCATCCCCTGCGAAACAAAGAACCATTTCTCCTTTGCCCCGGTATCTGCCGGAGAGCGCGGCGCCGGTGGCGATTCCCACGGAGCCGCCCACGATGGCATTGGCTCCAAGATGTCCCGCGCTGAAGTCGGCGATATGCATGCCGCCGCCGCGACCAGCGCAATAGCCATCCTCCTTGCCGAACAGTTCCGCAATGGTTCTATAAATATGCTCATCCAAGGCCCTGTCCAAGAGGACCTGTCCCTTCAGCTCCGCGACCTGATCATCGCCGAGCCACCGAAGCAATTCCTTTCTGCTGCGTTGTATGACGGCCATACATCCCTTGGCGATTCCGTCGCCATGACCTCTGTGTGTGCTGGTAATAAAGTCTGTGAGATTCAATACAGCGCAGGCTCCAACGCTCGTGGCTTCCTGTCCTATGGACAGATGAGTCGGGCCTCTGTAATCAAATCCCTGAAGAGGAGGATAGGCTTGGGATTTGAGAGCGAGGATCATCTCTTCGAAGTATCGTATCATCATCATCTGTTCCAGAAGATATATCGCTTCCTTGGGTTGGAGTCGCTTTTCCCGCAGCTCCATCTTGAGTCCACCCGAATATTGATACAGAGGTATATCGTTGAGCTTGATCTTGCCTTTCTTCATGTTTGGCATGGAGTCGATCTGTTTGACCATCTAATTCCACCTGCCTTTCCCAAAGCATATTGCAAAGGATATAGGTAAAATCTCAGTGTAAATATTCAGTAAACCCGATCCAGAGACAAACCGTCGTGGGAAGAGGAGACAAAGATGCTTTTTTCTCACTTCCTTTCGAAAACAGCATCTCTGTCTCTTCTCCGCCAAGGGCTGCGTTTGGATCGTGTTCACTGAATATTTACATCTCAGTAGACCCGATCTGGTAGGAGGCTTGATACCGGCAGGACAAGGAACGCGTGAATCGTCTTGGCTCATGCTCGGCAGTTGGCCCGCCCCTGAACCCGGTCAGACGATACACTCATTCCTCGCCGGCCGGATATGATCCAGGCCCGGATTGGGTTTGCTGAACATTCTATGATATAGAATAGCATACCCTTGACCCGTTTCTCGCCGAATGTTACCTTGCCGAACGTCAGAGGGTGTCAAAGGAGGCTTCACGATGCAACTTGCCGGGAAGAGGATTCTGATTACGAGCGCGCTACCGTACGCGAATGGACCCATCCATGCGGGTCATCTTGTCGAGTACATTCAGACCGATATTTTCGCGCGATATTTGAAGTTGAGGGGAGAAGACGCCATCTATTGTTGCGCTGATGATACTCACGGGACTCCGATCGAGATCACAGCCAGTAAGCTGGGGAAGGATCCAAGGGAACTCGTGGCCCAATACCACGAGGAACATGTGGAGGATTTCCGAAGGTTTCAAATCCATTTTGACTCCTATGATTCGACCCATTCCCCGGAAAACAAGAAGTGGAGCGATTGGATCTTTTCTCGTCTTCGTCAAGGTGGGCATATTGAGGAACGTGTAGTGGAACTCACCTTCTGTGAGACCTGTCAAAGGTTCCTCCCTGACCGGTTCGTGAAGGGTGCTTGTCCGAAATGTGGCAAGGAGGAACAGTACGGCGACAACTGTGAATCCTGCAATTCCACCTACGATCCCGTGGATTTGGTTCGTCCCTATTGTACCCTTTGCGGCGCTGCTCCAACGAGAAAGTCCTCGAGCCATTTCTTTTTCCGAGTCTCTGATTTTGAAAAGCGACTCAGGGAATGGTTGAGTCGAAACACGGATCTTCAGGAAGAGGTCAAGAATTATGTGATTCGATGGATGGACGAGGGGTTGAGGGACTGGGATATCACGAGAGACCCACCTTATTTCGGTTTCAACATCTTGGATTATCCGGACAAGTATTACTATGTCTGGCTTGACGCGCCCATAGGCTATATTTCGAGCAGTGAGAAGTACTGCGAACAACACGGAAGGGATGTCGAAAGCTATTGGATGGGACCGGATTCACGGATCGTTCACTTTATTGGTAAGGACATCATTTATTTTCATTTTCTTTTCTGGCCTGCCATGCTCATGGGGAGTGGGTTGAACCTTCCCGCGAACTTGGTGGTCCATGGCTTCCTGACCATCGGTTCGGTAAAGATGAGCAAGTCGAGAGGAACCTTTATTACGGCCAAGCAGATGGCCGAGAAGATGGATCCCTCCTATGTTCGGTTCTATTTTGCTTCCAATCTGGGCCGCACCTTAGGGGATTTGGACCTCGATGAAGCCGATGTAATCGCGCGAACGAACAGCGATCTCGTGGGAAATTTCGGAAATCTAGCCAACCGTAGCTTGTCCTTCTTGAAGCGGAGTTTCGCCGGCCGACTCGGGCCTGTGGATTCGGTCGGACCTTGGGACGCTTTTCAGGCCAAGGTGAGAGCCGCCATGGATGCGTATGATGAAGTCAATCTGAGATTGGTCGTCCGTCATGTCATGGAAGCGGGAGATTTGATGAACAAATATATGCAGGATCGGGCACCATGGAGGCGAATCCAAGAGAATAGGGAGGATGCCTGGAGGAGTTTGAGCTCTTGTGCCTTGGCAGTGAGAGATCTGACCATCCTCATGAAGCCTATCGTGCCGGAGTTGTGCGAAAAGCTGGAGCGACAACTCAACCTGCCGAATCTCGATTATAGTCATCTACATCAGCCTATAGGTGAACACGAGATAGGGGAGCCTTTCCCTTTGATAAGCAAGCTGGAGGCCATCCATCTCTTGGAAAGGGATCCAGTGGCTCAACTGGACATGAGGACAGGCGAGATCGTAGAGGTCTCGGAGCATCCTTCCGCGGAAAAGCTCTATGTGCTACGTGTGGATTTGGGCGTGGAAAAACGACAGATCGTTGCTGGACTCAAAGCGCACTACAGCGCCTCGGAACTCGCAGGGAGACGGATTGTCCTCCTGTGCAACCTGAAGCCGGTTCAATTGCGTGGCGAACGAAGTGAGGGCATGCTCCTGGCCGCGGACGATGGAACAAGGGTGGGAATCTTGACCTCCCCCGCGTCTCCAGGCGACGTGGTATTCGCGGAGGGGGTTCCCGCTCATCCAGCCAGCCAGCTTACCATAGATCAGTTCACGGAGATCCTCATCGAGGCACGAGAGGATGGTGTGTATTGCGGGAAGCGCCGCTTGAATACCCTGTCCGGTCCGGTGGATGTGGATCGTTCGATACGGGGGCGGATACGCTAGGGATGACCATGACTCAGGAGCCCCGTATGGACAGCATGGCCAGAGCCCTTTCCCTGCAAGGGTTGATTCCGGAACTGGCGCCACCTTTCGTGCGGACTTCTCCGGTCAGGGTGCCGGAATTGAACAACGTTGCCCTCACGCGACGCGCGTTGACGCTCATCGATCATCCGGATTTTCAGCGTCTCAGACAAATCAGACAACTTGGACCCACGCATTGGGTCTATCCCGGAGCGGTTCATACCCGCTTCGAGCATTCCATCGGCGTGTATTCCTGTGCACGCCAATATCTATTGTCTCTGCTTCAGGATGTCCGATTTACCTCCATGGTGACCGAGGCGGATTTGCTCTCGGTCCTGGCTGCCGCGCTCTTGCACGATCTTGGGCATTATCCCTTTGCTCATTCCCTGGAGGCTTTGCACCACAAAGGAAAAGCTGCGCCTCGTCATGAGGTCCTGGCCGAAGAGATCATCGAGGGACGTATGGGAAGATCCGGAGGCGGGGTGCCTCCTTTGGCCAGGCTGCTCAAGACAGAATGGGGTTTGGATCCCCAGAGCGTGATTCGACTGATCAAGGGTCCCACGGATTTCCTCTCTTCACCAACGGAAAGGGTTCTTCGGGGAATTCTCTCCTCTACCATTGATGCGGACAAGATGGATTATCTGGAGAGAGATTCCATCCATCTGGGAGTACCCTATGGGAGAAATTACGACAGGGATCGGCTCTTGTCTTCCTTGCGAATGAATTTGCAGGGGGATGGGATCGCGGTCACGGAAAAGGGGAGGGTTTCGGCGGAAATCTTCGTGTTTTGCAGGTATACCATGTTCTCGGAGGTCTATTGGCATCATACGGTACGATCCGTCTCCGCGATGATGGAAAGGGCTTTGGCAGATTCCAGGCTAGGCTCAGGAGATGATATGACCGAACTCGCCACGAAGCTTCTTCAATTTCATGATGACGCTTTCTTGGAGTGGTTGCATCAGACAGCTGCTCCTGGAAGTCGAACGCGTAGAATTCTGGATGGCCTTGTGGAAGGAAAGCGCTTCCTCTATAAGAGATTGTTGACCTTGGGAAGAAGCCAATTGGAGCCGGAGCGGAGGGAGGCCTTTGATCGAATATATGGTTTGCAGGCGGACAAGACTCCGGAACTGGAAGAACGATTGGGAGGGGTGATTTCGTCCTATATCGACAGGAAGGTGCTGCCCGGAGAAATCCTGGTGGACATTCCGCCCAGAGACAAGGACAGCCTTGAAGATGTCGAGGTTCTGTATGGGGGACGGTCCGTTCAGGGTGCTCGCGGACTCATGTTGAGTGAAATCTCTCGAATTATGCGGGCGGTAGGGGATGACTTCGCAAGGGTGGTCAAGAAGATCCGTATCTTTGTCTCGCCTGATGTGTCGAGATCCATCAGACCGAATAGGACAGAAGATGTGGAGGCCGAGCTTATCGATCTTCTTTCCTGTTGGAAATGATGGATCGTATGACATAGATCGGTTTTTGCTGGCTTTCATGATAGGTCCGAATGATGAGTTCCGCCAACAGGCCCATGGTGATGAACTGAACCCCGAGGAACGCCAACAGAACGCCTAGCAATAAAAGTGGCCTTCCGCCTATGCTCTGGTTCAACAGAATCTTTTGGGAAGTCAATATCAACAAGGTAAAAACACCTATTCCGGAACAACCAAGTCCCACAAGACCAAAAATCTGTAAAGGTCGGGTGGAATAGCTCAGGAGGAATTTCACGGTGAGCAGATCCAAGAACACCCGCACAGTTCGGGTGAGTCCGTATTTAGAGGCTCCTCTCGTACGAGGCCGGTGAGAACAGTCCATCTCGGCCACTCTGACTCCCATATGGCTCGCGAGAGCAGGAATGAAACGGTGCATTTCACCGTATAATCGAAGTCCTTTCACGACCTCCAATCGGTAGGCTTTTAGGGTGCATCCATAGTCCTTCAAATGCACTCCAGTCATGAAAGAAATGAGTTGGTTGGCCAGGAAGGATGGCAATTTCCTTGTGATGGTCTTGTCCTGCCTGTTGGCTCGGCGTCCACTGACGATGTCATACCCTTGGTCCAGTCTTTCCAAGAGCGCAGGGATATCTGCCGGGTTGTTTTGACGGTCCGCGTCCATGGTCACGACCACCCTGCCTTTGGCATGGTCGAAACCGGCTGCCATCGCGGAGGTTTGCCCAAAATTTCTTCGGAAAGAAATGATCTTTAGATGAGAGTCTTCCAAGGAAAGCTCCGAGAGTACTTCCAGAGACCCATCCGTGCTTCCGTCATCCACGAGAAGAATTTCATAGGAGACATCCATATCTGAGAGTACATGATTCAACTCGAGATAAAGATCCCTCAGATTGTCTCGCTCGTTATAGACGGGAATAACTATGCTCAGATCCAGATCGGGCTCCTGTTCCATCTACAAAAACCTTTCCAATTCAACCATAACCAAGGACGGGTCAATCTCCATCATACACCTATTGTCATCACAGTGTTTTTTGAAGCAGGGAGCACATGAGGAAGAGGCCCTGAGTACCCTGGTCTGTTCACCCAGGGGGCCGGTGCGTTCCTCCGCGGTGGGACCGAAAAGGGCCACGACGGGTCGTTTCAGAGCTGAAGCGAGATGCATTAGACCTGTATCCACGGTGACTACGGCGTGCGCTTTCGACAGGATGGTCAATGCTTCTGGCAGACTCGTTTCGCCGGCCCAGGAGGAGACCATGGGACCTCCACGAAGCGCGATGCGTTCCGCCGTCAGGCGATCTTCCCTGGATCCCAGGATCACGGAACGCACGCTCTTTTGTCCCAGAGAGAAAGCCAAGCTTTGGAAATGTTTTTCAGGCCAGCACTTGCTGGGCCACCGTGTTCCTGGACAAAGCGCCACGTAAGGATCTTGGGGAAGCCGCGCTTCTTGCGCTGGGGACAATGGGACCCTATCAGGCAAGGGAAAGAAGGGAGGTCCTTGCCAGGAAGCTCCCACGAATCCGGCGAGATCCAGGTTTCTCCATACCGCGTGACGATTCATTTCAGAGGAGATTCTCTTGTGGTAGAGATGCCGACTTCCCTCTCTGGCCTCTTCAAACCCTATTCTCGTTCCTCCAGCCATCCAGGCCATGATTCCACTGCGAAAGAGACCCTGAAAGTCGAGGGTGAGATTTGGGGCGAAGCTTCTGATCTCTCGCACCATCCTTGTCCAGCTTTGTACGGTCCAGTCCCGTCTCTGGAACGGGATGGCCTGGTCCAGCCAGGGAGTGGAGGGCAGGATGTCCCGAAACCTTGGTTGTACCACCCAGGCTATAAGAGAATCCTGATAAGTTTGGCGTAGCGCGGCCAGTGCGGGAAGCGTATGAATAATGTCACCCAGGGAGCTGGGTTTGATGATGAGGATTCTCAGTGGATCAACTCCCTGAAGCGAGCTGGCCGGAGAGTAATACCGCCCCGGTGACGGTTCTTGGATCCAGGCAAATCCCTTTGAGGCCAAGTTCGCAAGCGAGTTGTACCGCCCAATCTGTCGTGGCCTCATTCGATACCAGATAGATCGGCAGGTTTTTTTCGACATCTCTTGCATCCGATATGAATTGGCGGATCAACCGTTCTACTACCCCGGGAACTTCTCTCATAGGGTTGGAACGCAGCAGGCCTTTGTCCAGATAATGGGACAGGAAGGCATCCGATTCCGCGGAACCCATGGCCAGGATAAACTGGGTCAGAAGATGAACGTCCAGGGCCGCAAAGAAATACTTGGGTTGGCCGGAAGCGGGTCTATTCTCGCAGGGTTCCAGCAGGGCTCTCACGAAAGCCTCTCCCTGGAGCGCGGCGGCGGGGGTTTCTACTAGCAGTCCCAGCCCATATCTGGGCCAAGAGTGGGTGTCACGTTTCGTTTCAATCGCCACCTCGCAGATGATTCGTTTGGCTGTTACGATCTCGCTTCGAAAGGACACCAGAGGCAACATGATTTCAGGCAGGGGACCTTTCCCTTTCTTGTTCCAGGCTCTGGACGCCTGAAATATCGCCCGGGTTTGCATTTGAAGGATCTCACTGTTGGTCAGGCAAAGACGAATCCCATGGTGGCCCAAGAGGGGATTCTTCTCCCTTTCCATCTCTGAACCGTAAGGAAGAAAATCGTGATAAGGCGCATCCAGCAACCGAATCATGACACTTTTCTTGTTCGTTTTCTTGAAAATACGGATGAAGTCGGAGTAGCTGGATTCGTACAGAGTGGACATGGCTCGTTTTCTCCGTATGCCGTCCCTTCCGAAAAAGAGGTCTTGAGCGATATCCAGGGATCCCTTGAAAAACATGTGTTCAGTGCCCAAAACACCGATCCCATCTACCCAAGGATCGGAGGCCAAATCCACATCGTTGGAATTGACGCGGATTTCCAGCGGCGAACAAAATTTCGCCCATTGAAGGATATGCGTGGCGGCTTGGGAGAGTTTGACAGGCATACGTTTCTCTACGCGGCCCGCGAATATTTCCCCGCGGTCGCCATCCAAGGTGATTAGATCTCCTTCGCGAAGGGTGCATCCACCCAGATTACAGAATTCGCCGGCTGCGTCATGACCGAACTCAAGATCCTGCGATCCAACGACGCATGGAATACCCCATTTCACGCAGGATAGGGAGGCAGGAGAGCCTTCCCATCCTGTGGAGGTCAGAAGACCCACACAAGAACGGAGAGCCGTGTGAAGCCCGGGGGGAGCATCCGGGTGAATTAGAATGACATCCTTGCCTGATTCGCTCTCTAGGATGGCTTGCCGCAAGGAAAACGCCACCTCGCCGGTGGCAGCGCCCGAAGAAGCACCTATACCTTTTCCGATAAGCATGGACCTGGACCTGACGTCCCTGGGAATGGATGGGATGGTTTGCTCACGAAAACGGTTGGGCGTGATCAGAAGAATCGCTTTCTCCTTGCTTATAATCCGATGATCCACCAAGGCTTGCGCGACAATCGGCTCCGCAGAAGGGGAAGGGGAAACCTTCAATAGTCCAGTGATGAAAAGGGACGAAGATTTCTCGTGGTTTTCCTCGAAAACGAACTCCACCAGAGAAACACCCGGGAGCTGTTTTTCCAAACGATCTCTACACTTCTTGAGTTGAGCATACAGAGATTTCCAGGGTCGATGTTTTGATTGAGCTAGTGTCTCCAAGGGAGACCCCTCATCTACTCCCGTAAAAAGTTCCAATCCCTGATTGCCAACGACTACACGCCCCAAGAGACCGTGATCCGAAGCCCGACCCGTACCAGGATGGCGCGTAAGAAATACACCGGATCCGGAACCATGGTTCTTGTTGCCCAGAACCATGGTTTGCAATAGAAACTGGATTCCAGAGGAATCTTCTCGAACATGCCTGGGTGTGTCCAACGCCAAAAGGGTTTCCAGCGCGAGAAAAAGGGCTGCGTAAGGGTTGGATGGCAGTGGAATGGATTGGGCGTTCCAGATGGACAATAGGCGATCTATTAAAGCTGGAAGATGTTCTTCACGTTGATCATCCTCATGGACGCCAAATCCCTGCGGCAGAATTTCCAATACAGCTTTTTCAAAGGCATCCTCTTCCTTGAGTTGGCCTTGAGAAAGCTGGATTGCCTGCCCCAAATCGACTAGAAAACGAGCATAACATTCCTGATAGAGGATGGAACCCGGGTTCGATTTTCTGCAAATATTCTTCAAAAGGGATCGGGTGAGTCCGACGTTGGGGAGTATGGGGAACGGATGTTCGCAGGGCCAGGTGGATGCTGCGACAGACAGGAGCAAAGGATTCTTGGGATCTCCAAAATATTTGTGAGTCGATCTCTGCAAAACAGAAATTGCGGTCCGTAAACGTCGTTTTTCCTCTTGATTTAATGAGATTGCATTTTTATCAAAAAAATTTCTATGAAATTGTACAACTATAGTGTCAGGAACCTTCCATTCCTTGGAATCCAGGAGAAGAGCCAATCCAGCTCCTCGATTTCCCAATAAAGCTTGAAGTTCTTGGAATGAGAGCCTCTTGAGGCGACTTGGATTCTGTTTGGAGTTCAAAAGGATCACATCATCTGACAGAGAAGACGAAGCCTTTTTAGGCTCACTATTCCTTCCAATTTTTGAAGGGCTCATCATACGCCTCCCCGAGAGACTTGGGCATGGTTAGGAGACAATAACAGGAACGAAAAAGATGCATTCTATTTAGAATAGATGATAAAATAATCCTTATATCATACCTTGTCTGGAAAATCAGTACATCAATACCATAAAACTATCATTGTTTGCGGAATGAAGTCAATGATTACGAGATACTGTAGACATTCAGGGCGGCGACCCAGTGTGGGATTTGCCTCGATTGGCAGGCATGGAAGGCCTGTAGTGCGGGTAGCAGTCCAGCCAGGGCATCTTCTCAATGCCCTTTCTGAATCGCCATTCTTGCGCTTGCCAGATCATGGTGGCCGGCCTTTTCCATGGTTTCTTGATGCACAGGATCGCCAGCAGATGAGATTTGCTCCTGTGGAATCAATAGGACGGACGCCTTCATGGAATGTTCGATCCATTCTCTCTCCAAACGTCTTCCCAAAGGGGGATAGAAGTCCGAAGTCTGCTCCGATGAACTCTCATGGGAATGAATCCAAATAGCGTTTCCACCCATACGGATGGCTTTCCGCTTCAGTTTTCTGAGACAGAAGGCTTCGCTGCGCGCTGAGTGAACCGCCACCTGGTCCAAAATTTTGGTTCCCTGGGGAAAAGCTTCTTCAGCACGGAACACTTGAACGCATTCCAGTCGGGTTCCATTTCCGGCCATACAGCCTGAAAGAAAACAACAAAGAATTCCCACGGCCAGATATTCAAGACGTGGCAAGACAGACATAAGGTTCCTTTCTCAGAGGCGTTTCAAATGGAAACCGCCGTCGACATCGATGACTTGTCCAGTGGAATAGGGAAGACATCCTTGGGCCAGCATGGCCACGGCTCGACCTACATCCTCCGGCGTGCCCCACCGACCTTGAGGGATGATTCCTTTCTGAATTAGCTCATCATATTTGCTCTGTACCGGGCGAGTCATATCGGTGAGAATAAGACCCGGTCTGAGCTCATATACATTGATTCCATGAGGTGCCAAACGATGGGCGTAGAGGGCGCATGACATGGACAGTCCCGCCTTGGAAATACAGTATTCAGGTCGCTCAATCGAGGTGGTATAAGCGGATATGGAACCTATGAAAACGATGCAAGGTTTGAACGAAGAATCTTCCTCTATCCAGCGCAACATCAGCCGGGCCAGGCTTGATGTCAAGAAATGAGGCCCCAAGAGATTGACCGCCATCACGGCTTCGTAACTCTTCGGGTTGGGATCCAAAAGATCTCTTCGTTCCAGAGCGGGGATACCCGCATTGTTCACGAGGATTCGAACCCTTCCAAAGCGCTCCATGGCCGTGTTCAGCAATCTTTCTCTATCAACAGGTTCCGCTATATTTGCTTGACAGGCCAGGGCTTGTTCCCCCCCAGATTCGATTTCCTGGACGACAGATTCTGCTGCCGACTTGTCCCTCGTGTAGTTGACCAGAATGCCTAGATTGAGCGCAGCCAAGGATCGACATATGGCCGCTCCAATACCACGACTGCCCCCGGTGACCAGGGCGCAATCGGTCTTCGGTTCTGAGGCGGGTGTCGCTTCATCAGAATAAAATGGAGATCCTGCCCTGTTGGGTTTCATGGAGTGTCCTCAGGAAATATCGTGCACGGAGAAATGCCTCGTACTACAGCCATTCTACAACAAGGTCCAGGTCCATTCAAAGTTGAAAATGAAAAACCCCTTCTCCATTTTGAAATGAAGAAGGGGAAAAGGCGGCGGGCTGCTGCGCGGGAACGGTGTAGTGCGTCGACGAGATGCAGCCTGGAGCACAGCAGCCCGCCTCGGCCAACCGGGCTGGGGGGGATCAGATCGGCTGGCCTTCAAGTTTTCTTTCGAAAAAGCTCCTTAATATCGTCAACCCAAACCGCATTTGAGAGGCTGTACAACCTCTTGTTATTCCTGCTATATGAGCCTTTGTCTCTACCTCAGGGGGTAACTCGGAAGACGTCTCCACGCCTTGGGCGACATCACCGAGATTCATGTTTAGGCCTCTCGTGATTCTATCGATATTATCGAAGGTCACGTTGCATTCTCCTCGTTCGACCGCTCCGATGTAGGTGTAATGCAAACCACACAATTCCGCCAAACCTTCCTGAGACAACCTTTGCGCCCTACGAATCTGCCTCATTCGCTTTCCAAGGCGTGTACGGGTCTCTGTTCGTTTGTGCGTTCTCAACTACCGAATCCTTTCTGTCCTTGACTGTATTTGCATTATCTCATGCTCTCACAGGTTATTCAATCGGACAACACCGCAATTGATAGTAAGGGAATTCTTTAAATATATCCAAACAACTTCAGAATAAGCTGTTCAGGTCCCGGATTCCAGAAAAATCAACTCGTTTGTTGCTAAAAATCATCCATAAGCTTTGATAGATGCGATCTATCTTACATCAATCTTCTAAAAAATCATAAATTTCATTGTAAATATTCAGTGAATTCGATCCAAGCCCAGAGCCCTTTCACTGAATGTCCACCCCGGCCAGTCACGCGAGTTGACTCATCTTGGCCCATTCATCCTTGAGGGACACGGCCCTGTTGAAGACCAGCCTTTGAGGACTAGAATCCTTGGGGTCCACGCAGAAATAACCGATTCGCTCGAACTGCAGGCGATCTCCCGGGCAGGCGTGTTGCAGGCAGGATTCCACTTTGCAGCAGGTCAACACTTCCAAGGACCGCGGCAGGAGTTGCGTCTTCCAATCGTGGGTTTCGTGCTCGATCGTATCGGTTGTTTTGGGATCTGTTTGGGACTCCGAGAGCAAGGGATCATAGAGTCTGATCTCCGCGTCCAAAGCGTGTTGAGCGCTGACCCAGTGAAGCGTGGCCTTGACTTTGCGACCATCCGGAGCGTTTCCCCCTCGGGTAGCCGGATCGTAGGTGCAATGTATTTCCAGGATCTTTCCCGCCTCATCCTTCACGACGTCTTCGCAGCGGATAAAATAAGCGTACCTGAGTCGAATTTCCCTGCCCGGCGCCAAACGGAAGAACTTTTTGGGAGGATTCTCCATGAAGTCTTCTTGTTCGATATAGAGGACCTTGCTGAAGAGAACCTTGCGGCTTCCAGCTGAAGGGTCTTCCGGGTTGTTGATGGCGTCCAACAGTTCTTCTTGATGGTCGGGGTAGTTCTTTAATACGACCTTGAGCGGTCTGAGAACTGCCATGACCCTAGGCGATGATGGGTTCAGATTCTCTCTCAGACAATGTTCCAGGAAGGCGACGCTCACCACGCTGTCCGCTTTGGCCACTCCAATCTTGGAGCAGAAATCTCGAATGGATTCAGGGCTGTATCCTCGCCTACGAAGTCCTGACAACGTAGGCATGCGTGGATCATCCCAACCATACACGAGGTGTTCTCGAACCAGTTGAAGAAGCTTTCTCTTGCTCATGATGGTCCGGGAAAGATTCAGGCGGGCGAATTCAATCTGCCGCGGGTGATAGATGCCGAGAGTGTCCAGGAACCAATCATACAGGGGTCGATGTTCCGCGAATTCCAAGGTGCACAGGGAATGCGTGATTCTCTCGATGGAATCGGATTGCCCATGAGTCCAGTCGTATCCTGGGTAAATGCACCAATTTTCTCCGGTCCTGAAATGGGCAGACTTGATGATCCTATACATGATCGGGTCTCTCAGGAGAAGGTTTCCCGCGGCCATATCAATTTTGGCTCTGAGAACATGGGAGCCCTCATCGAATTCACCTTGTCGCATTCTGGTGAAAAGATCGAGGTTTTCCTCGACGGATCGATTTCTGAAAGGACTTTCCACTCCCCTGGAAGACAGCATGCCTCGGGTCCTGCTGATCTCTTCTCCACTCAGGTCGCAGACATAGGCCTTGCCATCGCGAATGAGCTGAACAGCCCATTCATAGAGTTGATCGAAATAATCCGAAGCATAGTATTCGTGTTCACCCCAATCAAATCCCAGCCAATGTACATCTTCCTTGATTGAATCCACATATTCCTGTTTCTCTGTAAGGGGATTGGAATCGTCAAAACGAAGATGGCAGGTGCCTCCGTACTGCTGCGCGATCCCAAAGTTCAGACAGAGAGATTTGGCGTGGCCGATATGAAGAAACCCATTGGGTTCCGGCGGGAAACGAAGCACGATTCGGCCCTCATATTTGTTGGTTTCCAGATCATGTTCCACTATCTGGCGAATGAAGTCCGTAGGTTTGTTCTCTTGGACTCCGATCGACATATTCCATCACCTCTCGTATTCTCTGGGAAAGACTTTTGGCAAATCATATCATAGCTTCATCGTAGAGACATGATCCCTGAATGTCTACGTGGATGGAACGGACAGGTGTTCAGAAGGGTTGGCAGGGCAAAGGAGTTTGAGTGATATGGAGAAGGATCTGCTGTATATGGCTCGGGCTCTCGATCTGGCTCGCCAGGCTCGGGCGGAAGGAGAGGCCCCGGTTGGCGCTTTGATCGAACGCGACGGCAGGATTCTCGGGGAAGGGTACAATCGGCGGGAAGGATCTGCTGATCCAATGGCACACGCGGAAATCCTGGCCATTCGGCAAGCGGCGCGAATGCAGGGCGACTGGCGTTTGGAGGGCTGTACTCTGTACGTGACATTGGAGCCCTGCGTTATGTGTGTTGGAGCCGCCTTGTGGTCCAGAATAAAGCGAATCGTGTTTGGATGCAGGGAACCGAAATGGGGGAGCCTTGGCAGCAGGATCCACCTGTTGGATCCACCCCTTTTCCCACACAAAATCCAAGTCACACCAGGAATTCTTGCCCCGGAGGCCGCGGCTTTGCTCAAAGAATTCTTCAAGTCACTCAGAAAGAAAAGTCTTTCCCAGGGCCCAGGAAAAAATGCGCCCAGAGGGATTTGAACCCCCAACCTTCGGATCCGTAGTCCGACGCTCTATCCAGTTGAGCTATAGGCGCACATCATCTTGCCACGGAGAGGGTGGGATTCGAACCCACGGTGGACTTTCGCCCACAACGCCTTAGCAGGGCGCCACTTTCAGCCTACTCAGTCACCTCTCCCCACTATGATCACAGTCCTTTTATACCACACAGCCCTTGAACCGGGCAATCCCTTGCCGCCTGGATCGGCTCGATTCGTGCATTCCTCGCCCTGCTGAGTTCAAGCCCTCGATCAGATCGGGTTCACTGAATATGTACGTTCGGTTCGCTGAAGGGTTGCATTTGACTTCGAAATGCGCACAGTCTTAAGATGCTTCCAAGAAGGGAGTCGCACCTTGAAAGAGAGGATGAAGGAGCTTGCGCTTCGATCCGTGGATGCTTTGAAGACCGCGCGAGTCCGTTACGGAGACGCGCGGGTGGTTCAAATACGAGAACAGAACATTCATGTTCGGGACCAGAGGGTCCAGGATGTTCACGAAAGGGAAAGCCTTGGACTGGGCGTTCGCGCCTTGCTTGGACCTGCCTGGGGCTTTGCCAGCATGCCACATCCCACACGGATTGGGTGCGATCGCGTTGTAAACGAAGCGGTAGGGATTGCCAGGGCAGGAAGGCGTGGCATGAGGGGAACCTCTCAGCCATGGGCCGCGGAGCCTGCACACGTGGACGTCTATCAGACGCCCCTGGTGAAGGACCCGTTTCTCATATCGACACAAAGAAAACTCGATCTTCTCCTGGCTGTGAACGAGAGGATGCTCAAAACCCGTGGGGTCTCCACGGCGGCCGCGTGGATGGGATTTCGCAGGGAAGAAAAGATCATCTCCAATACCGAGGGCGCTTTGCTTCATCTCAAGTTGACGATGTCCTGGGCCAAGGCAGTGGCCACAGCCACGGGAAGAGGAGAAAAGGCCACGCGCTACCTGGAAGCCACTCCCAGGAGCGCTGGATATGAGCATATCGAGAACGCGTCTCTGATCGAGAAGGCTTCCCGAACGGCGGAAGAGGCGGTGGAGAAGTTGCACGCCCGGCCATGTCCTTTCGGCGAACTGGATCTGATCCTGGACCCGGATCATCTTGCCTTGACGTTGCATGAATCCGTGGGGCATCCAACGGAATTGGATCGCGTTCTGGGGTGGGAAGCGAACTTCGCTGGCACCAGTTTCGCCACTCTGGACAAGTTGGGTAAGCTTCGGTATGGCTCTCCTCAAGTCAACCTGGTCGCGGACAATACCTTGGCAGGGGGACTTTCTTCCACCGGGTATGACGATGATATGGTGCTTTGTCAGGCATGGGATTTGATCAGGGAAGGTATTCTATGTGGATATACCACAACACGGGAAACAGCTCACTTTATCGGGGATTCCAGGAGCAAAGGGTCATCCCGAGCGGACGGTTGGAATCATACCCCCATCACGCGAATTCCCAATTTCTACCTGGAACCTGGCCCGAATCCCTTGTCCCCGGAGGAACTGATTTCGGACACCAAGGATGGCATTTATATCCAAGGACAAGGGAGTTTCAGCATCGATCAACGCCGGGAGAATTTTCAGTTTGGAGGGGACGCTTTCTGGAGGATCAAGAACGGGAAGAGAAAGGGCATGCTGAAGAACGTTACCTATCAATCCGTGACCCCGCTCTTCTGGGGCTGTTGTGACGCTATTTGCGATGAAACAGATTGGCAGTTACATGGAGTTCTCAACTGCGGCAAAGGACAGCCCTCGCAGACAGGACGCATGAGCCACGGGTCTGCCACGTCCCGTTTCCGAGGCATTACAGTGGGGGCGGCGAGGGTGTAGGCATGTCAGATATTCTCACGAAAAAACAGAGCTTGTCTCTCATGGAAAGGACCATGAACGCCACAACCATGCCTCAGGCCCGCGTAGGGTGTTCTTCCTCTCACCATGCCTTGACGCGGTTCGCGGCGAATGCCCTCACTCAAAACGTGGCGAGATCCGATCAATCTCTCGTTTTGGAGGTAGCCAGAAACGGAAAACATGGAAGCGCCGCCACGAATCAGGTCGCTCCTTCGGCCCTGGCACAACTAGCCCGCTCGGCGGAACGAGCGGCCAATTATGCTCCCAAGGATTCGGAATATCTTTCTCCTCCATCTCGCCAATCCTTGGACTGCCCAGGATCCTATAGTCCATGCGATACGTGGTTGAACCCGGAGAATCGGGTCGCCATCGTATCCAGGATCCTTTCTTTGGGAAAGAGGAAGGGACTGAGAGTCTCGGGTGTGCTTTCCATGCTCAGGGAAAGCAGAGGCATGAAAACGAGCAAAGGTTTCGAGGGGTACCAAAGAATCTCGGAAGCCTTGTGTTCCGTTTCTATGGAAGGACAAGATGGATCCGGATGGGCCGAGCAGATCTCTTCGTTTCCTGAGACTTTGGATCCCATCGATGTGGCGCAAAGGGCCATGAACATCTGTCTTCACGCCCAGCGACCCAAAGAGATTCAACCAGGCGATTACCCGGTGATTCTGGCCCCGGAAGCCGTGGCTTCCCTTTTCGCCTATTGGGTCTGGCAGATGGATGCCCGTGAAGCGGATGAGAAGAGAAGTTGCTTTTCAGGAAGGATGGGACAAAGAATCGGGGATGTTCGCGTTCATCTTCATTCCCAGCCCTTGCATGCCGAAGCTCCGGGGAGTTCCTTTAATGCTGAAGGGATCCCGGCCAGGGATTGCTCCTGGATCGATCGAGGCGTCCTGAAAAACCTTTCCTTTTCCCGATTTTGGGCCAGGAAAAAGGGTGTCCGTCGATTTACCTTTCCCTGCAATCTCATTCTGGATGGAGGCGACGGCGCCTTGGAAGATTTGTTGCAGGGTGTCAGCCGGGGTATTTTCATCACGCGACTTTGGTATATACGTATGGTAGAGCCCATGTCCCTTACGCTTACAGGTCTGACCAGGGATGGTACATTTTGGGTGGAAAGAGGAAAACCCGTGAAGCCGATACGCAATCTTAGGTTCAACGACAGTCCTTTGCGCCTGCTTTCCCAGATCGAGCAGATGGGCGCTCCCTGTCGAGTGCAAGCCCCTTTGCCCGCATGTTTTCCGCCCCTCTCGCTCAAGTCTTTCCGCTTCACCAGTTTGGCTACAAAGTAGCCTCTGGGCCGGGATCGGGTTCACCGAATAGGGACCCATAAAACAGAACGAAGACGGCAAGTAGACAAGCGGGTGGGCTTTGTGTCATCATAGGTGGTGGAGAGATGCCGGAGTGGACGAACGGGGCGGTCTCGAAAACCGTTGGGCCTTCGGGTCCCGAGGGTTCGAATCCCTCTCTCTCCGTGTCCACACCAAGGGCGATAATTTATCGAGAAAAATCGAGCCCCATCGCGAAGTCATCGGGCGGGCCCCCGTCACAAGGCCCGAATGTGTTTCGTGGAGAGGGCTCAAGGAGAGGTGCGAGAGAGGCCGATTCGGCGCGCTTGGAAAGCGCGTAGGGGCTAACGTCCCTCGTGGGTTCGAATCCCACCCTCTCCGATCGTAAAGCGGAAAGGATGTTGAAGCGATTGCTATCGACGAACTATCAGATCAAGCTGGTGCTGAAATAGCGTTCCACTCGATCCGAGAGCACCGTGACTATCATGGTGTCTTTGCCCATGGTTTGAGAGATTTGAAGGGATGCCCATACATTGGCGCCGCTGGAAGTTCCCACCAAAGCTCCTTCGAGTCGGGCCATCCTTCGAGTGGCTTCAATGGCCTGTTCGTCTGTTACTGTCAACACCTCATCGATGAGTGAAGTGTCCAGCACCGGGGGCACGAAGCCATCGCCGATTCCCTGGATCTTGTGCAGCCCAGGTTCATGTCCCAAAAGAGCCGCGGAATTCTTGGGTTCCACGGCTACGATTTTCAGGTCAGGCTTGCGTTCCTTGAGATATTTTCCCACGCCGCCCAGTGTTCCACCCGAACCGACACCTGCGACGAAAGCGTCGATATCTCCCTCCATCTGATTCCAGATCTCGGGACCGGTCTGAGTGTAGTGAATCTCGGGATTGAGCGGGTTCTCGAACTGACGAACAAGCCACAGGTTGGGATCCGCGGATGCTGCCTCCCTGAGTCGATCTACCGCCCCTTGAATGCTGTCCTTTCCTGGTGTTTCCACCAGTTCTCCTCCCAGAGCACGAATGATTTTTTTGCGTTCCTCGCTCATATCCTCCGGCATATAGATTCGAACCGGGTAACCTTTATGGACCCCCACCAAGGTCACGCCGATTCCCGTATTGCCCGAGGTGGCTTCCGCGATGGTCATACCTTTCTTGAGGTCGCCCGATCTTTCGGCTGTCTCGATGATATATCTGGCCACCCGATCCTTGACGCTCCCTCCTGGATTGAGGTATTCCGCTTTGGCGAACACACGGCCCTGTCCCATCCTTGTCAATCGAAGCATGGGTGTGTTGCCGATGAGATCCAACAGATTGCTCGTGTAATTCATGTTCTTCTCCGTCTATCTCTCACAATGGACGCTCCAACAGGTCTGTCTCGATCGCTGTCCATTCCTTCTGCCGGTTCAGCAACCAGGTTTTGATCTCGCAAGGGTGAAAGCTCGTTTCGGCCACCTTTTTCCCGAGGAAGGTAAGCGTCGCTTTCGTGGCTTTTCCATGGGTTTCGTGGGCCCTGAGAACGTATCTGTTCCCTTTTTCCGATCTTTTGACCGTCTCGATGAGGATCGAGTCGCTGTCGAAGGACGCGAAGGACAGGGTCGAGGGAAGACCGCCCTCGTGGGCCGGTTCCTCCCGCGCTGTCAGGGGTTGATTGAGACAATGAGATTGGAAAGGAACAGCCCCGGTTCGCCAGTCTCCTTCATGGGGAAGCAGACTATAACGAAATTCTCCTCTTCCCTGATCCATGTATTCATACTGTTGTTGAGGCTCTACCCTGGCCGGGTCATGAAAGCAATAGATGGGACTCCTTTGGAGGGTCACGCGAATCTCGGAATCCTTGACGTCACAGCCATACTTGCTGTCATTGAGCACAGCCAACCCCATGGGGCCTTGTTCTCCGGTTCCGCTCAGATCGACCCACTTCTGAAACGGTTCTTCTTGTCCTTCTCTCTCCCTTACCGCGACACCATAAGGGATTTCGAACGTGGCTTCGGGATCCTTCAACGCCACAGGCACGCACAACTTCAAGACCTCGTGTTGTCCCGAATAGTCGAGGATCGCGTGCACATCCACCCGATCCATCCCATCGTACAGGGAGATATCCTGGGTCAGGACAGATACACCATACTGGCTCACGAGCCGGGCCGTGCATCGGACAGGTCCGCATTCCAGAAGAGAGGCTTCCATCAACTGAAAGGAGCCGGTTGGATCCTTGTATCCCTTCACGGCATGGCTCCAGGTGTCCGATGGGTCACGCAGGACTGTCAGCACGCATCCTGGACCATGGAGAAGGTCGATGCCTTTGTCCTTCCAGATCAGATGGAGTATTCCCTCTCCCGGTGTGTTCCATGCCAGACGAATCCTTTGATTTTCCAAGTAGCCATGGCCGGCTTTCAGATGTCCCTGACCTGAAGAGGGTTCTCCTTCCACGACCCTGTAGGCGCGGTACCCGAGTGCGGGCATTTCCGCCAGAAAGGCCAGACGGACCGCCATGCCTCTCCCGGAGATGGCCGAAAAGATCTGTTGGCACGGAACCTCGTTGTCCTGGTCATCCACGACCCTGAGTGTGTTGGTCTGGCGAGGCCAGGTCACTTCCACTTCCACGATGTCCCTGCGAGGCGCGGAAAGTGGATTGTATACGATCATGGGACGTCCCTGGCCGGGACAGTTGATCTTTCCTGAAATGCGGGCCCTTCCGGTCCTGGTCGCGTCTTGAGCCACGCATCGCACCTCGTCGTAGTCTGCCATGGAGTCCTCATAGGATGCCCTGATACTGGTTCCGGCCAGGATGTCATGGAACTGGTTGAAAAGAAGCTTCTTCCAGGAGCGGGTCAGTCCTTCCTGGGGGTAGGGCTCTTCACAGAGGATTTCCGCGAAAGAGGAGATCTTTTCCGCCCAGCACAGAGCCCATTCCAAGTGACGGTTGGCCGCCTTGAGCCGGCTGTGAACGCTGTAACATCCCGGCGCGTGATGCTGAAGTTCCTGCTCGACGACAGGCAACAGGTTGGCTTTTTCCTGGATGCGTTGGAAGAAGTTTTCAGGGGAGCTGAACTCGAGCTCAGGAAGGGATGGATCGTCCCTGAGGCGCTGAATGCATTCGATGTTCTTCTTCGTGGGACCGCCTCCATGATTGCCCACGCCATAGAAGCACATGCCCTCCCCTAATTCAGGCTCGATCCCGCGGGCTGCTTCACGGATTCTTTCCTCGATCTCCCACGGCCCGGTCCCGTAATGTCCCGGCGCCCTGGAAGCCAACACCTTGGATCCATCCATCGATCGCCACCAGAACACGGTCTTGGGGAGCCGCATTTCATGAGGATCCGGCCTGAAGAAACAGTAATAGAGGATTCCTGCCTTGGAAAGGATCTGCGGAAGACTTCCCGCGTGACCGAAGGTGTCGACGTTATAACCGCATTGCACTTCTTTACCAAATTTCTCCAGGAAATAGAGCTTGGCGTAAAGGGCTTGTCGAACCAGCGCTTCTCCGCCTGGGATATTGCAGTCCGGTTGAACCCACCATCCTCCCACGACATGCCAACGTCCCTCCTCGATTCTCTTCCTGATGGCGTCGAAGAGTTCCGGATCGTAGGTCTCGATCCATTCGTAGATCGCGGCGGAGCTCCTGCAAAACGTGAAGTCCTGGGTTTCCTCCATCCGATCCAAGGCCGCGCGACAGGTGTCGATGGCTTCTTGCCTGCCCTCTTCCCATCTCCATTGCCATACCGGGTCAATGTGAGCGTTACCCATCATGTGAAGGATTTGTTTCTCGTGCCTGTTCTTTTTTTCCACGCCAGGATTCCTCCTTTGCTGAATGGAGGCGATTATAACGGAAATCAAGGAAGATGTCCCATGGGATGAACCCGTACTTTCAAGGATTCCCATCTGGGCGAGGATTGGATCGAGGCAAGGAGAAAAAACAGAAGAGATTTGTTATTTGAGGTGACGTTTTTTGTCGCTCTTTGCATGGATACCCATAAATGTGGATGAAATAAAGATGTGGATGGAGTAAAAACAACAAAACAGAGTCCTGTGATCGGAAAGGATAAAGTCGTAAAAGCGGCTTATATAAGATCAATAGAAGAAATCAAGTAAAAAAAAGGGCTTCCTGTCTCACGACTAGATCTAGTTTCGGGTGAGGTGGAAGGATCAAGGCATATATTTTGCTAAAAGATATGTAAAAAGGAAATGTCAAGGAAAAGAGGCAAAGAGATAGGACAGTCCGAAACGAGGGAGGATGGGATGGAGAAGTTCGTTGGGTTTACTCTCGTGGAATTGATGGTTGTTGTCGCCGTGATCATCATCGTTGCATCCATGGCGATTCCCGCCCTTCTCAGGGCTCGAATTATTGCCAGTGAAGCGAGCGCTATAGGTTGTTTGAGGACCTTGTCCAGCGCCCAGGAAGCCTTTAGAGCGTCCTGCATCAGAGACCAGGACTTGGACGGCCAAGGGGAGTATGCGACCCTATCCATGCTTGCGGCGGCCTCTCCCGGTTTCATCGACATGCAATTTGGCATGGGCGTCAAGTCCGGATACATGTTCGATTGTCTCTTGGGTAGTGCCGCCGGAGGTGTGACTGGCATCGATGGCAGTGAATCCGCCTATTTTGGCAGGGCCATGCCGAGGAGTTATCCAAGGACCGGCAATCGATGCTTTGTGGTGGATGCCAGCGGTGTGATTCGAGGCAGCGATATCGGGCCATCTCCATCTCCTCAATGGTCTACGGCTTGCGATCTCAATCCCGCAAATGCCACGTTGTGGCCCCCCATGGGATAGGCAGTGGGACGGACATGGGGTATGATGTTATTATGGAAAGGTACTACAGGGAAAAGCCGGAACAAGGAGGGGCAAGCGAATGAATGGAAGGATCCCTGGACGCAGGA
>Ga0209498_1000321_pt1 | contig 29340 bp, 19 predicted proteins | sample WalLakDeSediment_FD_184131 | JGI IMG/M metagenome (GOLD analysis project Ga0209498, IMG submission 184131) | Lake sediment microbial communities from Walker lake, Nevada to study Microbial Dark Matter (Phase II) - Walker Lake 11/02/13 Deep... | ecosystem: Environmental > Aquatic > Freshwater >...
ATGTAAAGAAGGCAATGGAATCGAACATTCCGATTCTCGGGATTTGTCTTGGCTCACAGATACTTGCACTCGCGGCTGGTGCTGATACTTATAAATTAAAATATGGTCATCGTGGACACAATCAGCCGTGCAATGAAATGGGAACAAAAAGATGTTATATAACTTCACAGAATCATGGTTATGCAGTTAGATCGGATACACTACCACAGGACTGGCGTGAGTGGTTTGTAAATGATAACGACGGAACTAACGAAGGTATTATTCATATATCAAAACCATTTTTTGCAGCACAGTTTCATCCTGAAGCTTCACCCGGTCCGGATGACTGCGAGTTTATATTTGATATGTTTGTTAGAGCCTTATAATCTCTGTGGCTCTTTGTGAATTTCTCTGTGGTTCTCAGTGTCAGAATTTTTTAGTAACTATATCACAGAGTAACACGGAGAAGGCACAGAGTTACACTGAGAAAAAATGATGATCAAAAAACGAAAAACCAGAGTGAAATCCTGAACTTGTTTCGGAATTTCAGAGTATAATTTAAGATGCTGAAATAAATTCAGCATAAATACTGATGATCAAAAAACGAAAAACCAGAGTGAAATCCTGAACTTGTTTCGGAATTTCAGAGTATAATTTAAGATGCTGAAATAAATTCAGCATAAATACTGATGATAAAAAAACGTAAACCAAAAAAAGTATTAATCCTCGGCTCCGGTGCGCTTCAAATAGGGCAGGCAGGAGAGTTTGATTACTCCGGCTCGCAGGCAATTAAAGCGCTGAAGGAAGATGGAATAACTTCCATCCTTGTCAACCCAAACATTGCAACCATTCAGACTTCAGAGAACTTCGCGGATAAAGTTTACTTCATTCCAATCACAACTGAGTTTGTTGAAAGAGTAATAGAGAAAGAGCAGCCTGACAGCATACTTCTTCAGTTTGGCGGACAGACCGCATTAAACGTAGGAGTTCAGTTGTACGATAAAGGAATTCTTGAAAAGCAAAATGTGCAAGTACTTGGAACACCAATAGAAGCAATCAAGGATACGGAAGACAGATTACTATTTGCAAACAAGTGTGCCGAAATCGGGCTGAAAGTTGCAAGAAGTAAGACGGCAAGTAATTACGATGAAGCTGTTAAAGTTGCTAATGAAATTGGTTTTCCGGTTATGGTCAGGATTGCTTACGCTCTCGGTGGTTTGGGTTCAGGGATCGTAAACAACAAAGAAGAATTGAAAGAAAAAGCTAACAAGGCTTTCAGGTATACTAATCAGATTTTAATTGAAGAATCTCTTTACGGCTGGAAAGAAGTTGAGTATGAAATTGTTAGAGATAAATATGATAACTGCATCACCACCTGCTCGATGGAAAACATTGATCCGATGGGAATTCACACTGGCGACAGTGTTGTAATAGCTCCTGTTCAAACTCTCTCAGCACAGGAAAATTTCAAGCTTCGATCAATTGGAATAAAATTAATCAGACACATCGGTGTGATTGGCGAATGCAACATTCAATATGCTCTCGATCCAAATTCAGATGATTATAGAATAATTGAAGTGAACGCAAGACTCAGCCGAAGCTCAGCACTTGCATCAAAAGCAACCGGTTATCCTCTTGCATTCATTGCAACAAAGCTTGCACTTGGCTACGCACTTAATGAAGTTGAGAACAGCATCACTCAGGAAACTTCAGCCTGCTTTGAACCCGCACTTGATTATGTTGCATTAAAATTCCCGAGATGGGATTTGCAAAAATTCCAGCAGGTCAGCACACAGCTTGGTTCTGAAATGAAATCAGTAGGTGAAGTGATGTCACTTGGGAGGAGCTTTGAAGAAGTCTTACAAAAAGCAATAAGAATGCTTGATGTTGGATTGAAAGGATTTGTCTGCAACGATTTAAAGTTTGAAAATCTTGATAAGGAATTATCCCAGCCAACAGATAAAAGAATTTTTGCAATTGCTGTTGCACTTCAAAATGGTTATTCGATCGAAAAGATTCATCAGCTTACAAAGATCACTCCATGGTTCCTTTATAAAATGAAGAACATTATCGTTACTGAGCAAAAGCTGAAACAAAAATCATTATTAGAAATTGATACTGAATTGATGAAGGAAGCCAAACAAAACGGTTTTTCTGATCAACAAATAGCTGACTTAATTCACTCAACAGAAAATGAAGTCAGAGAGAAACGAAAATCACTCGGAGTTCTTCCTGTTGTAAAACAAATTGATACAATGGCTGCTGAATATCCTGCACAAACAAACTATCTGTATCTTACTTACCACGGAAACGAGCACGATATCTCGATGAAGGAACGAAATCAAATTGCTGTAATTGGAAGCGGTGCTTATAGGATTGGTTCGTCCGTTGAGTTTGATTGGTGTTGTGTGACTGCCGTTCAGGCAGTAAACAGAGCCGGCTGCAAATCCATAATGATTAATTGCAATCCAGAAACGGTAAGTACTGATTATGACATTTGTGACAAGCTTTACTTTGAGCAGCTCACATTAGAAAGAGTTCTTGATATCTGCGATCTGGAAAATCCTGAAGGTGTAATTGTTTCTATGGGTGGACAGGTGCCAAATAATCTCGCAATGAAGTTGCACAATTCCGGAGTAAAAATAATCGGGACTTCTCCAATTCAGATTGACAATGCTGAAAGCAGGCATAAGTTTTCGCAAATTCTTGATAAGCTCGAAATCGATCAGCCGGAGTGGACTGAGGTAACTACTATTTTGGAAGCTAAAAAGTTTTCTGCCAAAGTTGGCTATCCTGTTTTAATCAGACCAAGTTATGTTCTCAGCGGTGCTGCAATGAGTATTGTTTTGACTGAAGACGAACTTGAAGTTTATTTGAAGAAAGCTACTGATCTGAATCACGAACATCCGGTTGTAATTAGCAAGTTCATTACAGACGCTCGTGAAATTGAAATTGATGCTGTTGCAGATCACGGTGAGCTGTTCTGTTACGCAATTGCAGAGCACGTTGAAAATGCTGGTGTCCATTCAGGTGATGCAACTATTGTTCTTCCTCCGCAGAGAACTTATCTGGAAACAATGCGAAGAGTAAAAAACATCACAAGGAAAATTGCAAGCGAGTTTGAGATAACCGGTCCATTCAATATTCAGTTTATTGCAAAAGATAACGATGTTAAAGTAATTGAATGCAACTTGCGTGCATCAAGGAGTTTTCCTTTCGTTTCTAAAACTTTGAAAATTAATTTCATTGATATTGCAACAAAGCTAATGATTGGAGAAAAAGTTGCAAGGATTGATAAATCTTCTTTCGATCTCGATTACGTTGGTGTGAAAGCATCCCAGTTCTCCTTTACAAGATTGAAAGGCTCCGATCCTGTAACAGGTGTTGAGATGTCTTCAACAGGAGAGGTTGCCTGTCTTGGTGATGATTTTAACGAAGCATTCTTGAAAAGTGTTTTATCAACAGGACAAAAAATTCCGCAGAAGGCTGTTCTTCTTTCAACCGGAACACCAAAGAATAAAGCTGAACTGCTTGAAGATATTTTAACTCTTAAAGAAATGGGATTGAAATTTTACGGAACGAAAGGCACTTCAGATTACTACAAGCTGAGCGGAATTGACGTTGATATTCTTTATCGTCCTTTTGATAACAAAGAACCTTCTATTCTTACATATCTTGGCAATGGCGAAATTGATATGGTGATTAACATTCCAAAGACTGCAGAGAAAGTTGAACTTGACAGCGATTATATAATCAGAAGAAAAGCAGTTGATATGAATATTCCTCTCTTTACAAATGTTCAGGCGACGAAAAGATTTATTAAAGCTTTGCAGCTGTATAGTGTGGATAACCTTCCTATTAAAAGCTGGGATGAGTATTCCTGAACTCATCCCAAAACTAATAACAACTTTATTACTTCTTATAATACTTCATCGCCTCAGGTATCCACGCAGTAATATCATTTATTCTTGTCTGGTCAGAAGGATGAGTGCTTAAGAATTCAGGTGGAGAGCCGCCCTGTTTTGCTGCAGCCATTCTCTTCCAGAATTCAGGTGCTTCGTGTGGATCGTAGCCAGCCATTGCCATAAATATTAATCCAAGATGATCTGCTTCGCTTTCGTGAGTTCTGCTGTATGGCAGCATGATTGCGACAGTTGTTCCAACACCGTAAACAGAAAGCCAGATTGCCTGTGTTTGTGCTGGTTCATCTTTCATTGCGACCATTAATCCAACTGCACCAACTTGCTGTAGAAGCTGCTGACTCATCCTTTCATTACCATGTTCAGCAATAGCGTGAGCAATTTCGTGACCCATCACAACTGCCAGACCTTCCTCGCTCTGAGTTATCGGAAGTATTCCTGTGTAAACAACAACTTTACCACCGGGCATACACCATGCGTTTACCTGTTCATCTTCAACAAGATTAAATTCCCAATTGTATCCTCTTAATCTTGAGGATATTGCATGATCCGACATGTATTTTTCTACAGCTTGCTGGATATTTGCACCGACCCGTTTAACCATACTCACTTCAGCCTGGTTAGTACTGAGTTTAGCTGATTGAAGGAATTGATCATACTGCTGATAGCTCATTGAAAGCATTTCACCGCTTGGTATCATATTGAGCTGTGATCTTCCGGTGAGCGGAACGGTACTGCAAGTCTGAAATAGTAATAATGTTACTACTGTGATTACTAAAGATGTTATTATTTGTCTCATTGTTTCTCCATTAAAGCAATAAAAAAATTTATTTAAAATGTATCAACTTGTGTTAAAATCAAAAACAAAGTTCAGGGTTATTGATTTTCGGATGAATTATTGAATATTATGCTGGTCTAAATATTGTAATATTATACTGTATCAAAAATAGTAAAAAGGAGAAAAATGAAAACATTTAGTTTGATAGCTGTATTAAGCATTTATTTCTTCATAGGTTGTTCAGATCAGTCGACAAATGTAGATCCTGTCGGTCAAAATGGTCGGCTTAAAATGTATTTGGTTGATTCGCCGGCTGCACTGGATTCGGTAATTATATGCGTTACAAGAGTTGAAATCCATAAAAGTAGTGGTGACCCAAATGGCGGATGGTTTGTAATTAATGATTCAACAAGATATTTTGATTTACTCCAATTAACTAACGGTGCGTCTGCAATCCTGGGAGATACTTCACTGCCAGCAGGTAATTACACTCAAATACGGTTAATTATTGGAGAAGGCAGTTATGTTATTGACAATGGAGTGAAACACAATCTTGAAATTCCAAGTGGATTTCAAACGGGAATAAAGTTAATTCATCAATTCACTATTGAAGAAGGCAAGCTTTATGAATTAATGCTGGATTTTAATGTAGAGAAATCAATTATAATTACAGGTAATGGAAGATATCTTTGTAAGCCTACCATCAGAGTTATACCCGTAGTAATTTCAGGAACAATTTCAGGTCAGGTTCTACCCTTAGATACACAGCCAACCATCCGGACAACTTATGGAACGGATACTATTACAACTTATACTGATCTTCAAGGATTCTTTAAGTTGATGGGTTTGCCGCAAGGATTGTATGACGTAAACATTATTCCACTGGATACTTTAGTTTATAAAGATACTGTCATTACTGGTGTTCAGGTTATAGCTAATCAAGATACGGATATTGGAATTATTACTCTCCAGTCGAGATAAAAACCTCACTTAATTTAGAGCCGCTATTTAAGCGGCTTTTTTATTACCAGGCTAATACTAAAAGCACGTTTCTTATATTTGTCGTGCAAAAACAAAAATAAAAGAAGAAAAAATATTAATGCAAATCGGTATAGTAGGATTACCTCAATCCGGCAAATCAACATTATTTCAAACAATAACAAAAACACACTTCGATCCGGCATCAATGGCAAGAGCCGAAACACATCAGGCAGTTATAAAAATTCCAGATGAAAGACTCGACAAACTCAATGATATTTTCAAACCCAAAAAGAAAACCAATGCTACGATAGAAGTCCTTGATATGGTTGGGCTTCAGAAAGGTGATTCGGGGACTACTCAGTTTACCAGTAACTTTCTTGGAAGGGTAAGAACTAATGACACTCTGATTCAGGTTGTACGTTTATTTGAAAGTGAAATTGTCCCTCATCCTGATGGTTCAGTAAACATGATGAGAGACATAAATAATTTTGAAACGGAGTTTATCCTTTCAGATTTAGCAATTTTAGAAAAAAGAATCGACACCGTTAAAAAACAAATTCAGAAGACACAGGATGAAAAACTAAAAAGAGAATTACCTCTACTTGAGAAATGTTATGGTATTTTACAGGGAGAAAAACCATTGAGAGATGCGCATCTAACAAATGATGAATTGAAAATTTTGAGTTCTTTCCAGCTTCTAACTATCAAGCCAATGCTGATTGCACTCAACCTGGATGAAACCCAGGTTACTGATACGGAAAAATATCTCAATGAATTAGCAAAAAAGAAGTTGAGCAAAAATACAAAAGCGCTTTTCTTCTTTGGAAAGATTGAACAGGAAATGTCCGAACTTTCTGAAAAAGAAACAGATATTTTTATGAATGAGTACGGAATTAAAGAATCGGCATTGAACAGCATCATAAGAGAAGCATACGATTTACTTGGTCTTCAATCATTTTTTACCTGCGGTGATACTGAATGCAGGGCGTGGACAATTAAGAAGGGGTCAACAGCACAGGAAGCAGCAGGGGAAGTTCACACAGACTTTTACAACAAATTCATCCGCGCGGAAGCAGTTGGATATGACGACTTTATTACAGCAGGAAGTTTCGCTAAAGCAAAAGAGCAGGGGACATGGAGATTAGAAGGAAAAGAGTATATCGTTAAGGATGGTGATTTACTGATAATACGTCACGGTTGACGTTTATAATTCTTTCAATCCAATATTACTTCAAATATTTACTTTTTACAATTGAGAAGACTTTTTCCTTTCTTTTTCAATTACTATTAAGGGAATACTAATTGTGACCTTGTTAATAAGTTCCAATTAAGAAATTAGCAACTATTGGTAACAACAAAATTTCGGCTTAATTTTAATAACTGATTTGCTAACCACTTGCAAATTTCATCCGTTTGAAAAATAACTTTTTTCACAAAATATTTTTTCAGGAGATAAAAGTGATGAGAAATTTAGTATCACTTAGTTGTCTTATTGCTCTTTTAATTCAGACAATTGCTTCCGCACAATGGATATCTATAGATAAATTTTCCAGTCCGGATACACCGCCAACCGTTCAGCTTCTCAGCGATAATGAAACAAGTACGGTAATAAAAGTTGACCTCCCCGGTTTTTACATCAATGAGTTTACTGATGATGAAAAAAACTATCATTCAATCATCTTTGATGCTGAAGCTATTACAACAGAGGATGGTAATCCGGAAATACCACATTTAGCAAAAATCCTGGCCATACCTAATAAAGGCATTGTATCAATTGAAGTTTTAGAAACAAGTCCTGTTCAAATAATTGAAGGAATAAATATTCCACCAGCCAGGGAGAGTTGGATTGAGGGACAACCTGAATCTCCATATATAGAAAACCTTTCAGTGTATTCCTCTGAAGAATTATACCCCAATAGCTTAGCCAAAATTGAAAACCCTTCAGTTTTCAGAGATTTTAGAATTGCACGTGTTTCAATATTTCCAATAAGGTATTCGCCGGCAAGAAAGGAAATTCAAGCTGTTTCTTCAATTACAGTAAGAGTAAATTACTTACCAGGCGAGGGGATAAATCCGAAAACAAATAATGACAAACCAATTGCACCATCATTTGCGAAATTGTACCGCAACTTTATTTTCAATTACGATGATGTTTTACAGAGAAGGTATAATGGTATGGAGGAAGGATATGATTTTATGCTTTGTATTATGCCTGATGAATTCGCCAATAGCTTTCAAACGTATGCAGACTGGAAACATAAATCAGGAACATATATTCACGTAACAAAATTTAGTCAGATAGGTGCTACTGGTAACAATCCAACGGCTGTAAAAAACCACATACTCGATGCATATAACTCGTGGCAAAATACTCCTACTCATGTCTTGTTAGTGGGAGATGCTGGAATTGCTCCGATAAAATTAATCAGTTACGATTATACTTTTGCTTATGATAACTACTTTGTTGAATTGGATGGAAATGATTATTTCCCTGAGATGATGATAGGAAGGTTTACCAATCAAACCGATTATAGAATGCAGGTTATGATAAATAAATTTTTAGGTTATGAAAAAACTCCTTATGTAGAGAATGTTGATTGGTTCAAAAAAGGTTTGGTATGTTCGAATAATGCTTATGCATCGCAAATAGGGACTAAAAGATATGCAGCGCAGCAAATGCTTCAGAACGGAAACTTTATTTCCGTTGATTCTATGTATAATGGATATCCTTGCCCGGGCAATGTGTCAACAATAATTGGTATGATCAACGAGGGCAGGAGCTACTTAAATTACAGAGGTGAGGGATGGAGCAGCGGCTGGTGGGCGAGTTGTTTCCCATTTAATACCTCAAACGTCAGCTCATTGAACAATGGTCCAAAGTTAACTTTCGTTACAAGTATAGGCTGTGGTGTTGCTATGTTTAATGCAAGTGGTGGTAACTGTTTTGGTGAAGAATGGCTTCAGCTTGGAACTTTAACCGAACCAAGAGGTGCTTGCGCTTTTATCGGACCTACTTCTAACAGTCATACTACCTATAATAACAAAATTGATATCGGTATCTACTCAGGAATGTTTCAGCAGCCAACCCCGTTTCAACCGGCTATGGATAGTCCGGGAGAAGCACTATTAAATGGAAGAATGTATATGTATTCTTTTTTTGGAAATACATATTGGGTTGAATATCATTTCCGGGTTTATCACGTTCTTGGTGACCCCAGCTTACACGTCTGGAAGGATGTTCCCAGAGCAGTTAATGTTATTTATCCTGACACTGCTGTTATAGGATTTAATCAAATCCTGGTTAATGTAAATTACGCGAATACTGGCTTACCTGTTATGAACGCTCAGGTTTGTATTTCTGGAAATGGTGTTTTTACTTTAGGAAAGTCTGATAATAATGGGGCTGCAATAATTAATCTTTCTCCTGAATCCTTGGGACAATTAATCATAACCGTTCGCGGCGGAACAGTTATTCCTTATGAAGGAACAATGCAGGTAGTACAGGGAGTTGAAAATGTTGGCTTAAATGGTAATCCTGTTATTTCTGATATTGACGGCAATCTTGATGGTCTCATAAATCCTAATGAAAATGGCACAATAACTTTTACTTTAAAGAATTTTGGTAGCCAGACAGCTCAGGATGTTAATGCTGTTCTAACTACACTCGATACACTTAATTATATACAGATAATAACAACAAGCCCGGTAAACTTTGGTAACCTCGGACCAAATCAATCTGTTACAGGTGATCCATTTCAGTTTTATGTAAAACCTGAATGTCCGGTTGGTTTTGTAATTCCATTTAAATTAACTGTTACTAGTGCAACTTCTTTTTGGGTCTATTACTGGAATATAACTGTTCAAGGATGCCAGTTAGTTTATATCGAAAGTATGGTAGATGACGAGGGAAATATTTTACGGAATTATAGAATGGATCCGGGTGAAACGGTAAAATTATTCTTGAAAATTAAAAATGAGGGGAACGACATCGCTCCTGATATTATTGGAATATTACGCAGCAATGATGAATTCATCACTATACTTGATTCGGTTGGTATATTTAATACTTTGCTGCCGGACAGCAGTGCTGTAAACGATCAGGATTACTTTGTAGTAAAAGTAGATGAAAACTGTCCTGTTCAGTATGATGTTCTGTATTCAGTAATACTTTCAACGCAAAATGGACTTTATCCCTATTCCAAAGAGCACGTATTTACTATACCAGTTGCAAGGCCTTCAGGATACGATCCAACAGGTCCGGATGCTTACGGATACTACGCATACTCAAGTGATGACGTTCTTTTCCAGCAGTCACCACAGTATGATTGGGTGGAAATAAATACTATTGGTACGTTATTCCCAAGACCCAACGGTGTAAGTAATTTTACTCAGACCGTCTCTCTTCCTTTTAACTTTAAATATTATGGAAATAACTTTTCTCAGGTTAGAATTAGCACAGATGGTTGGATTGCTTTTGGAAGCGGGACACAGATTGCACCTCAGAATTTTCCTTTACCAAAACAAGACGACATAAAAAATATGGTCTGTCCTTTCTGGGATGATTTATTCTCAACATATCCGAACGAAACTGGTAAAATCTATTATTATAATGATGCTGCTAACAACAGGTTTGTTATCGAATGGGATAAGGTAAAGCATTTTGCTGATACACTTAGCAGTGAAACATTTCAGGTAATTTTATTAGATCCTGCTCACTATCCTACTCAGAGTGGAGATGGGGAAATAATTTTCCAATACAGAATCGTTGAAGAACCGGGAGGCTGTACAATTGGAATTGAAGACAATACAGAAACTATCGGCCTTCAATATGTATTTAATGATATTTATGCGATTACTGCAACTGAGGTCAGGGATAACTATGCAATCAAATTCACAACTAATATTCCGACAATTGTTTCAGTAAAAGATGAAGAAGAAATTTCAGGGATACCAAATAATTACTCTTTAGAACAGAATTATCCAAACCCATTTAACCCGGAAACTAGAATCAATTATTCAATCCCCGAGCAGGCTTACGTCAAACTTTGTATATACGACATCAATGGTATTTTAGTTAAAACTCTGTTCGAGGGAAATCAGGCTGCAGGCAGGTATCAAACTGTTTGGGATAGTGAAAGCAGTTCAGGACTAAAAGTTGGATCAGGTGTTTATTTTTACAGGATTCAGGCCAACAGTTTTGTCCAGACGAGAAAGATGATACTTTTAAAATAAGTGACAATATTTAACTATCGGTAAAAAACTTCTTCAATAACTTTGAAGCAATATGATATTTCAGAAATCGTGAATTGATATGTATGTTTTTACAGTTTTATTGATAGTGTTTATTATAATCTCTCTTTATGGTTTGATTGAGTTTGCTCTTCATCAGAAAAGAATATTTTCCATCCCTATAAGAATTCATATTAATGGTACCAGAGGTAAATCCAGTGTTACCAGATTAATTGGCGCTGCTTTACGCGAAGCCGGAATCAAAACAATTACAAAAGTTACCGGAACTTATCCAAGGCTTATTCTTGAAAACGGAATTGAAGTAGGGATTTATCGTAAAGCGGATGCAAATATTATTGAACAGTTATCCATCGTGAAATTTGCATCTAAAAGAAAAGCACAGGCACTCGTGATGGAGTGTATGGCAATTCAGCCACAGTATCAGTGGATTACAGAAAATAAAATGCTTCACTCAACAATTGGTGTAATAACAAACATTCGCTTAGACCATATTGATGTTATGGGCTATACTCTTCCTGAAATTGCAGAAGCTCTTGGAAACACAATCCCAAAAAAACAAAATTTATTCACATCTGAGAAAATCCTGTTCAATAAACTGAAAGAGATGTCCGATAAACGAAACACAAGAATTCATCTGGCTGATGAAAACATTCTGACTGAAGAAGAAATGAAAGGATTCGGCTACATAGAACATAAAGAAAATGTTGCTCTTGCGCTTGCAATTAGTGAACATCTTGGTATTGACAGAAAAACTGCTTTTAGGGGAATGTATAAAGCTTTGCCTGATGCAGGTGCTTTAAGACTATCGCGGGTTAATGTATTCAGCAAAAAAATTAATTTCTTCAATGCTTTTGCTGCAAACGATCCTCAGTCAACATTGATGATCTGGCAAAAGATAAAAACAGAAATTGGTCTTACGGGCACACGAATTATTCTTCTGAACACAAGGCAGGATAGACTGGATAGAGCGAAGCAGCTTACAGGAATGATCGGCTCTGAAATGAAAGATGATTTTGACCATTTAATATTGATTGGTCAATCATCTGAGATTGTTGAAGAACTGGCGGTGTCAAATGGAGTAAAAAGAAATAAAATTGTGAATCTTGGCTGGACTGAGCCTGAAGCAGTTTTTGAAGCAGTACTTGCATTCACTGCCGAACACTCGACAGTTGTTGGTATCGGAAACATGGGTGGAATGGGCGGCAAAGTTGCAGACTTTTTTGAAAACCGGAGAGTGGTTTATGGTTGAACTTGCAATCACACTCGGACTAATATTCAGCTTGCTCTCATACGAAGTTTTCGGTTTAGCAGCTGGTGGAATTGTAGTCCCCGGCTATATCGCACTCCAGCTTTCGCAGCCAGATCGTTTAGCAGGAATTATCCTGGTAAGCTTATCAACTTATCTGATCATAAAAATTTTAGGGCATTATACTTTTCTGTACGGAAGAAGACAAATGGTCGTTTGCCTTCTTGTCGGATGTTTGCTGGCAAATTTTTCCAGGCAATTTTTATTGATTGATTTAACTTCCAATATTATTCAGCTTCAGGCTGTTGGATGGGTGGTGCCTGGTTTAATAGCTCACTGGTTCGGTAAACAGGGTATATATAAAACTCTTTGTGTTTTATTTATTACATCAGTGCTGGTAAGATTAATTGTGATCATAATATTCAATGGCGAATTACTTCCAACTTGAGCAGTTATTAAATGTATAACTTAAGTGCAGGTTCAAAAACAGTATTAAGCGTATTATCTCTTCTTGCGCTAATGGCATTTCTTGCTGTTGAGTATGGTAAAGAGGATGTAAGGCTTAAATATTTTGATCAGAAAATTGAAGCGGCAAAACTTGCAAAAGAAGCCGCTGACTATATTAAAGAATTCCGAATGCATAAAGGAGTTTTCATAGATGTTGTTAATGATCCGAATGAGACTGCTCTGGTTGGTCAGGATATAACTCCAATTACAACTGACCGCGGATATATTGAAGCAAAGCTTACAGCTACAAATCCAAATTTTGCAGCAGTTGTTGTTGATATGCTTATGGAAGCCGGTGTTGAAAAAAATGATGTTGTTGCAGTTGCTATTACCGGCTCATTCCCGGGATTGAATATCGCGGTTCATTCTGCAATACAAACGTTAAATCTGAAACCAATCATTATTACTTCGGTTGGCGCTTCAAACTGGGGTGCTAACGATCCATATTATACCTGGCTTGATATGGAAAGATCTTTATTTAATGCAGGGATATTTAAAAACAAATCTGTGGCTGCATCAATTGGCGGCGGACTTGATCGGGGAAGAGGACTCAGCCCGGAAGGAAGACAATTAATAATTGAAGCTATTGAAAGAAATAAAGTTGAGTTTATTAATGAAGAACATCTTGAAAGCAGCATTCACAAAAGACTTGATATATACGATAAGCAGAGGAAAAAAGATAAAATAAAAGCTTTCATTAATGTTGGCGGAGGAATATCCAGCGTAGGCTCGATTGAAAATGTAAATTACATCCCGAGCGGTTTATCAAAATCTCTTCCGATGAGAAATTATCCGGTTAGAGGTTTGATAGTACAAATGGCAGAAAGAAATATCCCGATAATTCATCTGCTGAATGTGAATCAGCTGGCACAAGAATATGGTTTGCAGATAAATCCAACTCCGCTTCCTCGTCCCGGAGAAGGTGAAATCTTTATTCAAAGAAGATACAGCGTGCCGCTTACTGCTGGTGTAACATTGTTCTTAACCTTAGCAATCTCTTTTATTTTTCTGATGGAAAGAAAACGCCATCGGCTTGGAACTGAACAGATATCTGTTAAAGGAATAGATGTTGAACCTGATTTATAATAAAAAGATTAATAACTTAAATTAAGATGAATAAATATCTACCGCTTGGAAAAATTAACATAATACTGGTTCTACTTTTAAATTCAGCTTTATGTTATGGTGTTCCTAAAACAAAAGTGTTAGTGCCTAAAAACGCATCTGAACCAGTAATGATAAGCATATCCGGTAAAAGCTTTTCATACTATTCCGTCATTCTTGATGAAATTCTTGTATACTCTGTAAGAGGACCCGGAAAGCTAAAAATTATAACACGCGGACAGTTAAACATAAAGACAGAAAATCGTTTAGATTATATAATTTACTACAGAATAAATGGCGGCGAAAAAATTAACGTGGAGTTTAGAAGTGTTAAGGCTGATAACAATGCATTTTTTGAAGATGCTTCCTTGGGATATCCGGGTATTGGGGAAAACATAATTATTGAACTTTCACGTGGCGAGAACTCGGTTGAAATCTGGAGTGGTTTAGCGGATCAAAATTTATATGCGCGGGCGCTTTTCACTGAAATTAAAGAAAAGAAAATAAATTGGGTTTCAATGTCGCCATTGTATCCAGCAGAACCGGTTAGCCTAGTAACTAATGAAGATGTTGTTACCTACTTTCGTTACTCTTCTTCTAATCCATTAAAAGTGCGGGTAACCGGACCAACTATTCTTAGAGTTTTAAACCGTGTTGAGTTTGATTATAAAATGAAAGGTAAATTAAACTACAGGATAGAAGTTAAGGAAAACAACAAGCTAAAAAACACTTATATGCTTAGTACAGATCGCTCTGATGTTACCCGGTACAGAAGAGATTCTAAGAAAATTCCCGGGAAAGCAAATGAAATAGTTATTACTGTTCCGTCAGGAACACATACCTATGAAATATTTCTGCTTGACAAAAACTCAATACTAGCCAGAATACTATTTCCCCAAAAAGACATAAAACTAGAAAGCAATTAATTGTCTGAAAAAGTTAAAAATTATAATCTGAACAAATTAACTTTAACGCTGCTTTGTTCTTTGATCTTTATGTCGGCTTCATTCATTGAACTAAATGGTCAGGCTAAGCAGAAGAAGACAGTAAAGAAGGTTGATAAGTGGACTCTCAGTCTTTCTATAAAGCCATTCTATGACAGCAATATTCTGAAATATTCCGAAAAATATATACAGAGATTCATGAATGGCGAGGATGCCGGAAGATTTCACATTAATCGTATTGATGATTTAACAATTGGCTATTCCGCAGCCCTATCATTTACAGATGAATTTTTTGGAAAGATGAAAACTATCATTGGTTCAGGTTACGATACAGATGCATACTCCTATAATTCAATAAAAACCTGGGGTACATTTAATATATTCTACCGTCAGCAAGTAGCAGCTTCAACCTCTCTGCAGTTTTCATACTCTTACATACCAGAGTTTTACGTCCGCCATTTCCGTGATGAAGATTGGGTAAGATACTACGGTTACACAGAAATAACATTTCAACCATATACTTTTTCAAAAGATGATTTTGGTTTTTGGGTTCAGCAGAGAGCTCCGTGGAAAACAACCAGAGCAAGATTTTACTTCACATACTCAAGGTATTTTCTTAATCCTGCTTATACCGAGTACGATAGTGATGATTATACATTCGGATTCAGGATTTATCATAAATTATTGAATAATTTAAACATCAGATTGGGCTATCTGTATTCATATTCTGATGCCAAAGGCTTCGATGAGCCTATGGAAACCAAAGATAACTCGGATGACGCGGATGCAACCAATTATGAACATGCTTACTTTACTGGTTTCGATATACTTCTTCCCAAGATTTTTTCACGGGCAAATGATTTAAGCATTGATTTTCAGTATCGGAGAACTTTCTTTACAACCGACAATTATGTAGAACAGGACTTATTGCATGCCGGACGATACGATTACAATTATCGTGTTTTTATTAATTATAACATTTCAGTGCTCACAAATTTTTCAGCAACAGTTTTTTATAATTGGTATGCCCGCGAAGCCGGTTCCGGTTCCGAAATTAACAACGGATATATTTCAGACGAAAAAGATTACACTCAATATCGTATTGGTGTAAGTTTTAATTATTTAATAAAATTTTGAGAGAAGTATTATGAGAAAATTAAAAACCATTTTTCCGTTTTTTAGTTTAATGTTTTTATTAAGCTGCGGTACACCAAATGAACCCGAATCCATTATGGGTGGCGACGGCGGATATAAGATTGTTAGTAAGTTTACAACGTCGGGGTATGCACAGGATGTGGTTGTTAGTGATACTATTGCTTATGTAACACAGGGAGAGGGTGGTCTGATGATTATAAATATTTCAAATCGAAATGCACCAAAGGAATTATCAAGCGTTATTCAGAATTTAAAGGGATATAGTTATAAAGTAGCAGTTAAAGATTCCGTGGTTTATATATCTGCCGGTGCTTTTGGGGTTTCTGTAGTGGATGCTTTTGACCCTCTCAATCCCATAATAACAGCTACAAATTTAGCCTTAAAGCCTGCAAGAGGTTTTGATATAAGGGATAATTTTTTATTCACTGCAGTTGGTGAATATGGATTTAAAGTTTCTGATATAAGTTATCCGACTCAACCAGATATACGAGGCGAAACAAGCGCACCTGGTTTTGCTCAGGCTGTCTGTGTTTCTCCTGACCGCAATTATTTGCTTGTTGCCTGCGGTGAAATGGGTTTTTCTATCTTTAACATTTCCGAATTACAAAGCGGCTGGGGAACTTATCCAATGACAGGTTGGGTTGATACTCCGGGTTACGCTGAGGATGTTGTCTCTCATCCAGACCTGCCTTATGCTTTTATGGCTTGCGGCACCGGTGGATTTTTTATTGTTGACTACTCCGATTCTGCAAATGTGAAAGTTATCGGCGGTTACTCAACCGGTGGCTATGCAAAGGAAGTAGTATATAAGGATAATAAAGCTTATGTAACTACGGGGCAAAGAGGGTTGCAGATTTTTGATGTCTCTAATATTACCACACCAATTAGAATTGGAACTGTACAGACAAAACTAGCAAAAGGTTTAGCAGTTGATGATAAGTATGTTTACGTTGCAGATGAACAGGAGGGTTTAGTAATTATTGCATTTCCGTAATCAGAATACTCGTTACTTGATATTAGCTATCAGCTCGAACTTTTGTTCAGCTATTAGTTGATCATCCAGATAAACTCTGACTTTGTAATTACCGGGTTTTCGTTTTTCGGGTGCTATCGAGATCGAGTTTGATATTGTAAAAAACGGATTGCTGGTTGTATAAATTATACGCTTTTTATAAAATGATTTACCGTTTCTTCCAATCCAGTCAAAATAAAATATCATCTGCTCATTGGTTTTTATTTTACGGTATTCAATATCTACCAGAGCTATAACCTTCTCTTTTTCTTTAATCGTAAATATTGTTCCTGCACCAATTGGCTTTCCTGTTTTTTTGCTGACTTTCCTGCAGAGTATAATTTTTGCTGATATATTCACAGAAGCAGGTTTTGTTGTAGTCTCTTCCCTGACCGATTCTACTTCATCCTTACCAAATAATTTAGCTTCCCTGCTTGCAGATTGTTTGCCTGTATCCTGCAGTGCATCTGTAATCCGGAATAACTTTTCTGCAATTAATTCTCGAAATAAATAAACCCGCACTTTATATTCACCTTCTTTTCTTTTTGCAGGAGATAAAGAAACCGAACTGCTTATTCTTGAAGATTTATTATCAGCGGTAAAATTTATTTGCTTCGTATAAAAAGACCTGCCATTCGGACCAATCCAGTCAATATGAAACATTAAATCTTTGTTTAATTGCTTATTTCTTTTTCCTAATTCAACCACTGCATATAGATTTGATTTTTCACTTAAATAAAAAGATGTTCCTGCATTTACTGGTTTTCCTGTTTTCTTGCCGACCTTTGTACTTAGTAAAACAGTCGGTTGAATATCATCGGGTGATTTTGGTGGATAGACTATCGTTGAATCGCTGAGTAAAACAGGATTTTGTTCACGGCTTGAGCAGCCTGAGAAAGAAATAAACAGAACAATCCCGAAGACAAGAAAAATATTAAAGAAATATTTAATGGCGTTCTTACGCTTCATCAGATTAACCTGATAATAAAATTTTTACTTCGCTGCTTTACACTGCCAAACCATTTTGCTAATGGCAGCATCACAATCAGCATTATGGCAAAGCCTATTAATGTTTCAACTACCTCACCTTCGCGGTAAAATAATCCGATTCTTTTAGATATTATTCCAAGAATTGCTATGTGAATGCAGTAGAAAAATAGCGGGACTCTTCCAACTGATGAAAGAACGTTTAAAAGTTTCGGGAAAATTTTATTGATAAGTATTATAACCCCAACTCCAACAACAACCCATCCAAAAAACCAGAGATTGTGGTAAAGACTTGGTGGATATTTCTGGTCTAAGAAAAATGAATATGAACCAAAATCTGAAAAGGGAAATATGTTCCCAAAGCCGCGTTCCATTCGAATAAGCGTGGCGATTAAAATAGAAGTTACTCCGATCGCCAGGCTATAAATTATTTTCTGCTTATCTGTTTTCCATCCTTTTAGCCAGCCGGTTGCCATCACAGAACCTAAAATTGCAAGAGCAAACCATGGAAGCACAGGGTACTTATTGAAATCACCGGCATCAATAAATGTTTGCATCAGAACTTGCTGCCAATAAATTTCGCTATTGTAATCAATCTGCAAAATGAATGGATAGATAAAAAGTATTGCTAATGCAATTCCAAGTCTAAACTGCCACTTCAGTTTGATAATTAAAGTTAGAAGAAGCATTGATATTCCAATGGTAGAAATAATTCCGAGATGTGCTGGTTTGAACTCGCTGAATCCCCCCCACGATGAGTTAACCCAGGTTACTTGCACTAGTACAAGAAATAAACCACGCTGGATCAAATGCCATCTTGTACTCCAATCAGGAGTTCCTTTCAGGATTCTTTTCTGATATGCCCACCAAACCATTGCACCATTCATCATCAGAAAACCGGGTGCACAAATGTATCCAATGTATCTGAGAATAAATTGTTCGCAGTTTGGAATTAATGGATCTGCAGGATCAAGATATAGCCAGATAGAGTTGAAGTAATAAGAGCTGTGACCAAGAAGCATCAGTATACCAACAAAACCGCGGAACTGATCGATGAAGTCGAATCGTTGTTTGGTGTTGCCAGATTTTTCAGTGGAATTCATTTAGAGATTTAAGAGACGAAAATTAAAAAGAGGGCATTTAGCCCTCTCAATAAATATTATAATATTTATGGCTAGTTAAGAATAGCTGCCCATGCCGCCAAACATACTAGCTAGTATTGCACCAAAAACCAGGAAGAACAGAATACTAAGAACAATAGCGATTGCGATCATAATTAGTGTGGCTAATGCCCAGGTTTTTTTACTTGGATGAGTTCCATCTCCGAATGCCCAAACAAACAACATAATAATACCAACAATCGGAATATAGGTAATGATAAATGTGATTATCCATTCACCAATGGTCATTGGCTGGTAATTTTGATTATTCATGCACGCTCCTATTTAAGTGGATGAAAAATAAATGTGGATGAAATTTCATCCGAAATATACCAAATATTATTTATTGAATAATAACAGATAAAGAAAAACTCTGGATTAAATCGGATGAGTTTGAAAATTTCCTTTTATTATTAAGTCGTGATGCATTCTTAAAAGTGGGAATTCAATTTTAGATATAAGGATTGATTTCCAAATTTGAAAAAATTCTACTCAATAAATCGTTAATTGGAAGCATTTGGCTGGTATAATAGTTGGATAACAGGGTTGTCAAATTTCCTCGCTTTTTAATAATAAATTGGAATAGAAATGAATCGGAATAAAGTAACAATTGATGGAAACGAAGCCGCTGCGTACACAGCCTTTCATACTAATGAAGTAATTGCAATTTATCCAATCACACCCTCATCAAATATGGGTGAACATTGTGATGATTGGTCCGCAGTGGGTAAGAAAAATATATGGGGAATAATTCCTTCAGTCAGCGAACTACAGAGTGAAGGCGGTGCATCCGGAAGTGTTCACGGTGCATTGCAGAGTGGTGCATTGACAACCACATTTACTGCTTCACAAGGTTTGCTTCTGATGATACCAAATATGTTCAAGATTGCCGGTGAACTTACATCAACAGTTTTTCATGTTTCGGCAAGAACAGTAGCAGCACATGCACTCTCGATATTTGGAGACCACGGCGATGTGATGGCAACAAGACAAACTGGCTTTGCATTGATGGCTTCAAACAATCCGCAGGAAGTTATGGACTTTGCGTTAATTGCTCAGGCTGCAACTTTAAATTCACGTGTTCCTTTCCTTCATTTCTTTGATGGCTTCCGAACTTCTCACGAAGTTATGAAAATTGAACAGCTTTCTTCAGATGATATGCATGCAATGATAGATGATGATCTGGTTATTGCTCACAGAAAAAGAGCATTAACTCCTGATAAACCTGTTCTTCGCGGCACCGCTCAGAATCCAGATGTTTTCTTCCAGGCAAGAGAAACAGTAAATCCTTTTTACAATGCTTGTCCAGGAATTGTTCAACAGCAGATGGACAAGTTTGCCAAACTGGTTGGCAGACAATATCATTTGTTTGATTACGTCGGTGCAAAAGATGCGGAGAAAGTAATTGTTATGATGGGTTCCGGTTCTGATGCTGCTGAAGAAACGGTGAACTATCTTAATCAAAAAGGGGAGAAAGTCGGATTAGTAAAAGTCAGATTATACAGACCTTTCTCAATTGATCATTTTATAAACACACTCCCTTCATCAGTTCAGGCAATTTCAATTTTGGATAGAACAAAAGAGCCAGGTGCTCCAGGTGAACCGCTTTATCTTGATGTTGTCAATTCAATTTCAGAAAAATATTTAGCAGGTGAATTAAAGTTCAATTATCCAAAGATAGTTGGCGGAAGATATGGTCTGTCTTCAAAAGAATTTACTCCGGCGATGGTTAAAGCAGTGTTTGATAACCTTAACAACAGTAAACCAAAGAATCACTTCACTGTTGGAATAAAAGAAGATGTTACAAATTCAAGTTTAGACTTCGATCACAATTTCTCAGTTGAAGCTGAAGAAACTTTCAGAGGAAAATTTTATGGATTAGGTGCCGATGGAACTGTTGGTGCGAATAAAAATTCAATAAAGATTATTGGTGAAGGAACAGATTATTTTGCTCAGGGTTATTTTGTTTATGACTCAAAGAAATCAGGTTCGATGACAATTTCTCATTTACGTTTTGGTCCCAAAGAAATAAAATCAACCTATCTTATAAACCGTGCAAATTTCATCGCATGTCATCAGCAGGTTTTTCTTGAGAAGCTTGATATGCTCAGAGAAGCAATGGAAGGCTCAACGTTTTTATTGAACACAAAAGTTCCTAAAGAACAGGTGTGGGATTCACTTCCGGAAAAAGTTCAGAGAGATCTTATCCAGAAAAAAATGAAGTTTTATATCATCGATGCTTACAAAGTTGGTGATGTGACCGGAATGGGTGTAAGGATAAATACAATCATGCAGACGTGCTTCTTTGCTATCTCAAATATCTTTCCGAAAGAAGAAGCAATCAATTTGATTAAGGATTCGATTAAGAAAACTTACGGTGCAAAAGGCGACAAGATAGTTCAGATGAATTTTGATGCTGTTGATAAAACTATCGAAAACCTTTTTGAGGTTACGGTTCCCGGAGTTATTACCAGCACGATACAGCTTCAACCGCCGGTAAGCGGAAATGCACCTGAATTTGTTCAGGAGGTTACAGCAAAAATAATTGCGTTTGAAGGCGATGATATTCCTGTTAGTAAATTTCCTGTTGATGGAACATTTCCACTTTCAACAACAAAATGGGAAAAGAGAAATATTGCACTCGAAGTTCCGGTTTGGGATCCTGAAGTTTGTATCCAATGTAATAAATGCGTGATAGCCTGCCCGCACGCTACGATAAGAGCAAAAGTCTATGATGAGTCATACATTAAAAATGCTCCTCCTACATTTAAGTACACCAAATTCAAATCGAAAGATTACGGCGAAAATATGTATTACTCTCTGCAGGTTGCTGTAGAAGATTGCACAGGCTGTGAACTCTGCGTTGATTTTTGTCCGGCAAAAAATAAAAAAGAAACCCGGCTCAAGGCAATTAATATGGCTGAGCAAATTCCACTCCGTAATCAGGAAAGAGTTAACTGGGATTACTTCTTATCAATACCGGATATTGATAGAAGAAAAATTAATGTTACCAAAGTAAAAGATTCACAATTCCTTGAACCGTTATTCGAATTTTCAGGAGCTTGTTCCGGCTGTGGTGAAACACCATATGTTAAGCTTGTTAGTCAGCTCTTTGGTGATAGAACTATTGTCGCGAATGCAACCGGATGTTCTTCAATTTATGGTGGTAATTTGCCAACGACTCCATGGGCCGAAAATAAAGATGGCAGAGGACCTGCCTGGTCAAATTCATTGTTTGAAGATAATGCTGAGTTTGGATTTGGTTTCCGTCTTGCAATAGATAAGCATAATGGACAAGCAAAAGAGCTGCTTCAAAAATATGCAAATGATCTCGGCGGAGATCTGGTAAACGGAATTATGAATTCATCACAGAAAGATGAAGCAGAAATTTATGAGCAGAGGGAAAGAGTAGATGTCCTTAAGAAAAAATGTAATGATTTGCTTAAAGCAGGAAGTAACGGAAAAGCCAGTGACTTAAAGCATTTGTTAAGCTTAGCTGATTACCTTGTGAAAAAATCAGTCTGGATTATGGGCGGCGATGGCTGGGCATATGATATTGGTTACGGCGGTTTAGACCACGTTATCGCATCAGGAAAAAATGTAAACATATTAGTGCTCGATACAGAAGTATATTCCAACACAGGCGGACAATGCTCAAAAGCAACCTCACGTGGAGCTGTTGCTAAATTTGCTGCTGCTGGAAAGCCTGGCGCTAAAAAAGATCTCGCCTTGATGGCAATGACTTACGGAAATGTTTACGTTGCAAAAGTTGCAATGGGTGCAAACGACCAGCATACACTCAGAGCTTTTCTTGAAGCTGAAGCTTATGATGGTCCTTCATTGATAATTGCATACAGCCATTGTATCGCTCACGGAATTAATATGGGCAAAGGCATGCAGAACCAAAAAGCAGCAGTTGATTCAGGTTACTGGCAGCTTTTCAGATATCATCCTGATCTGGCAAAAGAAGGTAAGAATCCGTTCAAGCTGGATTCGAAAGAACCAAAAACTCAGGTTAGAGATTTTGCTTATATGGAAACAAGATTTAAGATGTTAACAAAATCGCATCCGAAGATTGCTGAGCAGCTGATGAAAGAAGCGCAAGAAGATGTTACCAGTCGCTGGAAAGAGTACGTAAGGTTAGCTTCCTGGGAACCAGGCAACGGAAAAACTGAAGAGAATACTTAATAGTTATCAGATTCCGGACAAGTCCGTTAGGACTCCGTCCTACCGAGACGAGCCGGAATGACAGAACCGTTTTTGTCATTCCCGCGATCCGCCAAAGGCGGAGAGTCGGGAATCTGACAATATGAACTAGAACAATTTGAAAATATAAATCAAAGGTTACACAATGGATTTATCAACCACATACTTAGGCTTAAAATTAAAATCACCGATTGTTCCTTCCGCAGGTCCTTTGTCTCAGGAAGTTTCAAACATCAAACAGATGGAAGATGCCGGTGCCGGTGCAGTTGTTCTTTATTCTTTATTTGAAGAACAGCTTGAACACGAATCATTGGAACTTCATCACCATACAGCAGGTTCAGCTGACAGCTTTGCCGAGGCGACAAGCTATTTCCCTGAACCATTCGAATATAAACTTGGTCCTGAAGAGTACCTGAACCATATAAGAAAAATAAAAGAATCAGTTGATATGCCTGTGATTGCAAGCTTAAATGGTAAATCACTTGGTGGATGGATTGATTATTCAAAGCAGATTGAGCAAGCCGGAGCCGATGCACTTGAGCTTAACATTTACTTCATGGCAACTGACCTTGATCAGAAGAGTGAAGAGCTTGAAAAGAAATATGTTCATATCGTTAAGAGAGTAAAATCAGAAATTAAAATTCCTATTTCTGTAAAGATGCATCCGTTCTTCAGCTCAGTTGCTCATATGGCAAAGGAATTGAATAAAGCCGGCGCTGATGGATTGGTACTCTTTAACAGATTTTATCAACCTGACATTAATCTCGATACACTTGAAGTGGAACCAAACGTTATACTCAGCACACCTTTTGCAATGAGACTTCCATTAAGATGGATTGCTATTCTTTACGGTAGAACAAATGCTGACCTTGCTGCAACAAGCGGCATTTACACTGCAGAAGATGTAATTAAAATGACAATGGCTGGTGCTAAAGTAACTCAAATGCTTTCCTGCTTGTTAAAGTTTGGTATCGGGCATATTGCAGATGTTACTTCTAAAATGAAACTGTGGATGGAAGAAAAAGAATATGAATCGATCGACCAGATGCGCGGAAGTATGAGCTATATGAATGTTGATGACCCGGCAAAGTTTGAACGTGCAAATTATATGAAGGTTTTACACTCTTATAAATAACTTAATAGCCTCCTAATACCATTGCGGGCAAAATTGCTGTCCTCTGATTACTGTCCTGTTATTTTTTGTCCGCGATGGTTTTTTTTGAGCCAAATCACAAATTCCTTTATGCAGTTCATCGTTTGAACGAATAGCCATATCTTATCGTTACTATTATCAAAAAAAATTAAAATGTTTTTATTCTTTACAATATTCTTCACGGTTTACACCGCCCTTAATTACTATGTGTTTATTAGAGGCTGGCAGGCATTAGGATCGTACTCTCATCTGCGACCTTATTATATAGCTGTATTTATAGTAGTCGCTTACGGTTATGTTTTCTCAAAGCTGCTTTACAAGTTTCTGCCTCCGATAATTTACGATATCTGGCTGGGAGTTGGTGCAATTTGGTTCGCATTCCTTGTATACTTCATCCTTACTTTATTATTCATTGATATTGTGAGGTTGTTCGATTCCTGGTTTCATTTTCTTCCAAGAATCATTCAGAATAACTATGAGCAGACAAAAAAGATTACCGCACTCGTTGTTATTGCTGTTGTTAGTTTGATTGTGTTTCTTGGTAATCTTAACAAGAGAGACATAACAGTCAAAACTCTTGAACTGACATTTCCCAAAGGTGATGGAAAACTATCTGAGATAAACATTGTTGCTGCTTCTGATTTGCATCTTTCTCCGATTGATGGCGAAAGATTACTATCGAAGATAATTGATAAAATGGAATCGCTTAATCCTGACATCATCTTATTATCAGGCGATATTGTTGATGATAAGGCAGAGATACTTGAGCAAAGAAGAATTGGCGAGTCATTTAAAAGACTAAATCCTAAATATGGTATTTACACAATCAACGGCAATCATGAATTTATTAATAATGTTGACGCATCTGTTGAGTATGCAGAACATCTCGGAATGAAAGTACTCCGCGATGAGTATGAATTGATTGACAGCAGCTTTTATGTTGTCGGCAGGGAAGACTCAACTATGTTTCAGTTTACTGGTAAGCACAGAAAAACACTTCAGCAGATTACTGAATCTATAGAATCAAATCATCTAATGATTCTGCTTGATCACACGCCTTATAAATTAGAAGAGGCGCAGAAAAATAACATTTCATTACAGCTTTCCGGGCATACACATCACGGGCAAATCTGGCCTGCTAATATTTTTACAAGCATGATTTATGAAATAAGCTGGGGTTACAAAAAGAAAAATAATACACACTACTATGTAACTTCTGGTGCTGGCACCTGGGGTCCTCCAGTGCGCACAGGAAGCAAATCGGAAATAGTAAATATCAAAATTACATTCAAAAATTGAACAGATGCATTCATGCACTCATGCAACCATGCATTCGCTTGTCAAACACTTGCATGGATGCTTGACTGCATGCTAGAAAGTGAACGTCACACCAAACTTTATATTATCCATTGCAATTGGCGGCGCACTCGGGAATGGCCAGTTCATTTCCTCCTGTCTTAGTTCATACAATCCATATCCTAACGCAGTCTTCAAAACAAAAAATACTATCGGCCCGGCAGATGGTGATGATTTAAAAACTTCTTTAATAAAAACATCAAGCAGACCATTAGCTGCACCTTCAATAATTGCACTGCCCGCCCATTTCCAGAATAAATGTCTTTCAAAAACAATTGATCTTTCATAACCTGCCTGCAAGGTGACTAAGGTTGTTGCCTGAACCCTTACGCCGGTTTCATAGCTTGTTCCAAATCGAAATGTTTCATTATAAAGAGCTTTTATTCTTTCATCATTTTCATTTAATGTATCACCAGTAAAATCTATGTTTGTCCAGGTGAATGAGGATGTGTAATATGGGGCAACGGAAGCACTCTCACCCATCCTGTAACCATATCCACCTGACCATCCGGCACCGAACTGCCAGATGTTTGTCTCAATTTCAGATGCATTATCTGAACCTCCTGCAAGTTCTGTGGAATTTTTATTTAGAAACAAATAGTTGAAAGTTTGCTTATCAATATATTCGGCATATTTCGATATACGATTGTACGTATAACCAAGCTTGAGCTCGATAAGACTGTTCTTTGCGAAGGGATTTTCAACATCAGTACGTGAAATGTCAGATAAACCGTAATCAATTGATATTGTGGGTTTTTTGCTCTTCCAATCAGTCCATTCATTAATATCATCCCAACCCCATCCCCAGTAATCCTTTGTTTCAGTTGTATCCTGTGCGAAAAGAACTAATGGTGTAATAAATATGGTTAATAAGAAAATCGTAATGCCAGCTAGTTTCATTTTTCCTCCGAAAAAAAGTTTATAATTTGTTAACAAAAATAATCTATTCGCAGTTCCTGCGCGTAATATATTAGATAAGCGGTTATTAGATTGGACAAAATTCGATTAAAAAGGTTACAGGGATTTAATGATTACTCAGCCATTTAATTACTTCATCAAGATAAGAATGAAACTTGGCAGGGAGGTTTTTATATTTTGATGAAAATTTCATTTTAAGTTTTTCAAAATCTTTTTCCTGCGCTTTTCTTAAATCCTTTTCGATATTGGTGATGAATGTTTGAACTTTAGTGATGACTCTCTCGTTAGTATCCATATCTTCAGTTCCGGAAATAAGTAAGACTGCTTTCTCAATATTAAATTCACATTCAACTAAAGCTTTTAACACTAATCCCCGAAGATTTTCCGAAATCAAAGTCCTGTTAACATTGCCAAGTTCTTTTGCAGTTTCAACAATTGATGAGTGCGAGAATTTTTTACCTCGCAATGATTCGAGAACAATATCTTCGAAACTATATCTTGCCTCTTTAACAATTTCCTTTGGAAGGTCATTGAGCTGAATCATATTTCGTTTTTCCGAATTAGCAAAGATTACGGCACGCTTAATTACTGATTCCAGCTCACGAACATTTCCTTTCCAGCTATAATCGTTTAATGCCTGCAAAGCTGCTTTCGATATCTGCATTTCGGCAGATTCTGATTCAATAAAACTTTTTGCAAGAGCGTTGATATCCTCTTTCCTTTCACGCAAAGGAGGAAGCTCAATGTTAATTACATTCAGCCTGTAAAAAAGATCCTCGCGGAATTTTTTCTCTTTCACCAGCTCGGATAGGTTTTTATTTGTCGCCGCAACAACCCGCACATCTACACTGTAAGCTTTTGTTGAACCGACTTTCTCTATCTCACCAGATTGAAGAACTCGCAGCATTTTCGCCTGAAAATTTTCCGATGTTTCACCAATTTCATCTAGAAAAATAGTTCCGCCATTTGCCAGCTCAAATCTTCCCTGTCTGTCTGCAATTGCCCCAGTGAAGGAACCTCGCTCGTGTCCGAATAATTCACTCTCAAGCAAACTATCCTGTAGTGCAGCGCAATTTACTGATATGAAATTATTATCTTTTCTTTTACTCAGCAGATGGATTGCTTTAGCAACAAGTTCCTTTCCTGTTCCGCTTTCACCTGTTATCAGAATTGTTGTATCTGTCGGGGCTGCTTTTCTTACAAGCTCAACAACTTGCGCTATTGAAGATGACGAGTAAACAATGCCATAAAAATTTTCAACTTTTCCAATAACTTTAATTTCAGCTTCCGCCCGATCTTCTTCACTCCCTTTTAGTTTCTTGATATCATTTTGAAGAGAATTTATTTTATCAACAAGCTGTGATGATTCCTTACCAGATTCTTTTATTTCTATCTGAAGATTGTTGAGTTCATTTTCTTTGGAATAAAGTAAATTGCGTAAAGCTGTGGTTTCATCAAGCGCACCTTTAAGTTCTTCTTTGCCTTGAATGAAATAAAGAGAAACGTCGGTAATGATTAAAGCAAAGAAAGGTATAACAAAAAACGAAACAGATATCTGCCAATAGAAAATAGCTGAAAGAAAAAATGAAATCAGAACAATGAGCACTCCTGTAATCACATATTTCATAATTACACGCTCATCGGAAACAGATCTGTAAATAATAAAACCTGTAACAATAAATAAGAAAAGAATAACAGAAATCGAATAAAATTTATCATTGATATCATGGGAGTTGAGAATATTATCAACTGCAAAAAAATGGAGACCTGCGCCAGGCAGCTGTTCGTCAAAAGGAGTTTGAATTGCAGAAGATATCTGAGGATCGCTTATGCCAATAATTACAATTTTGTCTTTGAATTTATTTAACTCACCGCTTTGATTATAAACAAGCCCCGCAAATTCGAGTGCCGAATACTTTTCGATTTTCTCCCAGGATGAAATGAAGTTTAAAATTAAGTAATCTTTTTCAACATTCATTTCAGAAAGCTGAAGCGAGAAGGCTTTCTCATAAATATCATTATTCTTCAAAGTGATCGGAATTTTGTAGTGATTATCTTTTAAGTAATTGATATGCCCTGAAAGCAGTTCTTCATTTAATAACCTGGGACTGGGATAGCTTAACGAATCTGTAATGAATTGATTATTTATCTCAACAATACTTCCGGCAACGCTGCTCAAAACAACCCTGCCTGATTTTTCGATTTCTTTCAGAAGCAGGTTATCATAAATTGACTGGGTTACAAATCGTGAGCTTAAAAATATTTCCAGACCGATTCTTTTTACGCCGAGATTTGTTAACTGGTTTATCAGCAGAGCATAATAATTTCTTTTGATGGGCCAGGGTCCGATGCGTGCAATATCTTCTTCAGAAAAATGGATGATGATAATATTTGTATCGGGACTAATTTCTCCCCTTGCTTTAATAAACAGATTTTCTGTTTCCTTATCAACACTCTTCCGCACATCCTGGAAAACAAGTAGGGCAATGCTGACAGCAATCACCACAGCAATTCTGATTAAGAAAACTTTCTTATTTTTTAGCAAAACAGACATCATAATATCAATTTCTTTCGGGTGAAATATAAAAAACTGAAATGTCTGTTTAATCTCCAATTCGTGAAGAATTCAGGATTTGCCATAAAATTTATTTAATTGCAAACCACAAAAATCCGTATCTTTACAA
>Ga0209498_1000322_pt1 | contig 29331 bp, 20 predicted proteins | sample WalLakDeSediment_FD_184131 | JGI IMG/M metagenome (GOLD analysis project Ga0209498, IMG submission 184131) | Lake sediment microbial communities from Walker lake, Nevada to study Microbial Dark Matter (Phase II) - Walker Lake 11/02/13 Deep... | ecosystem: Environmental > Aquatic > Freshwater >...
TAGTAGTCACGATACCCTCAAATTAACATGTTGAGTGGATCAATGCCCCAACACTTTCTTTTTCTCTTAATTCGTTGTAGCGTTGCACTGCTTTTGGGGTTTTGTGGATTTCAACGGTGATTTCCTGGCGTTGAAGATTGCACAATGTCTCTGGAGCAACTTTCAATCGGCCGTACACCCCACTTGAAAGAATGATAAAGCGTGCTCCATGTTCTATTAGTTCTTTGACATCTTCTAGTTGTATACCAGGCTTGTGCTCTGTACCCGTCTCTCGCCAGTCCCATTCTCTTGAGCCACCCGGGTATAACATAACATCTTTATATGGGTTTGGATGACCATCAACCTCTACCTTGCCCCAAGAGATTTTATTGATCTTTGGGGATTTTCTTTGTTCGCTCATAATTTTTCACCTGGCTTGATGATATCATAAGCCAGTTTATATGTTAAGCAAACGCTACCAGTCGTTCTTCATCATCAATCAGATTTTTCGCCAGCCCATATAAATGGAAATATCTTGCATGCTCTTAATTAGTGTGAGATACTGCAATTCTTGAATTCAAGAACACATTCAAATAGCATAAGAATTACAAAAGGAAACAAATTATTTATCCTGGTATTGAGGAAAACAGTATGTCAGAACCAATACTAACCACCAAAGACCTGCGAAAATCGTACGGAAATCTGGTAGCAGTCAAAGGCATATCATTTTCTGTTTTGCGCGGTGAAATTTTTAGCCTGCTCGGTCCGAATGGGGCAGGGAAAACCACTACAATTTCGATGTTAAGCTGTTTGCTCGAACCAACCGGAGGGGATGCTGAGATCGGAGGACACTCGATTAAAAAAGATCCTATGGCAGTCAAGCGCTTGATTGGGATTGTGCCTCAAGAATTGGCTTTATACCCACCATTGACCGCCCGTCAAAACCTGATATTTTGGGGACGCATGCACGGAATGGGCGGAAAGTCGCTTCAGGAACGAATCGAAGAATCTCTGGAACAGGTAGGCTTACAAGACAGAGCTAATGACCGGGTAGAAAAGTTCTCGGGAGGTATGAAACGTCGATTAAATATCGCTATAGGACTGATACATAAGCCTGAGCTGATTTTCATGGATGAGCCAACTGTTGGTATCGATCCACAAAGCCGTCGTAGGATTCTCGACATGGTCAAAGATTTGAAGGCGCAGGGAATGACGGTTCTGTACACCACTCACTATATGGAAGAAGCAGCCGAACTATCTGATCGGGTTGGAATTATTGATCAAGGGGAGTTAATAGCCCTTGGCTCTCTTAGAGAATTGACCAGATTTGTCGGTGATCAACAAACCCTTCGTTTGGATTTTGACGAGCAACCAGTCCAAGAAGAACAGGTCCATCTTTTCCAGGATGTAGATGGTGTCACTTCAGTTACAACCACCGATGGACAGATTGTGCTGACCGTCGCAGAAGCAGAAGCTGTTTTACCGGAAGTGATGACAACAGTCCACCAGATTGGTTTACGTATCCGTTCGGTGAATATCGAGGAGCCTAATTTGGAATCGGTCTTCCTCCATCTGACTGGAAAAGTCTTGAGGGATTAATCTTTCGGAAGTCTAATTAAGAGGACAGATATGAAGAAAATAATCCTGATTGCCTGGAAAGATTTTATTATTACCTTCCAAGACCGAGCTGCTTTGATAATGATGTTAGCTGCCCCTTTCTTGCTGACCTTGGGTTTAGGGGCTGTAACAGGATCATTTTCTGCAGCGGGTACAACAGGGCTAAGTGAAATTCCGATAATTCTGGTAAACCGGGATTTGGGTGAGATAGGAGATGTCATCGTGGCTGCCTTTGAGGCAGAAGAACTGGCTGATTTGTTTGTTACTAATAGAATCGATGATGAAGCGATGGCTCGCCTGCAATTAGAAGAAGATCAGGCTGCTGCTGTGATCATCATTCCTGAAGGTTTCACTAAAGGTATCTTACCGGACATACAAACTGGACAGACAGGTCCGCCATCGCCGATCGAAGTGTATTCAAATCCAGTTAGGCCAATCAGTGCTGGTGTAGTCCAATCGGTATTAATGGAGTTAGTTAACCGCATTGAGGCGACACCAGTTGGGGGGCAGGTGATTATTGGGCAACTGCTGATTGATGGATACCTTTTACCTCAAGATGTGCCTGAGTATGCTGTTGGTCTGATTTCTCGCTTGAGAACACAAGAAGGCCAAGGTCAGGCTGGTGCAATTCGCGTAGATTCAGGTTCACATGATGAACCACAAGGTGAACCCGGTTTCATCTCATACCTGGCGCCAGGAATGGCAGTGTTCTTCCTGATGTATACCGTTACACAAGGTGGACGCAGCATCTTAGCTGAGCGAGATCAAGGCACCCTACCGCGAATGTTAGCGACACCTACAAGTTCAGCTGAGGTGCTTGGTGGAAAAGTGTTGGCGATATTTGTCACAGGATTGGTCCAGGTTGGTTTGTTGATCATGGTGTCCAGTCTACTCTTCGGTCTACGTTGGGGAGACCCAGCTGGTGTGGTAGTGTTGATTATCGCAGTCTCTGCAGCGGCTACTGGATGGGGTATCCTCCTGGCTTCTATTGCGAGAACACCTTTTCAGGTATCTAGCGTGGGTTCGGCAATAATGCTCTTGTTCGGAGTTTTAGGAGGGATCTTTATTCCTATTGAGAGTTTTTCAACTCCAGTGCGTATATTTAGTAGAATTTCACCTAACTCATGGGCAATGGATGGATTTTCCACCTTGGCTGGTGGTGGTCAATTGAGTGATCTGGCAACACCGCTTGGAGCTTTATGTTTAATGGGTGGTGTACTTTTTACAATTGCTGTGGTCTTTTCAAGGCGGCGTTGGGTTTCTGGATTTATGAAATGAATTTAGGGTTGAACAATGAAGATTATTAACATAGCCTGGAAAGATCTTATTATGCGTTTCTCTGACCGGACGGAAATTTTATTTTTCCTTATTTTGCCGGTAGTATTTACCTTCTTGCTCAGCGGAGGCGCATCGCAAGGGTCAGATTCGCCCACCACACTATTAGTTGTTGACCAAGATGGCAGTCAGTTATCTGCCGATTTAATTTCGGCGATATTTGAAAACAAAATTGTACAACCACAGGTTGTATCATTCAGCGAAGCTCAAAGAGCATTTGCAGATAAGAAAGCCCCCGCCTGGTTAATCATCCCTGATGATTTTGAAGCCAGTTTGCTCAGTGGCGGTGTGAGCTCCTTAGAGCTTAGAAAAACCCCTAACAACATCAGAGCCGATGCTGCAGACCAGGCCATAAGAAGCGTTGTCAGTGAATTTGATCGCAGTCTGGGAGTTGCTCGCTTCAGTGTGAGTGAGGCTGAGCAGATTAAACCCTTCATAAACGAAGAAGAACGTCAAGAATTCTTTAAATCAAGCCTGGTTGCTGCCAAAGAGGCTTTTAATCTAGCGCCTGACCTGGTGGAAATTAACTGGCCAGAAAAAATTAGGACAACCAGTTATGATCCTGCTGCTCAAGCATCAGTTGGTCAACTGATTACCTGGGTTTTTATCCCTTTGTTGGGGATATCAGGATTATTCGCCTATGAACGTAACCAGAAAACTCTCGAGCGACTCCTGTCAACTCCAACTCAAAAATCTACTTTTTTGCTTGGGACTATTTTTGGACAATTTGGTTTAGCGATTGTCCAGATTAGTATTTTGATTGGGTTTGGAGCCTTATTTTTAAATGTTGACTGGGGGAGATCGCCTGGCGGACTGGTGGTGATAGCGGTATCTTTCAGCCTGGCATCTGTTGCGTTTGGAACCATGTTAGGCACATTTATTAAGACAGAGAAACAGGCCAGTAATTTGAGTATCATGTTAGGCATGGTAATGGCTCTGTTAGGTGGTTGCTGGTATCCACTCGAGCTTTTCCCAGAAGCTCTTCAGACTGCAGTAAAAATCTTACCAACAACCTGGGCTATGGGTGGTTTTTCAGGATTAGTAATGCGTGGTCAGAGCCTGGTTGAAATCCTTCCAAATGCCATAGTCCTAATAGGGTTTACTCTCCTGTTTTTTGTTATTGGGGTAAAGAGGTTTCGATACGAGTAGTCAACAACCTAAATTTTTGTTAGTAACATAATCGATAGCATCATTAAGCCAACCATGATCGTTGGTTGAGTTAATTCTTGTTTATTGTTCCAAGATTATCAAATACTGGCACGATTCCTGCTCCCAGTATTTATACATTTAGATTCTTGGAAGAATATCATGAGCAAGATCAAATCGATGAAAATGATGGGTTGGCAAAATGTCAGTTTGATGGGTATCATCACCTCACTGTTTTTAACTGCAAGTATTCTGTTTGGCAGACAGGTGATGCAAATCTCAGGAAATTCATTGAATGATGATGACATGCCAGTTTATGGGTGGGTAGTTTGTGAAGATCTGGGTATGGGGGATGTACCTGGTGTTCCAGACCCTGTACAGATTTTTCGGTTGTGTAACCAACCGGCTTGGGAATTGCTGGCTTACTGTCTCGAGCCAGAAATCCCTCCACCACCCGAGGGTACTATCTGTGAACGAATTGATGCCAATACCTTTTGGTGTGGTGATGGATACCAACAACTACGCCAGTTCCAAATCTTACAAACGCCTACACCTGTTCCACCTGATACCCCCACGCCAACACAAACTCTTACATATACGGCTACATACACTTCATCACCAACCCCAACCCAGACACTGACGAATACACCAATTCCCACCGCCACAGCGACCATTACACCAACAATTGAAATTACAGCAACCGAGACACCCCGACCGGCAATGGGTGGCAAAGGTAATGTTGAGACAGGAGATGTTGTTCGCTGGGTGATTGGATTTTTCTCAATTGGATTGGGATTAGCTTTAGCGTTGGTTGAATGGAAAAAAAGGCCAGGTTTTAGGAAGAATTGATTGTTGTAGTCTCGATAAATTCCAAGTTTTTTGCCAATATCATTGGGTAATTCTGAATAACAAAGAACCACTGGTCAAATTCAGTGTGATATTTGTAAGAAAATTAACTGATGTTAAAGAAATTCCTTAAGAACTGGCGTATGGTTGCAGTGACTCTTCTGGTAGTATCGGGGGGTTTCTTGATTTACCCTGCATTTCGAATTCTGCCAGTGTTAGTCAATATTGCATCTGCCAGGGCTTATCATCACGACAATTCTTCGCGTGACTTTCAATCCGTAAAACTGACACCGGTCCAACCCATTAAATTCAATCGAACCTTTCTCCCGATCGTCAATCATTCTGGAAATAGGCAAGACAATTCTATATCGAATACCAATCATCTCCCAGTGATCGGGGAGATTGATTTCTCACCTGGCACTAAACAGATTGTTATCAGTATCCTGCCTGAAGATCGATACTTTAATTCTGGCAAGCCAGTAGATATTGCATTCCTGCCAGACGAGCAATGTAATTACGGTGACGGTAAAGCCTGCATTTATTTTTTCCCCACTTCAAATAGTAGACGAGTTATTTTTGTCAGTGTGCATTCTGGTGTTGGTGGTGAAGGGGAGGAATTTCGGAATGCTTTAGAAGGAACGGGGATCAATCAAGGTTTACTTACCGCAGACCGGGTTGAGACGAATATTCGGGCTTTTTTCGGGGCTGGCATCAGCCTGTTTCAAGGTGAGAAAGAATCCCTTGGACATGAATTGATTGCTGTTGTACGCATCCCCCCTGAACACTTACAGGTTTATCTGGCTTTGCCAGTTGAAAAAGCCCTGGATTTTGCTTTGGAATTAAACGCGCTTCAACCTGTAATTTATCAACATAATCTCTTGGTTTTAGAGACGTGTGGATGGTGGCTCCCAGGCGATAGACAAGCACCAGGAGTAAGCGGCACAACCGGTTCTGTCTATCTTGGGTTGGTGCGTATAGACGAATAGTGATCAGACCCGGTGTAGGCAATCTTTTGCAAAATTAGCATCTGGAGATTTTCTCCTGTTTATTGGATCATGGTATAAAATCACCCCTATCCTTAATCAGTAGGTTGCAAATAGCCAAAATCTAAGTAATCGTCATCACCCGCATTTAATCGTAACCGGCCATCAACGATTCCATATTGATCCACATTTTCAAGAAGTTCTAAATAGAGCGCTTCCTGTTCCATAATGCCTGCTGGTTCCAGGCATAAAACCTGGTGGCTTACTAAAAAATGTACATTCAGAACACCTTCAGTTGTGGATGAATATTCACCCCCGTAATCATTGCATCCAGCGTTTCCTGTAGCCCAACCATCAATAAACATCAAGGTGATAAAAGTATTCGTAATTGGGTTATCGCTATTCATCGAGTTAAGTAACCAAATAGTACCATCCAGTTCTGGCACAGTGACAGTTGGCTTTTCCATCGTGGGAGTAGGCTGAGGAGTAGGAGTCAGGTTACACCCTGCTAGTATGAACATATGTGAGATAACAATGAATATGAAGATTTTTTTCATCGGTTTTGAGAATTCTCCAATTGTTTTTTCTGATCTACCTTTAATAATAACAGGAAAAGAAATACAGGCGATTAATCTTGTATGAGCTAAATAATTATAAATGTCTCTTATTAATTAATTTCAAATGCATAATCATATTTTGTTTGAGTATAATTTGATCAGGTAAAAGTTAATAAGTACTGTGCGATAACCAGACTTGATTGATTGTGCAAAGGAGGACGACTCATGGCAGAAACTTACACGTATACTGCTCGAAACGCAAATAACCCAGATGAAGTTTATACGTTTACATTGCGGGGAGATTACCTACAATTAGACATTGCAGGAGTGCTTGAACAGATTGACAAAGTCAGGAAAGCTGAACAGGTCGAAGAAGAAGTTCGCCGTCAGGTGAAAATCCAGGCGAAGCCGGTAATTTTCAAGATGATCGAGAGCTTCTCTGGCCCCGTGCATGTCAGCGATGTTAACACATACCAAAAAGGAGAAGGCTTTACCCTTGCCGTTTGGAAACGCATTGCAGGTCTTCGGTGTGCGCCAATGGTCATATCCGTCAGTCGCGTAGATAATCCTGAGGCAACCAAAGCCTTCATAGTTGAGCTTGATGAACGAAAGAAAAACGCCGGGCATGCAGGTAAGTTTTTTGGTCCGCTTGATTACTGGTTTGGTTGGGTTGGTTTAATCTTCCTGATCGCAATATTAATTCGCTGGCCTCACCGAGAGAAATAACGTTTGTTATGGTTGTATCAGACGACCAATGAAGAGGATTGTTCCAGTTTGATTATCCTTGATCAGGAAAATGAATGGTCGGTCAATCCTGATTTCCATGGGCAATGATTCATCCTCTGCAACTACCCCTGTTGCAGCAGCAGCTTCTGTACCCTTTTCATCAACGGCAATATAGGCTTTGTGGATGATATGGGCGATGAAGAGATTCCGCCCAACTTGGTCAAAGTCATACATACCGGTAAAATTCGCCAGGTTTTCATGAAAAGCATCGGGCATACCCATTCCAGCCAGAGTCTTCTCAAGTTTCAGACTTGTCTCGTATTCAAATTTGGGCATGGAAAGCCTAACATCAAAAGACTGGACATTGGTCAGCATATTATTGAACCTGTCTGCATCCAATGAAGTCTCAAAGTCGTTAAACTCCCCTGAATCTGGCAGCAAGACTACCATTTCTATAGAATCTCCTTTGTAAGGGAGAACAATCACCTGGAAACCATCACCTTGAACAATATCTGTCATCACCCGGCGCGACATCATTGGTACTACGGTTGAACTACCATCTAATAAGTAGAACGTATCGTCGTTTGTTCCACTTAAAAATGGGTCCTTCCAATCCCCCATAAAGTAGATAGCATTAGCCAACACCAAACGGGTGTATTCAGTAAGGATATCTTCTTCAATCAATTCTAAAATCTTCTGCTCAGTTTGTTGCCCAACCCATTCGTTGATCGCCAGGCGGGCTTCTTCCCGCCTGTCTTCTGGTATGAAGTCTACTAACCTAAGCCCTGACCCGTAATTCATGGCAATAACGTCTAGAAAACCAGGCAAAAAAGGATAATCCTTTTGTCCCCACAATGAATTTGCAATATTCAACTGGAATGCCTTTTCCTCCTGTGAGCCGGTTGAATTGAGTGGGTTGAGGAGCATATCCAGATAGTTGAATGCTGGGTGCAAATGTGTTTGAGGTAGGTAATAATGTAGAGTTTCAGCCATTTGAGTCTCAGTCTGTTCGCGGGCACCTGCGTAGGTCATTGCCAGGGCGATAGAGATGCTAAAAGGTGAAAAGAAAAGGTTCTCATCGTCATCCCTGAGAGCCTGGTAAAGGTTAAATGTAAATCTTGAATTACCACTGACCAACTTTTCCAGGTCAGATTGTGGAACAGTAGGTTCAGTCTGGCGCAATTCGCTCGACTTGATCAGTTCGACTTCTGATTTATTCGAGCTACTCTTGGGCTCTGTCTCGCTGCAGGCAGCCAATGAAGAGCTCAAGATAACCAACAGGAGTAACGGGGAAAACCATCTGTAGTTATGCATCAAAGAGTTCATCTTAAATCCTTTTTATGAGATTTCTAAAAATCTATCCGGGTGTTATGGGATATGGCAGCATTCGTTCATGCTGCTTTATTATATAACCAAGACGTCTTTTTCCCCCATAAGGTTCCTAATCTTGTTTGATTACCAGATTTCCGAAGCGGTCAACATGTAACCGCCATCCTGGATTGATTATAGTGGTTGATTCTCTCTCTTGAATGATTGCTGGGCCTGTCAGGGCATGTCCAGCCTGTAGTCGCGATCGGTCGTAGATATCGCAATCTATCAAGTTATCATTGAACCATACTTTGCGGTTATTTATTTTGGCATTTTCTACACACTTCTCAGCAGTTTCAATAAGTGGTAGTTGAGGTAGGCTGACTTTTCTGGCAGCCTGGACGTGCAGGTTAACTATCTGGATATTTTCTCCTGGTGCACAATGACCATAAACAGCTTTATGTTCCTGATGGAAGAGATTAATAATGGATATAACATCTTGGAAATTTATCTGTGTTTCAGGAAACGGTAAGTTTAATTCATAATTCTGTCGAGAGTATCGTAAATCTGCCGAAACCCGCAAGATACGTTCCTCTAAACCAATCTGGTTCGAATCAAGCCAGGATTCTGCTAAAAAAACAAGTTTGGTTAGAGCTGTGTTTATGCCGGTCAGAAAATCCTTATCTAATGGGATCATTATTGTTTCTAAGAAATTGTTGGATAAATCAGCATAGAGCAGACCTAAAGCGGAGAAGAGACCAGGGAGACGCGGGATAATCACCTGATTAATACCTAAATTGTTGGCTAGATCTATGGCATGCATGGGACCTGCACCGCCATAAGCAACCAATGTGAAGTCTCTAGGATCATGACCGCGAGCGACTGAGACAACACGCAAAATCCGAAGCATGTTGGCATTTACTATGGCAAGAATACCAGCTGCAGCTTGTTTTACATTCAATCCTAATCGAGTTGAAATACCTTTGCAGATAGCCTTTTCTGCCAGGCTCTCAAATAATTTAATTTCACCACCCAGAAATGAATCTGGCGCTAAATGCCCCAGGAGCAAGTGGGCATCTGTTACTGTTGGCTCTGTTCCACCCAGGTTGTAACACACTGGACCGGGAGAAGCACCAGCGCTTTGAGGGCCAACCTTTAAATGATTTCCTGAGTCAACCCAAGCTATACTACCTGCTCCAGCGCCACACTCGATTATGTCGATCATTGGTGAACGCAGGGGATAACCGCTGCCAGACATACGTCCACTGGCGTGAACATCACCCCCAACCTCATATTCGGAACTTAATTGAGGTAGCCCATCTAGAACCAACCCTGTTTTAGCGGTGGTTCCACCCATATCAAAGGCAATTGCCTGCTGCAACCTCAAGTTTTGGGATAAATGACTGCATGCGATTAATCCAGCTGCCGGTCCTGATTCGACCAAAGTATGTGGTCGTTTTTCTGCTTCTTCAGCAGGTAGCGTGCCACCGCCAGAGTGCATTATCATCAAACGACTACTTATCTTTTCGCGGTCTTGGAGATGTGAATTAATAGATTGAATATAGGAGACAACCCGAGGAGCAACAGAAGCTGCAATTACTGTTGAAGAAGCCCGTTCGTATTCACGAAACTCAGGGAGAATTTGGTGTGAAGGGTAAACAGGTACTCCGGGCAGAATTTGTCGAGCTAATTCTTCTAACCTTTTCTCATGGACAGCGTTTCTGAATGAAAAAAGCAGCACTATTGCAAGTGATTCGATATCTAATTCACGTAGAGACTTGATTTGAGTTGTAGCTTCAAGTTCATTCAGAGGTATTAGAACCTTGCCTTCAGAACTAACCCTTTCAGTAACTTCTCGCACCAGTGAGCGTGGCACTAAGGGCGGGAGCCGGGCAGTGAATAAATCGTAAAGGTTTGGCCGCTGTTGTCGGCCAATTTCTAGTAGGTCTCCAAAACCACTTGTCACCAGTAACCCGGTTTTGGATATCTTTCTCTCAAACAGCGCATTGGTAACCACGGTTGTTCCGTGGACGATGTATTCAACTTGATTACGTTTAACCTGAGCCTGCCTGAGAACTCTTTCAAACCCTTGAATAAATGGAACAGCGGGATTTTCAGGGTTAGAGGATACTTTTACAGACCACAAGGATCCGCTTTCTTCATTGTAAAAAAGCACATCAGTAAATGTTCCACCGACATCGATGGCAACCCGCATACCTAGGAAAGCCTCCCTTCACTGCGCTTACCTTCCCGTAACCTTTTGGTGGCATCAAAATCTATCTGACCTTCTGAAGAAAGTTTAACTCGATAAATATCATGAGCCTGGCGGAAGCTGACTTTACCTTCACGATAGTCTTGGGCAACGAGCCAGGGATTACGATCGGATGGAGAACCAAATCCACCACCGCCTGCAGTTTGTATGCTGATTGTTTCATCTTTATTAATCAAAAGACCAGATATTTTTGATCTGATTATTTGTTCTTTTGGTGTATCTGCATTTAATAAGAACTGTCCACACCCCCCTGGTTGACCACCAACCAGACCCCAGGGTGGGATTCGATGCCTGTCCGAATGAGCTGAGAAGAGAACTGGAGCAAGCATCTGGATGTCTTTACGGATAGACATCCCGCCCCTATACTTGCCAGGACCTCCTGAATCAGGAACAAGACAGTACCGTAGAACCCTTAGAGGGTATTCTAGTTCCATGGCTTCAACGGGTAGGTTGGATGTGTTGGTAATATGTACTTGTACACCATCTGCGCCATCTTGTCTTAGGCTTGCTCCCATTCCTCCACCAAGAGCTTCGACGTAAACAAAATCTTGTCCCGAGAGAGCTTGTGTTCCGCCAAATATGATGGCAGTTGTAGCACCATTGGAAGCAGCAACAACTTGATCAGGTATAACCTGGCTCAACGCCCCCATAATCACGTCAACAACACGCTGGCAGGTATCTGTACGCCCCCCAACAGCAGCTGGCTCAGCTGCGTTAACCAGACAACTTGGAGGAGCTTTGATAATTATTGGTCGTTGGAATCCTGCGTTGGGAGCTACCTCCGGAGCTATAATTGCTTTGACAGAGTAATACACTGTAGCCAATAATGCTGACCAAACCATATTGATTCCTCCACGTGCCTGAGAGGCACTACCTGTGAAATCAAAACAAATGGTTGGCTCTGGCTTTTTGGTGATTGTTATCATAACTTGCAAAGGTATCGGTGATTCAAGGTAACCATCGTCATCCATTGCATCTTTGAAACTGTAGTTACCAGGTGGAATATTGAGCAACGCTTTTTGCAGACGTTTTTCGCTATATTTCAGTATTTCATCAACAACCTCTTCGATAGTGTCAGTATTGTAGGTACTATAGAGTTCCAACAACCGCCTCTCTCCTAGTCGCAACGATGCTATTTGAGCGCGAAAATCACCTAATCGTTCTTCTTTACCACGCATGTTAATCAAGAGTAAATCAAATATGTCTTTCTGAACTTGGTCTTGTGCAATGATGCGGGTGGGCGGGATACGGATCCCTTCCTGAAAAATTTCAGTAGAATCACCGGCGGTACCTACACCTGGCGATCGACCGCCTACGTCAGACCAGTGAGCAATATTACTAATAAATGCAACCAGTTTTCCTTGAAAGAATACGGGTTGAAGCAATGTGATATCTGGTAAGTGAGATCCACCACCGCGAAAGGGATCGTTAGCGATGATAACATCTCCAGGTTGCAACCCCCAGGTTTCCAGGTTAGCAACAATTTTTTCCATCAATCCTTGCATAGAACCCAGATGGATAGGTATATGTTCTGCCAGCGCCACCAGGTTGCCATCTGCAGCAAACAACGCACACGAACAATCTCTCCGCTCTTTGATGTTGGTCGAGTATGCTGAACGAACGAGCGCAACTCCCATCTCCTCAGCTATGGTTTGAAGAGCATTGCCTACTACTTCAGCTGTAATTAAATCTATAGACATAACCGACCTAAAAATTAAGTCACCTGAATTATCAAAAGTGAACCTATATTTGTAGTACGAATCTCTTTATCTTTTATACATTATACATTGTGTTATCAAGGCGTTGTGGAATTCATCTCCGTATGCGATAAAATTTGTAGTATAATCACCTTCCTGATTCTTTTATTGAATTTTATAAGATACGCAGAAAATGAGAGCAGAGTTTATGTTGAAGTGGTCTAAGGTAGTTGGTTTCCTTGTAGTTGCCTTAACCATCGTCGCATGTGCAAAATTGCCCGAATCGGATGACGTATCCCAGGACCTTTTCTCGTACTGTCTAAAAATCTATCAAAATAAACAGGGCCATGCAACGGACCAGGAATTGCAGGAGGCTATTTCCTATTGCCTCGAGGTGAAGAAACACCACGATCGAATTGTTTCTCTCCAAGAAGGAGGGAGTCTGGCGAGCAGTCTGGATCAAGATATCCCCTTTGAATTCCATGATGTTCATCCCCTTTTTGTAGAATTTTTTGACACATTAGGAGGAGAGAAAACCCTTGGCCCAGCGATTTCGCCCCTATTTCAGAGTGGTGAGTTGATGCTTCAATATACCCGGAATGGTTTGATGGAATATGAACCTGGAACAACAAGGAGTAACCGCTATCGCTTAGCTCCCTTAGGGTTAGAAATAGTTGCTAAAGATCCACCAGTTCCTGAACCTGCACTCCCGGGTGTGCTGTATATTAATGGTCAGGTTGTTTACCACGAGTTTCTTGAGCTCTACGAGCGATTGGGTGGCGCACGAGTTGTCGGATTACCACTTACGGGTGTCCTTCATAATCCTGAAAGAAACCGGATTGAACAATACTTTGAAAATCTGGGCTTCTACCGGATGGACTTTGATCCGCCTGGTTTTGCGTCATTATTAAACTATGGAGAATTCTCCTGTGATTTAAATTGCCGCGCTCAACCTTTACAGGCAAATATCATCAGTCCTGAAGCTCAATTGCCTGAGCCGTTTGCGACAACTGTTGCCACCCTGGGGATATCATTCCTGGGACGAAATTTAACCCCTATGTATACAGCTCCAGATGGAAGTCAGCAAGTCATTTTTGATAACCTGGTATTAGCAATTGATGAGAGTGACGAAAATCAGGTTAAACTACGCCCAATAATCTCGATGTTGGACGTTGATCCTCATCCACCAAACAGGTGCTCCGATGACCCTTTGATGTTTTGTGTTTTGGTAGACAATGAATATGGTTACGATGTCCCTCAACTATTTGTTGAATATCTTGAGCAATATGGTTGGATATCCTTTTCTGGTCAACCTATCACATCCGTATTTCCACTAGATGAGGGATCTTACCGGCAGTGTTTCACAAATCTATGCATTGATTTTCATACTAACACCAGTGAAGATAATCAGATTCGTCTGGCGCCAATGGGTAGAGATTACCTGCAACGGTACTACACCCTTGAGGAACCAGAAGGTTTTATTTCCACACAAACTCTTGAAGACGTCCGCATTGAGGTTTGGGAAAGTGATACATACATTCCAAACAATGAATCTCAAGAAATTAATGTAGCAATTTTTGAAAATAACCACCCATTAATAAATCGAGAACCAGTCTTGATTGTAACCATGCCCGATAGCAGTCAGCGTCTTTATCATTTCCCTCCAACAAATAAGAATGGGATGACGAACTACATCTTACCGCCGATTGAAGCGCCTAACGGGACCTTAATTGCTTATCAAGTTTGCCTGTCAAGCGTAACCGGGGTTGAACTTTGTATAACTGATCACTTCTTGATTTGGAATTATCCCTGAGTTTGGTAAAAAAAATGGAGCTTCTAACTGGAGGTATCCAGCTGTGCCAGAAAAAAAGCGTTGCCTAGAAGGACAACGCTTTTTTCAACTAAATAATCTTAACCGGACTTGTATTAGCGGGAAACAGCCATCTTGATTACCTTGTATTCTGAATCAAGTGTTAGACGGGCATAGTGTTTATGGACTACAGGTTTCTGGGGAGATTTCCCATTCTTTTTTTCGACTCTTTTGGTTAGCGTTACCACCCGGCGTTCAATGGTTTCTTCTGGATGATCTCTACCGGTCAATTGTGAAGTGGGGCACAAGTGGTCATTTCCTGTGCACCCAATATGGGATTGCCTGCATGATATTTGGGCATCTCTCATTCCAGGAAGATATTTTTCAACTACTTTCTTTACAGAGGCAAGGGTTTCTTCAGGTATTGGTGGCGGAACTGTTCGTACCTGACAATCTCCATTGGGTGCTGTGCGATCGCAGACGGTTTTAATATTTTTTGGTTGTTCAAGCGATCGGTAGATTGACTTTGAGTGGACCGTGGAATCGGTTATTTGAGCCAGAGGATCACCGTATAACACGAATGAGATCAGAGATTTTTGGTCTTCACCATCCAGGTAACCCTGGCGGTTAATCATTTCTCGAGCCAGGTGAATCTTAGCTCTATGTAAGGCTTCGCCTGCTGGATAGCCATCTTTAAGGAATTTCCAAAATGCCTGCCCTAGTAGATCAGCGCCGATGAGGGGTGTAGTAATCGAACCATAGGCAGTGCAGGTTGAACCTACCACAACCTGGCTGCCAGAAGATAAGAATTTCAAGCATAATGCATCTTCAACATTTTTCCCTAATACATGTGCGCCATAGCAAGCTTCACTAAAAACCACTTGAGGAGCATGACCACTGTTAATTACATCTGCAGTGCGCATAGCTACCGGATAATCTGGCTCATCTGTCGGTTCTGTGGGGTCGCGCTGTCCATACCATTCGTCAGTATCTGGCAAACCGTGCAAGTTGAAGTAACCTAAATTTGCTGACGGTAGAAACCTTTTCTTCTTCTTACCATCAGCATGCGTAGGAGGTGAGATTAGCATTGCTTGAGGTTCACCAATTGGACGGAAAACTGAGAATGATGCACGCTTCCAAATCGCAGCTGTATAACCATAACTGGGTCGTTTGCGCCTTACCCAATGGAAAAACCTTGAAAAGACTTTTCCTAACCAGCGACGAAACCACGGTTTACGTTCAGTGATCTGTGTATGGCTGCTGCTCATTTTCCGTAAGGCAGCCAGTAATGCTTCTGGATCTCTATCCGAACCGCCTGGCAAGCGACCAACCGGCCACTCAGGAACAAAATAATTTTCGTCCCGGGTTGTATAAGGGTTGTCTGAGGGAACATCAACATCGCTATCATCCACAGGATTTGGCAGGTAGTGGAATGGAACTACCTCCGGGCCTCCCACAATTAATACTGCACCAATCATCTCTCCTTTGGATGCAAGAGCTGAATCCAAATCGGCTAGGGCTAATTTAAGTCCCCAGGCATCGCTCGAATTTACAGGATCCAGGTTGAATGATCGCATTGTTTCCTTATCATCAGCATAGACGATGATCGCCCCCCAATCTAGCCTTGATTCCACTGAAAATGCCAGGCGCTTCAGTTCTGCGTCAATTGACTTAATCCCTTCACCATACTGGTTCAATAATCCCTGGCGGGTGGTGAAGATAACATACACAGGGAACCTGCCATCTGCCTTTGTTAGATATTTGCGTTTCAGGCGAGTGGCAACTTTTTCTAGTTCAGTATGAACTGTGCGTAAAGATTCAGGGATTGAATATGGTCTATTCTTTGGCTGTCGGGTATCCTTTGAATTTCCTGTATCACCTTTTGCAACATGTGAGGTGGTTTTATTTGTTGATTGCACTCCTGTAAAGAACCTGGAAGATCGCACTTGGTGATCTCTGGTAGCTATTTCTCCTTCTGGTAGTCGGTTCCATCCGAAAAGCACCGAAACTTCAGGTGGAATTGGTGTGTCTAGCTGGATTTCCATCCGCTCGGGAAAGACAACCTGGTAAGGATGGTTGCTGCCCCACAACCTCTTTGCAACCTGTCCGGAAACATCCTGTGCAGCAGCTTGATGAAGAAGATGAACAGCCTGGCTGTGATCCTCAAGTGTCATTAGAGTTTCAGCTAAATATAGAGTGAAGGGTAGACATGTTGGCCAGCGTGTATGATAGAAATTTGCCAGATCACGAAGACCTTGAACTGGTAAACCGTTGTCTGTGCTAAATCGTAAATGGGTGACAGCTATCAGTGGCAGCAGTGGTTCGGTCAGTAACACCTGATGCATCAGCTCTTCACCTTTATCTAATTCTCCCTTACCTAGAAGTTCATATACTCGACGTAATTGTTTTGCCCATCCAGGTATGGTCCTGGAAGGCTTGGTTTCTGCACCCAGCGCAAACACGTTTCCTTGAATATCGGCTGGAATGGCCCGCTCAATACGCTGATAGATTGAAGCCAACAGTTCTTGAGCATCCAGGTATTCAGGGTCTGCCAGACACAGGTTTTGCAGGACAGGTAGCGCTTGCCGGTGGGCGTTTAGCTTGATCAATGACTGAGCATAGAGTAAATTGGCTTCTAGATCGCCTGGATATGCAGCCAGCCAGGAGAGAGTCACTCGCCGGGCAAATCGGGCAGCATCCACCAACAGGGAAGAGCGCACCATATCTAGAAATTGAGAGCGTGTGATTGTTCTTTGTGAGGGGTTGGTTGGATTTGTCATATTTTTTTATGCTTCAATAGAGACGGAACTTCGGTTATGTACAAGGTTGAGTGCCACCAGTGCAGCCAACTGCCGGTGAATGGATACATCCTCAGGAGCTAGGCTCGCAGCTTTACGCAACATTCGTTCTGCACCTTCGTAATCCCTTCCATCTTTTAAAGCCAGACTGGCATGGTAATAAGGAAGGGGGTTGTCTGGTGCAATATCCATGGCTTTCTGATAAGTCTGAAGAGCCTGAATATGTTGGCGGCGGTCTTGCTGAGTGGCAGCTAATTCAAGGTATGGTGCCACATCTTGAGGAGCCAGGCGGATTGCTTCAGTCAGATGATGGATTGCCTGATCCAATTGTCCGGCTTGACGCAGCAAACTGCCCAGGAGCAAATATAGGGTGGCTTGCTCGCCCGGTTCCCAGTTCCCATCTCGGCCGTGTAAAGCTTTCTGAGCTGCCTGAATTGCTTCTTGGTTCTGACCTTCTGTTGCAAGATTTCGAGCTAAGCTAGCCTGTATTCCTGGATCATCCGGGTAATCCTTGACCAAATCCTGTAATGCCTGTAACGCCACTGCTGAACCCTGACTTACCTCTAGCAACTTTGCTCTTTCAAGTAGAATTGGTAGTGGTTCTGCTGTCAGTGGGATGGCTGTCTCTAATACTGATAAAGCCTCATCGTATTGGTTCAGTTTCCTCATCGCCCTGGCTAGCAAGCAGAGGGTTTCTGGACGTTCTGGATCCAAATCAAGGGCAACATTTGCTCGGTTTAATGCGGTCTTTGGTTCGCCCGAAAGCAACGCAATCTCAGCTAACAATTGCATAGGTTCTGGACGGTCTGAGGCAAGTTTCAAGGCGTGTTCAGCGTAGGTAGTTGCATTCGTTGGGTCTTGGTCCATAATATAGGCACGCGCCAAAGCCAGATTAGGATGAAGTTCATCTGGGGAAAGACGGTGAGCTTGTTTTAGTGATTGGATTGCCAGTTGGTGATCACCGTTTTGCAAATAAGCTTCCCCTATAGCTAGGTGGTGCTTCATAAATCCAGGTTCTAACTCCACAGCTTTATGAAGATGATCGATAGCTGCTTGAGTATCTCCAGATTCCATGTAAAGTTCAGCAATTATTGCCTGCCAACGGGGCTCATCTGACCACATCGATAAGGCAGTGAGCATAGAATTCAATGCTGTTGTATGGTCTCCTGAGTGTTTTGCCAGGTAGGCGACTAACGTATGAAATATCGGTTGTTTTGGTTGGTGGCTCAGTGCTGATTGGGCGGCACGATAACCTTGATCATCAGTTATTTTTTGATTATTTTTACGAAGCGATGTTACGGCAAGATGAGCAAGAGATAAACTATGCTGCAGCGGATCTTTGCTTTTGTCTTCATATTCAAGATCTATGTAAGCTTCGGATGTCGTTTTAGCTTCTGTGTCTATCTCGAGAACAGATTCAAGATTTTTGGAGATGCTTGAAACTGCCTGATTTGCTTGCTCTTGAGCTTGGAAGGCTATTTGGCCGCGCCTCAGCCAGTGTGAAATAATTTGATTGCCATTATCATGGATCGTAGTTCTATTTTCAGAGAGCCTCTTTGAGAGAACCTGCATTACATTTTGGAAGGACTTATGTGAATCTTTTCCTACTGCAGATTCTCCTGGTGCATGCTCGACAACGTCTAAAGTCTGGCATAGACGTTGATATTCGGCACGTAATACCAGAGCACGCGCCATTTGCAACTGAGTGTATGGCTCTTCAGGTGTCTCTTTTACTGCCTTTTGCAGCATATTGAGAGCGGTATCCCATTGTCCTAATTCAATTGCTGCAAGCCCAATACCGAATAAAGTGCAAACGAAATCTTGTTTCTGATAAAGAGTTCGTGGTGAAAGTACCTTTTTCTGATCCTGTACACGCTCTTCTGCGCTATTTCCATTTTTCGAGCGCTGATCCTGTGTATCAATTAATTTGGACCATTGATCATCCTTGCTGAGAAAATCAAGGGTATTTCGTAGTATTTCATCTGCTTCGACTGAGTCACCACGCCGGTTAGCAAGACGGGCTTGAAGCGCTAACAAACGAGGGTGAGCAGGGTAATATTCGATTGCCTGGTTCAGTGCTTCAGCAGCTGAAACTTCTTCACCTTCTTCTAAAGCCAGCTCTGCAGACAGGCAATAATAGGAAAATAGTGTCGAAGCCTCCGACCTGTATGTAATTTTCTTGTCTTTATTGTTGTCAGTATATTGCCCAGAAATATCTATTTGGCTGGTTTCTTTATATTGATTATTCAGAGAATCCCCTGAAGCCTCTTCACTTCGTGTGATAGTCAAAAAGGAACGCGCATACTCTGGTTGTAGCATAGAGCGTGCCAGATCGGCTGCTAATGTTCGTGCTGAATACACATCGGTCAACGAAGGATCCTTGCGAGTAGTTGCAACCAATTTGATTGCGTGGGAGAGGGCCAATGAGATTTCTCCAAAAGCCCGTAGGTGCAATATCAGGTGGTGCATGATTTCCTGATTTTCAGGATGAAGCTTAAGAGCTTCATCAAGACAATTCAGTACATCTTCAGCACGTCCCAGCTCAGATAACAGGTTCGCTTTTACCAGGAAAAAATGCGCTTTGCTAGGATCCTTGTGGATAGCATTGTCCAGAGATTCTAAAGCTTGTTGAGGTCTTCCTGCCAGTTGGTAGGCAGTTGCCAGTTCCAGCAGGAGAGTTGGATCGGTGTCAGTTTGCTGCTGGATAGCTCGTTCCAGAAAGGTAGCAGCCGAGTCTGGATCCTTCAAATTCAATAATACACTGGCAGCCTGACGATAATGATCGACATCTGCGCCTTGCTTGGATAAGATGCTCTTAAGTGTGATCAATGCATCATTTTCCTTGCCAGCCTTTGATTGGATCTTTCCTAATTTGACAAGAATACCTATATCTTCCGGTCTTATTTCAACATATCGGATAAGGGTAGCAATCGCTTCATCTAGAGAGTTTAGTTGTGCTGAAAGATTGGCAAACCAGTTAAGCAGATCAGGGTCATCGGCTGATTGATTCATTGCAATCCGGGCAGATTCCAGGGCTTCGTCGTTTAAGTCCAGACTGGCGTAAGCTTCTGCCAAAACACGGTGAGCTTGCGGGTTATCCTGCTTGGTCTGAATGGATTCTTGTAGAGAAGCAATGGCAGTCTCTGGTTGCGATAACTTGAGAGAAACTTTGCCAAGCCCGAAAGATAGTTTCGAATGCCACTCTGCTTCATTTACCAGATCCGATTGAAGCGCTTGATAATAGTGTTGTTGGGATGCTTCCAGGTCTTCACTTTCTCCCAAAGCTTCTGCCAGAAATGCCGTGATATGGGGATCATTGGGGAAGATCTTTTCAGCTTTATGCAAGACATTTACAGCTTCACTTGGATCGAGATTTTGGTGAATAAGAGCACCGGCATAATCAAGATAAGGCTCTAATTCAATGGGCTCGGAATTTACGACCTTTCTTAGCGGTTCAATTGCGTTTTCATATTCTCCTAAAGCGAGTAATGTTTTCGAATAAATTCCAGCCAGTTCAACTGATCCGGGGTAATCCTGATAAGAATCTTCAAGCAATTGACGAGCGTCATCAAGGTGTCCGAGTAACCTCAAAGTTTCTCCGAGGCGCATCGCTACGCGGCAGGAGAGTGGATCACCAACTGTGATGGTAATCTGCTGATTCTGTCGTTTTAATTCCCAGGGATTGCTCTTTGAGACCAATAGAGGTTGGGTAACTAATCCATGAGCGTGCTGGAGAGAAGTAAGCGCTTGAGTTAGCGCGTTTTCTTTGAGATATAGTTCTGCCAGAGCTAGATGAACGGCTGGATCACCAGGAACAGCTTGAGCAGCCTGTCGCAAGGTTTCAATAGGATTTCCAGGTAAACCTTTTTCTTTCTGAGCGTTCGCCATGCGAAGCCAGGGAAAAGCCAGATCTGGTTCCAGTTCGGTACCCTGCTGGTAATGGACTAATGCTGTTCTTACATCACCCTGGAGAATCAGTTTTTCACCGATAAGACTATTCGCTATCCCATCTTCAGGTCGACGATTCAAAATTTGCTGACATAGATCGAATGCCAGATCGAGGTCGCCCGCTCTGATTGCACAGTTCGCTGCAGAATGTAGTATTGATAATGGTGGCCATTCATCGTGACTATTCTTACATTCGCTATCATCCAGTAGGGATTGCCATTCAGCTAAAGCTTCTTCCCATTGATCAGACGCCTCCAAAAAGAGCGCAAGCTGGTGTTGGCGATTGTAGCAATTTGCCTCCAGCGCGGCCGCCAGATGGGCGTTAATCACTGCCTGATCAGTTTGCCTGGCAGCGCATTGAGACTGGGCAAGTGTGATCAGTGTATCTGGGTTATTTGGCTGCAAATCGTTTAGTTTATTTGCTGCATTAAGGGCTTGCTCAGGAAGATCCAGGTCAATCAAAGTTTGGGCAATCAGTTTTAGCAAGTGCTGCGATTCGATTGTGCTCTTTTCATTTCGATTATATATTGATCCCTGATTAATCCGTTCGATAGACTCATTTTCAGGATCAGAAGCTTCAATCAAAGCTTGTTTTGCAGCCTTCCTGGCCGTGCTGAGATCTCCCTCATAAGCAGCCTGATGTGCTTTCACCAGATGGTAGGCTGGATAACGGAAAGTTGTTGCATCAAAAGCTGCAGATTGAATAAGGTCCATAGCTTCTGCAATCCGATTTTCCTCAAGAAATGAAAGGATCAGGTTATTGGGTGGAGTAAAATCATAGCCTGCAGTTTTCTCAACTGGCAGGGTTGCAACCATTTCTTTCCATTGTGAAACGGCTTCATTCAAGTTGCCAGTACGAACTGAGACATCAATGATTTGATGGGATAACTGGGCGTGGAGATCTTTAGCAGCGTCCAAAGCCAGGTAGTGCAGTGTTTGACCTTGATCCTTTTCTCCAGCCATTCGTTGTAGTTCAGACATGGCCAAAAGGTAAGTAAGATGTTTAACTTGTTTGGAGTTCTCTTGGTAGCTTTTGTGATTGGCAAAGATCGCTTGCTTTGTGAGTAGATTTCTGGCTAGCTCGGCTGTCAGTTTAGGACGGCTCTGTTCTAATTCTTGCAAAACTGGGAGCCATTCTGGCATTGGTTGTGATGACAATATTTCATGTAAAATTTGGATTTGTTCTGTTGGTGTTTGAGGGTTGCTAAGCAGCGCATGTAGACCAGACCTGCGTAAGGACATTGGCGAGCTATACGAGATCAGGATATTTAACAATGCCGAAGAATCTGAAGCAAGCCCATAAAGACAAGCCAGAATTGTGTCCCAATGGTTTAGAGGTACTGGATTCAGATCGGCCGGTAGCGAGTTCCAGGAACCTGAAAGGTGGCGATGCTCTAATAAAGCCACTGCAATCAGAAAAGCTTGAATAAGAAAATCCTGATTGGGGGTTGCATCAGACTGCCCTTTTAAGATGGATTCATAAGCATGCAAGGCGTTCTTTCTTATTCTAGCGTCCAGTGAGACAGGATCCGAATAGGAATTCTGATCAAAATGCAATAATGCCAGATTCCCAGGTGTCCAATTTTTCGCTTTTGACCCGATCCGATCCAGAGCAAGTTCTCCAAAACCTGGATCTTGTAAAGCGTTCCATATGTTGCGATCTTGGGCCAGGGCTGGAATAACCCAAGACCAAGAAGATTCAGGCAGTAAAGCCTTTAACTTAGCGATAAATGGAAAAACCTTTGTCATAATTGTGCTCAATTATATTTAACTGATTTGGAGTACTAACCAACTGGCAATAGTCATGAGTACCACACCCAGCAGAGAAAGAAAAATTCCGACTCCAGCCGTATTACGCATCAATTCGTTGGTTGCGTTAAGCAGTGCTGAAGCATTGCCAACGAGTCCTGCCACGTCATGAGCTACTCCTTTTTCAGCTAATGTAACTGTTTGGCTTGCTATTTCGTGTATTTCCCTCCCAGCCGAACGTCTGACCAGAACAATTACGCCAATAAAAAAAGTAATCACGCCAATTATGAATATCCCCCCGGTTAAGGCGATTTGAATTTGAAATAAATTCAGTTCAGGCATGTTTTAATCCTCCAATGAGGGGTAATTTAGAATGCACTTGAAAGCACCCATTCTTACTAAGTGTGGATAACTCAATTTAAAAAGATTTTGAATAAAACGAGAATTGGTCAGAATCGCAACAGCAATTTGCCAGAAGCTGATTTCAATAAAAACAGGTAGGCGTTTAATATTCATCATGATGCCTCCACAGCCATTTCTCATCGAGAGGTGGTCATCTTTAGTATTTTGCCTTTGGCATCAGCTACCACGCGCACATAACGCGGAATGGTTTTACCATTAGCAGTCGTCCCTTCACCGCAATATGTAAGCAAGTAAGTTGATAGATCTGACATTGGCTTGGTCTTAGATTGCAGACGCACCTTAGGTTTACTGTCCCTCACTTCAGGGAAGCGCCGATAAACCTGATTGGATATGTTTTTTATAATCTTATCGTCCATGTCAATTTGCTAGGCGGACACGCCGGCGCAAGAAGGCAGGCACATCCAGGTTATTTTGAGCATTAGTATGAGTATGAAGCAGTTCAGGTTCACGTGTATTCAGGATTGTTTCACTCTGGGGATTTATAGTCCGCCTGGATATTGATTCAGACCCAGGAAGAAATTCTTCTAAGCTGGTGCCACCTAAACCAGTTACCACTAGAATAACTTGGATGCGATCTTCCATTCGCTCATCCTGGATCACACCCATTACAATCTCTGCGTTAGATCCGCTTTGTTCTTGTAGTTCAAATAGCATATCGCTGACTTCGGTGAGTGTCATGTCATTTCCACCTGTAAAGTTGGCTATAATGCCTGCCGCGTTATCTATTGACACATTTTCGAGCATCGGGTGATTAAGAGCTTTCTGGATTGCTATTCTGGCTTTATCCTCGCCTTGTCCTTGTCCGATTGACATCAATGCTCCGCCACCCAGCTGCATAACTCTTCGTATGTGAGCAAAATCAATATTGATTAAACCTGGTTCAGTGATCAATTCGGTGATTCCCTGAACAGCCTGACGCAGGACGTCATCTGCCATCCGAAAAGCCATCTCGAGTGATAAGTTTTGCTTGGCTACTTGAAGCAGGCGATCGTTTGGTATTGCGATCAGGGTGTCGGTAAAAGGTCGTAGCAGGGATAACCCATTATTAGCATTCTTTTGGCGGCGGCCCATCTCAAATGAAAAAGGTGTGGTGACGATGGCAATCGATACAGCACCGACATCACGGGCGACATTTGCTGCAATTGAGACAGCGCCAGTTCCGGTTCCTCCCCCCATACCAGCAGTCAAGAAAACCATATCAGCCCCAGATAAGACCTCTTCCAGTTGCTTCTGACTTTCTTCAGCAGCCGCCCTGCCGATTGCAGGGTCTCCACCTGAGCCCAATCCACGGGTTAATCGTGGACCTAACTGAACTTGTACTGGTGCAAGACAGGATTCTAATGCCTGACGGTCCGTGTTGGCACCGATGAACTCGATACCATTCAAACCCAGTTCCATCATGCGGTTGATGGCATTACATCCCCCGCCACCCAGACCTAAAACTTTCAGTACTGGTTGGGATACTGAATTAGCTATTGAAGGTGAATCTTTCTTCTCTATCATTTATTTACCTCGTCTTTGTCGAAAAAATTCCACTAAGAACTTTATCAGTCGCTTCTATGTCGGCTTTGGACTAACGCACGCATTTATTGTGAAAATTACTTAATTAGGTTGAACCATGGCTTCTTTATAGTAATTTCGTGAAAGATGGGTTTCATTTTCAAACCAACCAGTGTAAATTGGATAATAATCTGCTGATGTGGGTAATGTCATTTCTTTGAAACTATTTGGTGCAATACTCATGCCATCTTTCCCATCAAACTTTTCCCGTGTTTCTTCAGTAGATTTACGCCTGGAATTCCAATCAACAAGCGCATCAACAACTGCAAGTTTTTCTCCATTGGGTTTGTACCAGGCATGAGACATTTGAGGAGATTTAGCTGAGCTGGTTAGCAACCAAAAATTACATCCAAGAACTTGTGATGGGATCGGAGCCAGAGCAGTCAGAGTAGATTTGTCCATGTATGTTAAATTATTTGGTTGGGTGCTGGCAATCAAGCTTTTGGCAATTGCAAGGTTACGGAGAACATGAGTGTTGGATTCTAATTTCCTGAATTTGGTTGATTGGCTCATTGTTGGGTAACTACCAGCTTTGAACAACAAGATGGGTGAACTAAAACCCAGGACTGCTTTTGTAATGGCGAGATACCAATCAAAGATATGAAAACCTAGTTGGTCTTCTTCACCAGGAGGCGTGTAGTAGGGACGAACTCCTGGCCATCGATCTGGTCCACCACTCCCCCAATTCAATGGTCGTTCGCCAGCCGATGCATATGCACTGATGACCATGTTTTCTGTTAATATGGATTGCCCACGTCGTTGAAGCGATTCTAGTGCTGCCCGCAGGAAGGCAGTGTCCCAATAATCACCGCCAGGTTCTAATGGGGGGAAAACTGGGGTTAGGCCAGTGTGCAGCGCGATCTCCGCTAACGGGATGTAATGATCTAAAAAGCGTTCAACCAGGTGAGTTTGAGCCCATGAAGTTGTAGGCCAGACTAACTGGCTGTTGGGGCGGTCAAACAGGACAATGTAATGTATGCCCCATCGGGCATAATTGTCAAACAGGAAGGTCAGATCGCGTGTAGTTGGGAACGAATCGAAAGATAGAGGAAAATGAAGAACGGGTTCGATTCCTTCAGAGAGCAACCCATGCAGAAAAGGTTCTGGGATTGCTCGATCGGGAGGAGCAATCAAGGTTATCCAGCTGGCACCTAATCTGTGTAATTCTGGTATCCAGGTGCGCAAATCCCGATCGGAATAGTGATCAAGGTCAGGATAGTAATGGAAACCCAGGCGGGTGTTGTTGTGAGGGGTTGGGAATGTTGGCATGTTGCAATCTCCTGTGATGTAGACGTTGCAAAAACCATGCCACTGATCTCATTTGGAAGGTTCGCTGGTTAAATGCATGAGAATCTGAACGATTCCCTTATGTTTGTTATTTATTTTTGATCTGCAATTTCTGCGGGTAAATGAGCAATATCAAGCGCAGCGTCATCACAAAAAAGTGTTGCCCGTTCAATCACATTACGCAATTCACGAATATTCCCAGGCCAGTTGTGTGCGATTAGTGCCTTCATTGCTCGGGGGGTGATGTCTGAAATATTTACACCCATACGAGCGTTGTTCTGGCGGATAAAAAGACCAACCAACTCAGGAATATCTTCTTTATGCTCTCTTAAAGGCGGTAAGTGAAGGTCAACAACCTTCAAGCGGTAGTATAAATCCTCGCGGAAGCTTCCTTGATCCATTAACATTCTTAAATCACGATTTGAAGCGGCTACGATTTGCACATCTACCCGGATCTGGTTTGTTCCGCCGACACGACGAAAAGTGTGGTCTTCCAGTGCACGCAATAACTTTGCCTGAATATCCAGAGGGGTTGAAGAGATCTCGTCCAAAAAAAGAATACCCTCATCAGCAGTCTCCATGAGTCCATGCTTGCGCTTATCAGCACCAGTGAATGCGCCAGCTTCGTATCCAAATAGCTCAGACTCGAGGACTGTACTCTGAATGGCAGCACAGTTAATGGGTATAAACGCCTTATTAGCACGTGGCCCCATCATTTTTAAAGCGCGAGCAAGGACATCTTTCCCTGATCCAGTTTCACCCGTTATCAACACTGAAACAGATGCAGCAGCAGCGCGTTGTGCCTGATTGATAACGGCTTTCATAGCTGGGTTGTTACCGATAATGAAGTCTAGATTTTGGAATTGGCTTTGTCTAAAGTGCTCCAATTCCCTACGCATTGAAACAATTTCACTGGCGCGCTGAACAGATTTCTCTAATTCTGTCAGCACGATTGGCTTTTGTAAGAAGTCGTGTGCTCCATTTTTCATGGCGTCAACCGCCATCTCAACTTCAGCGTAAGCGGTTATTACTATGATGGGTGGGCGATTAGGCATATGGGCGGTTTCTTCTAACAAAGAGGGCCCATATCCGTCTGGAAGCACAACGTCTAATAATATAATGTCAGCATCACCACGCCGAATAATTTGGCGAGCTTCACTCAATGTGGCTACCCCCTTTACTTCATAACCTCGACTACTCAGGAATTCTACATAATTTAATCGGGCATTCTCTTCGTCGTCAACAATCAAAACAGTAGCAGTCATACACTATCCTTGTACTGGTTTTTTATATTTAGATCATCAAATGCTATGATTTTCTTCTACGGCTGGGAGAAGGACCTGGAAGACAGTTCCACCTGGGACACTGGTTACACTAATGGTTCCTCTGTGTGCCGTGATTATTCGTTTTGAAATTGCCAAACCCAATCCCGTACCATTTTTATTCGTAGTAAAGAAGGGCTCAAAGATTCTGTGGCGGTGTTCTTCAGAGATGCCAGGACCATTATCAGCGACACTAATTTCTAGCTGGTCTAACTCTTTGGTGACCGACTGGTTGCGTATAGTTATCGAAAGAGTGCCTCCCAGGTCACTCATAGCCTGGATGGCATTGCTAACCAGGTTTGTGAACACTTGCTCCAATGCTCGTAAATCACCAATCACATATGGTTTTTTTGCAGCGTTTAACAAATGATGTTGAACTTTGACTCGCGCCATGCGGGGACGCCATCGCTCAAGCAGTCGTTCAAGCATTAAATTCATATCGACTAATTCTACTTTATGCTCTGTTGGTCTGGCAAATGATAGGATTGAATCAATCAGGTGAGCAACGCGATTGCAGTCTTGATCAAGTCGGTTAAGTAGCTCGCGTTGAGGATCACCATCGGGAAGATCCATCATCATTAATTGTAATCCGGTACTTATGTTGTTTATGGGATTTCGAACTTCATGAGCAAAAATTGCAGTTACCTCGCCCAGAATAGCTCTTTGTTCTAATTGTTGGTTACGAAGTTGGACTTGTTCATGTTCACTCAAATCGCGAAACAGAATCAAAACGCTTTCTAATTGGTCAGAAACAACCACCGGTAATATACGTACCTGTGCCAAAAATGCCACCCCATCCCTTCGATGAAGGCGAACATATCCAAGGTTATGGGTTGGAATGCTATCTTGAGCAGCTTGAAGAGCTGGAATAAGATTATCAGGACCAACTAGTATGTTTTCAATCGGTTGATGAACGACCTCAAGACTGGCAAACCCTAAAGCCGTTTCGGCAAAAGGATTCATTTCAAGGATAGACAGGTCTGGCGCCAACCGGATTACCCCTTCTGTTACGATCTCTTGAACCATATCTCCAAGTGTGATGGCAATTGATTGGCCTCGCTGACTTTCCTGGAGATTGTCAGCCAGGGCATGGTGTTGGATAATGGCAGATAGAATAGCTCCAATTATCTGCAGTAGAGGTAACAAGTCGTCTGCTGGAACGGGTTCTGTTCCAGCCACAACTACCACACCAGTTATTGATTGTGGATCTCCCAATGGGGTGCAAGCCATATAAGTGAAGTTACCGGCACGAGCAGCACGCTGCAGTGATGTGCTGGCGCGTTTACCAGGTACCCAAAGGTAGGTGTCAAGCAAAGTGTCAATTTCGGTTGGTGGAATTTCAGCTGGCAATTGTTCTTTTTCACCACATACGTTTGCTTGTGTCAATCCAGGATATTGTGGATCTGCTAAGTATGCCGCTAAAATATCGCCACCAATCAGTTTCTTTCCTGCACGCAAAGCTTGATCTAAAGATTGGTTTATGTCGGTTTCATGCAAAGATTGAGTAAGCGAAAGCAGATTATCAAAAAGATGTTCCCGGCGTTGAAGATTTTCAACCTCTTGCTGACGGAGAATCGATGGAATCACTACGACCAGAATCCATCGATCTTCAGGATCAAGTCGCGTTAATTCAACTTCGACGAGAATCTCAGATCCTTTGTGGGTCCTTATCGGTGTAGAAAAAACGCTGGATCCCTGATCCAGACGTTGTGTTAAGCCACCAGCACCCACACCAGGGAAAAGCGATTCAGGGTTTAATCGTGACAATTCTGCTCTGGTGAAGGCAACTAATTCTGTGAGCTTTGAATTGGATAGCAGGATAACATCTTCCTGAACATCAACCAGAAGGGTAGCCTCTGGTAAGAGGTCAAGCACTACTTCGGTTTCAGCCAGTGTTGGGTGGTTTCTTCGGCGAAAGAGGAATGCATTAAGTAATTGTGACCGGTTCATAGTTGGTTGAGCATCACC
>Ga0209498_1000325_pt1 | contig 29143 bp, 22 predicted proteins | sample WalLakDeSediment_FD_184131 | JGI IMG/M metagenome (GOLD analysis project Ga0209498, IMG submission 184131) | Lake sediment microbial communities from Walker lake, Nevada to study Microbial Dark Matter (Phase II) - Walker Lake 11/02/13 Deep... | ecosystem: Environmental > Aquatic > Freshwater >...
CAAAGCCCTGGGCGCCGTCAATAATAATAAAGCCCAAGCGGGGCTACTAAGCGTTGCCTGGTAGCATTTGTATCTCTTTGCCCCTACCAATACATCTCTGATTCCCATGTAATCTGTTTGTAACATTATGCGTCTAATCTAAAGATGTGGCTGAGATATGCATTTAGGAATCATATCAAATCAGGCAGCCAAATTCTAAGGAGGAATACCATGTCGTACGATTGGGGGCCACATTTCCTTGTTCCGTCGGGCGTGCTGGATAAATACTCTGGCCATGTACGCTTGCGGGAGCAACTTGACGAAGAACTCCTGCAAAAGGAACTGAAAGACCTGGGATTTTCGGGGGTGATCAGACGGATAACCAATCCCTGGTATTACCGCAAGAAAGGGGCCCAGACATGGATCAAGCTCGGGGAGTCTGATGACAAGCTTGAGAACTTCCCGGTGTCCTGGGAAACCACCACTTTGGAGAATGGTGCCTATGAGGTCATGGGCATGATGCATGTCTTCGGGGAGAAGGACAATGTCGAGTGTGGCATCGCCCGGCAGAGTGTCGTCGAAATTACGCTTGAGAACTGAGGCTTGGGTTGATCTCACGTCTTGCGAGTATGTCTGCGCCCCGGTATGGGCACTTATGAACATACCTGGCGCTATTACATGCCTATACTACGCGTCTGCGCGTAGTAGGCAGCAAGTATCCGCGAAATCTGCCTGAAGCAGTCGACAGCCATTATAGTCTCCAGAAGCCATGCTCGAGCACTATTGAGGAGCTCTTGGGAATGATAAACGCAGGGGATACCACATGGATCCTGATTTCCACGGCTCTGGTGTTGCTGATGACACCAGGTTTGGCGCTTTTCTACGGCGGTATGGTAAGACAGAAGAACATGCTGTCCACCATCATGATGAGCTTCGCCCTGCTCGGCGTGATCGGCATCCTTTGGGTGCTCTACGGATACACCCTGAGCTTTGGCCCGGATCTGGGCGGTGTGATCGGCAAGCTGGATTTCATTGGCCTCATAGGGGTGGGGCAGGAACCCTCCGACACCTACGCCTCGACTGTACCGCACCTGGCTTTCATGATGTTCCAGGGCATGTTCGCCATTATTACAGTGGCCCTCTGGACCGGGGGTGTTGTAGAGCGGATCAAGTTCAGCGCGTTTCTGCTTTTCGCCGTCTTGTGGTTCACCGTAGTCTACTGCCCTGTGGCCCACTGGGTGTGGGGCGACGGTGGCTGGCTCGCCAAGCTTGGTGCTCTTGACTTCGCAGGAGGTACTGTAGTCCATGTAAATGCCGGGATGACCGCGCTCGCCCTGGCCCTGCTGCTAAGGCCCCGCAAGGGCTTTCGGGAAGGACAGCCAATGGAGCCGAGCAACATTCCGTTGGTGGTTCTGGGCGCCGGCCTGCTCTGGTTTGGCTGGTTTGGCTTCAACGCTGGAAGTGCCCTCACGTCAGGCGGATTGGCCTCCAGCGCATTTGTGGCCACGAACATCTCCGCAGCCGCTGGAGCTGTGACCTGGATGATCCTGGGCTGGATTTATCGCAGGCCCTCTGCTCTTGGGGTTGCCACCGGCGCTGTCGCCGGACTGGTAGCTATTACACCGGCTGCCGGCTTTGTGCACCCGATCGCCGGAATCCCCATAGGCATCGTAGCCTCACTGATCGGCTACTACTGCATCCTCTGGCGCACAAAGAGAGGCATAGACGAGTCCCTCGATGTCTGGGCAGTGCACGGTATGGGAGGACTGTGGGGAGCTATAGCCACTGGCATTTTCGCCAGTGCCGCAATCAATTCAGGTGGAGCTGACGGTTTGCTATGGGGCGGGGGCATGCAATTCGCCAAACAGATTGCAGGCGTAGCTGCTGTAGGGGCCTTCGCCTTCACCGCCACCTTGGGACTGGGCAAGCTGGTTGATCGAACAGTCGGACTCCGGGTTGAGGAGCACGAAGAGGTCGTGGGATTGGACATCTCACAGCACGGCGAAAGGGCCTATGGGGGAATAATTCCATGAAGAAGATAGAGGCGACCATCCGGCCGGAGAAGCTGGAGCCAGTCAGGTCAGCCCTTGCCGAAATCGGTATAATGGGGATGACCGTGACGGAGGTAAGTGGACGCGGCAAGCAGAGGGGTATACTCCTGCAGTGGAGAGCGGGCGAGTACCGGGTCGAGTTTCTACCCAAGGTGAAGATCGAGGTCGTCGTCCTCGACGAGGACTTGAGCAGGGCGCTGAACGCTATAATAAGAAAAGCCAAGACGGGCGAGAGGGGGGACGGCAAGATATTTGTATTACCCATTGACAACGCAATACGCATCAGAACCGGAGACGAAGGCGTAAACGCCATATAGATATCAGTAAGAAGTTTAGAAGGAGGCCTAAAATGGCAACTAAAAGCAGGGAAGAAGGCAAGGAGTACGTCCTCAAGATGGCGAAGGAGCACGATGTTAAGTTCATCAGGCTCTGGTTCACGGATATCCTCGGATTCCTCAAGAGCTTCGCCATCACGGTTGAGGAGCTAGAGAACGCCCTCGAAATGGGTATGGGTTTCGACGGTTCCTCCATCGAGGGCTTTGCCCGAATCGACGAGAGCGATATGGTGGCCCTCCCCGATCCCGATACTTTCCAGCTCCTCCCCTGGAGACCAAAGGAGCACCATGCCGTAGCCCGCATGTTTTGCGATATCCTGAGACCCGGAGGTGACCCATTCGAAGGAGACCCCAGATACGTCCTCAAGCAAAACCTGAAGCGGGCAGCGGAAAAGGGTTATACCTTCTATGTGGGGCCTGAGCTGGAGTATTTCTACTTTAAAGACTCCAGCGGAACGGAAGGACTGGACTCGGGTGGCTACTTCGACATGACCCCCCTGGATACAGCCACCGACCTCAGGAGGGATACGGTGCTCACCCTTGAGGAAATGGGCATTGGCGTCGAGTATTCGCATCACGAGGTTGCCCCCAGCCAGCATGAGATAGATATGCGGTACACCGATGCCCTCACCATGGCCGATAACGTGATGACCTATCGCCTGGTAGTCAAGCAGATAGCCCTGAGCCACGGAGTCTACGCTACATTCATGCCCAAACCAGTCTTCGGTATCAATGGCAGCGGCATGCACGTACACCAGTCGCTGTTCGAAGAAGGGCAAAACGCCTTCTTCGATGCCAGCGATGAGTATAACCTCTCCAAGGTAGCCAAGAGCTATGTGGCTGGCCTGCTGAAGCATGGTCCCGAAATCACATCCGTCACCAACCAGTGGGTTAACTCCTACAAACGGTTGGTTCCAGGTTACGAGGCCCCCGTCTATCTTTCCTGGGCCAAGCGCAACCGCTCCGATCTGATCAGAGTCCCCGAATACCAGCCGGGCAAGGAGAAGTCCACGCGGATTGAGTACAGGTCACCCGACCCTGCCTGCAACCCCTATCTCGTCTTCAGCGTAATGCTAGCCGCCGGGCTTGAAGGCATCGAGAAGGGCTACGAAGTCCCAGAGCCTGTGGAAGAGAACGTTTATGAGATGAACGAAGAAGAGCGGGAAAGAAGGGGAATAGGGACTCTACCCGGCAGCCTTATTGAGGCCGTCCAGCTCACCGAAAAGAGTGAGGTCGTGCGCAAAGCCCTGGGCGACCACGTTTTCGATGCATTTGTCAAGAACAAGAAGATTGAGTGGGATCAATACCGATCTCACGTGACTGAATACGAGATCGGTAAATATCTACCAATTTTATGAATGGAATTTACCAGGCAGGTTCGATCAGCATTACTTAAGGCGGCATGCTGGATTTGGTTGGGAGTCCTTGCATGCCGAATCAAGAATATGTATGAACGATTCATACTGAAGTAAGGTTGTTTGGTGCAGCTAAATCTGAAATATTAAGAATAGGAGTCAAGCATTGCTTAAAAAGGCAATTTTGGCCCTGGAAGACGGTTCGGTCTACGAGGGGCATTCCCTTGGCGCCAATGTTCAGAGCTATGGTGAGGTGGTATTCAATACCAGCATGACCGGATACCAGGAGATCCTCACCGACCCCTCTTATTCAGGCCAGATCGTAGTCCTTACTTATCCACTTATCGGCAACTACGGAATAAATACTGAGGATTTTGAGTCAAAGCGCGTCCAGGTAAGCGGATTTGTGGTTCGTGAGGACTGTGATAGACCCAGTCATTGGCAAAGCAATAGTACATTGGGAGAGTTTCTCACTGAAGCTGGCATCACTGGAATAAGTGGAGTTGATACCCGTTCTCTCACGCGGAAGATACGCTCGGCAGGGGTGAGGATGGGTATCATTACATCTGAGATGACCTCGAGAGAAGCGCTAGAACAGCTAGAAAAGATGCCACGCTACGATGATGTTGATTTCGTCAAGGGGGTAAGTACCGAAGCCGTGTACGAATGGGACTCTATGCCGGGTCTGGAACGGCAGAATGCTCATCATGTAGTGGTCATCGATTGCGGGCTGAAGTATAACATTTTACGCATTCTGCAGAGCATGGGTTGCAGGATTACGGTAGTGCCCTGCAGAATTGGGGCGGAAGAAGTATTCGATCTAAAGCCCGATGGCATCCTGCTATCGCCGGGTCCGGGTGACCCGCTGCTGCTGAATTACGTAGTAGAAACCATACGTGGCCTGGTTGGACGTACGCCAATGATGGGGATATGTCTCGGCCTTCAATTGATAGGGCGCGCCTTTGGTGCTAAAACCTTCAAGTTGAAATTTGGCCACCGGGGTGCAAACCATCCAGTTCGCGAAATGGACACCGGCAGGGTCTGTATTACGGCTCAGAATCACGGATTCGCCGTTGATGCGGATACAGTGAGCAATGGCCTCGAAATAAGCCATGTCAACCTCAATGACGGTACTGTTGAGGGCCTCCGACACAGTGAGCTACCCATATTTGCCATCCAGTATCATTCAGAGGCGTCTCCTGGGCCTCAAGACAATATGTATCTCTTTGAAAAGTTCGTAGAGTCGATGTGCGGGGTCACTTAAAAATGGCATCTCAGGATTCTACCTGTCGGCACAGGGTTTTACTTCGTTAGGCGTCAGAAAGGAAAAACAAATACCATAGTGTTCAAACCTTCGAAAGTCCTCGTCATTGGCTCGGGCCCGATAGTCATAGGGCAGGCGGCAGAGTTCGACTACTCAGGGGCGCAGGCGTGCCGCGCCCTTAGGGAAGAGAGTGTGACTTCGGTATTGGTCAATTCCAATCCTGCAACTATCATGACTGACGAAGGTATCGCAGATATTGTCTATATAGAACCACTGACAGTGGATGTGGTAGAGCAGATCATAGCCCGGGAACGTCCAGATGGCCTACTCCCCACTCTCGGTGGCCAGACCGGGTTAAACCTTGCTGTCGAGATCGCTGACGCAGGTATCCTTGATAAGTATGCCGTACGCTCTTTAGGTACCCCTATAGAAACCATACGCAAGGCAGAAGACCGGGAGATGTTCAAGCAAATGCTGATCGATATCGGCGAGCCGGTGCCAGAGAGTGCAACGGTAAATACTATTGAAGAGGCAAGACAGGTTGCCAGGGTTATTGGCCTCCCAGTCGTTATACGTCCTGCCTATACCCTTGGTGGCACCGGGGGCGGTATCGCCAGGACATGGCAGGAACTGGACGAGATTTCCTTTACGGGGCTTGCCGCCAGCCGGATAAGCCAAGTACTAATTGAGAAATGCCTGGTTGGCTGGAAGGAGATTGAGTACGAGGTGATGCGGGATGCCGCCGATACCTGCATTACCGTATGCTGCATGGAGAATATCGACCCCATGGGGGTGCACACCGGGGACTCCATAGTAGTCGCGCCCAGCCAGACTTTGACCGACAAAGAGTATCAGATGCTGCGCTCCGCCAGCATCAAGATAATCAGGGCTCTCGGTATCGAGGGGGGCTGTAACGTCCAGTTCGCGCTGAAACCCAGCCCGGTGATAGAAACAAGGGAAGGTAAAGAGAATCCTTATTACGTAATTGAGGTTAATCCACGTGTAAGCCGAAGTTCTGCCCTGGCGAGCAAAGCGACCGGGTATCCTATCGCACGCGTGGCGGCCAAGATTGCTGTTGGCAGACGCCTGGACGAGATTGCCAACAGGGTCACTGGTAAAACCACCGCAGCCTTCGAGCCGACCATAGACTATGTCGTAGTCAAGATGCCTCGCTGGCCTTTTGATAAATTCGCCTCAAGTGATCGAGTCATCGGCACTCAGATGAAGTCCACGGGCGAGGCTATGGCGATCGACCGCTGCTTTGAGGCTGCTCTACAGAAGGCTGTGCGGTCGCTTGAGATCGGTAACAAATCTCTGCTATGGGAAGACCCGCAATGGAAGGATGGACAGTCATACCCCCTGTGGCCAAATGACCTCAGGCCGTGGGCGCTAATGGCATTGCTGAGACGGGGAGCGAAGGTCGAGGACCTGTGCTGTAGTACTGGCATCGACCCCTGGTTCATGGAGAAATTCCAGAACATAGTGGATATGGAGAAGCGCTTGCTATCGGAATCGCTAACTCCTGAGCTGATGCTTGAGGCCAAAAGACTCGGGTTCACCGACGAGCAGATCGGGACCCTAGTAGACAGGCTTCCCGAGCAGTTGAGGCGAATTCGACACAGTTGGGGAATACTTCCGGTATACAAGATGGTTGACACATGCGCCGCCGAGTTCGACGCCGAGACTCCGTACTTCTACAGCACCTACGAGTCTGAGAACGAGTCCGAGCGCATCGCGGAACGCACGGCGATGGTTATCGGATCAGGACCGATACGGATTGGGCAGGGCATCGAGTTCGATTACTGTAGCGTACACTCAGCTTGGGCGCTGCAGGAGGCAGGGTTCAAGAGCATAATGGTCAACTCCAATCCGGAGACGGTGTCCACCGACTACGACACGTCGGACAAGCTATACTTCGAACCGCTTACTGTGGAGGATGTCCTCGCTATCTATGAGAAGGAGAAGCCAGAGGGCGTCATCTGTCAGTTCGGCGGGCAGACACCCCTTAACATAGCCGCTGAGCTGGAGTCTGCGGGTGTAAGGATTCTCGGCACTAGTCCAGAGACCATCGATCTTGCCGAAGACCGTGATAGGTTTAGAGGGATCATGAAAGAACTGAATATCCCCGTTCCGGAATCAGGCATGGCTAGCGATTTAGACGAGGCTTTCGCAGTTGCTCGTGAGATAGGATACCCGTTGATCGTACGCCCTTCATACGTTATCGGCGGGCGTGCGATGAAGGTTATCCACGACGATGAAATGCTGCGTGAGTATGTCAAAGCAGCGGTGGGTGTCTCACCGGAACGCCCAATTCTTATCGACAGGTTTCTGGACAACGCCATCGAGGCCGAGACTGATGCCATCGCCGACGGGACTAACGCCTTTGTACCGGCGGTGATGGAGCACATCGAACTCGCTGGTATTCACTCCGGCGATTCTGCCTGTATCATCCCCCCGGTCAGCATCCCGCAGAAGCACATTGACACCATCGAAGAGTACACGAGGAAGATTGCCGTGGAGCTCAATGTCATTGGACTGATGAACATACAGTATGCTATCCATGAGGACAGGGTGTACGTACTGGAGGCAAATCCACGTGCAAGTCGCACGGTGCCTCTGGTGAGCAAGGTATGCAAAATACCGATGGTGCGCATCGCGACCCAGGTGATGCTGGGCAAGAAGCTGAGCGAGTTTAGCCTGCAACGCAGGCCAATTCCCCATTTCGGAGTCAAGGAGGCGGTCTTCCCCTTTGACATGTTTCCTGAAGTGGACCCCTTGCTAGGGCCTGAAATGCGCTCTACGGGAGAGGTGCTGGGTATGGCGGACAACGCGGGTCTTGCGTTTTTCAAGGCCCAAGAGGCGGCCAAGCAGCGGTTGCCTCTCGAAGGCACGGTACTGATTACTGTGAACGAGCTCGACCGGGCCCGCGCGCTCGAAGTCGCCCAGCGCTTTTCCGAACTGGGATTCAAGTTAAAGGCCACTGCGGGAACACGTCAGTACCTTGCCGAGCACGACATCGATGCGGAGCCAATTCCGAAACAGCACGAGGGATGTCCCAACATAGTCGATGCGATCAACAATGGCGAGATCCAATTGGTGGTTAACACTCCCAGCGGCAAGCTAAGCGCGGAGGACGATTCCTACATCAGGAAGACAGCGATCAAATGCAGGGTACCGTACATTACGACCACAGCGGCGGCGGTGTCGGCCGCCAAGGGGATCGCGGCGTACCTACAAGGGCACAGCGTGGTGAAAAGCTTGCAGGAATACCATACGGACATCCGCTAGGGCGTGTATGTGGATGAACGGACATGGATTCATTGCTGCCACCAGCACAAATTAACTTATCCTACTTTTTCAGATATCCCAATTCAGCAAACAGTAAAGTCCGGAACGAATCGGCTCTCTGAGCCCTGTACAATTTCCTCAAGCCCACGACGGTCAATGATGTGAATCTGCTTACGACCGGTCAGTATGAAGCCCTGCTTTCGCATGTGACTCAACGCTTCCGTCACTGTCTGGCGGACTGCTCCAATAATGTCCCCAATCTCCTCATGAGTGACATTATTTAATACACCTGAAACAGGATCAACATTAGTAAGAAGAAAATGTGCTAGTCTTATTAGGTAGGTAATATAAGATATGAAACAAGTTTTCAAGATTATTGGCTTTAGTCTTCTCATCATTGGAACTGTGGGGCTTCTCGTCACCGAGTTTTCTCTTGAATCGGGGTGTACTGCCTCTCTACTGACTAAGGTATTTGCTTCTTTTAATGGTGTTGGTTTTGCTACTCTGGCTTACGCTCATTGGGGTATACGATCAAGGCAACTAGGAACGGATAGCTGACTATGAGCATTACGGAATCACTCGGGCCCGAAAGTCAATTTCGACCCCGCCTGGCATCTCTCTAGCTGCCTGCTGAATCTGTCCAAGAACGCGGAGAAAATCCGTCTCCAGATCGCCCTCATATAGCCAATCGCGTGGCCAGCGCTTGTATTCTTCTAGAAACCTCCAAAAAGATACCATCGGATTGATCATTGAGGTCGGGTAATCCTGGAGTAAAGTTGCCAAACATATCCGCAGTTCCCTGTTGGGTTTCTGTCCGCCTGGAAGGTTGTAAAGCCTGTAGTAGGCTTGCACGAGGAAAGACGTCTGCTCATCGGAGAGATAATCGGGCGGGCACATTTGGAAAATGCCATATCGGGGCTGCTTGTAAGCACACGTGGAATGACTAATCCCTATAATAATTGGGCTGTCTGTGGCGAAGAGAATGGTTGGCCTGCCGCGCTGTATCGAGCGCTGGCATCTATAGCACAGACATTTCCAGGTTATCCTCTGCATTCTCCCTATTATAGCCCGCTGGTTTCGGCAATGTCACTTTTCACCGGTTTATGCAGTGGAGCGCAACCGAAACTAAGCCCTTTCGGGGCACATAATCTCATAAGCCTCAACACTACCCTTGCTGATAGTAATCGAAAGAGACTGCTGTCACCGACTCTTTATTAGCGGCCTTCATTCTGGTCCCACCAGGCTTTAAGCTGGTCGTTTATCTCTTTCCACTTCAGCCATACCCCGGTGGGATTATCCTGGTCGGGTCTGTTGTCCATGCGCAGGTACACATACAGGCTAAACAGAGCAATGGGAAAGACGATCCTAGCCACAGTGAGACCAGCGTTATCGAGTGAGTAAAAGCGTGGCAAATCGAGGGCTCCCCACCAGGACAAAACAGCAAGAATCACCAGCGCCACAAACGAGAGGAGGGAGAGCCAGATCAATACCCGCTGAAGGTAGAAAGCTGTCCGGCACTCTAATCTTCTCCTCAATAAGGTAACAAAGTAAAAGTGGTTGGGATGGTTTTCATCCCTCCACTGCCGAAGGACCGCAAGCCATCTCTGTCGCGCCTCAGGGGCTGGCAGATTGTATTGTTTTTGAATGTAGATTCTGGGGAATTGAGCCTTAAAGAACGAGATATGGCGATTGCTAGCTGATCTGGAGTGTTGCAGGGAATCCTCCGACAAAAGGAGAATGTCTATTGCGGACAAAGCTAAAAGCGGCAGAAGCACCCTGGGGATATCGGCCACCCAATCGCCAAAAGTAAGGTCAACTACATACAGTAGAAGGAATGCGAGGCCCAGGAAGCCCAGGAACAGCCCCTTCCGAAGCCTGAGACCGCCTTCGCTCCGCGGAGTGAGGAACCCCCCGGCTAACCAGTTCACGGTGCTGAATCCCGAGATACATATTTAATAGTTAGAAAATCACGGCAACTGGTACCGCCATCGCTCTTGCCGGCCACATAAACGTTGCCTGACTCATCCACGGCCAGGGCCACGGCCTGATCCCAACCGTCTGCCGGGCCGTTGTAGTAGGCAACCCAGATTTCGTTGCCGTCACTGTCATACTTCATGGTAACGTATGCGTAGTTGAAGTCGCTGCCGCTATAGCTTTCGCCAGTGACGTAAACATTCCCCGAACCGTCCACAGCCATGTCAAAGGGCCAGCTTTCACGGCCAGTCGCAGAGCCATCGTACCTGGCAACCCAGCGCTGGTTTCCTTCGCTATCGTACTTGACGGTCGCGTAACCGTACAAGAGAGTGCGATAGTTGTAGCTCCGGCCCGTGACATAGACATTGCCCGACCCGTCCACAGCGATGTCCACAGGGTCACCCTCCCCACACTCCAGGCCCTGACATCCGGCAACCCAAAGCTGGTTGCCGTCACTATCGTACTTTACAGTGGTATATTCATACTGATACGAACTGCTGAAACTCTTGCCTGTTACGTATACATTCCCCGTATTATCCAGGGCTATGGCCCGAGCCGCACCATCACCCCCGGAACCACCGTAGCGAGCGACCCAGAGTTGGTTCCCATTACTATCATACTTGAGCGTGGCATAGTCGCCCTGGCTTGTGCCCGTGACATATGCATTACCCGAACCATCCAGGGCTATACCAACAGCCCCATCATCACTCCCCGGGGAGCCTTCGTACCTGGCAGCCCAGAGCTGATTCCCATTACTATCATACTTGATTGTGGCGTAGTCGCTCCCGCTGCTGCCGGTGACATATACGTTCCCCGAGCCGTCTACCGCTATCGCCCGAGCGTCATCATCCTCTGCTCCCGCTCCGTCGTAGCGGGCAACCCAGAGCTCATTCCCATCACCGTCATATTTTATCGTGGCGTACGCGTAGTCTTTGTGAAGGCTGTTATAGCTCTTGCCCGTCACATACACGTTCCCGGAACCATCCACGGCGATGGCCTGAGCCACATCATCGTCGCCACCGGGGCCATCGTAGCGGGCAACCCAGAACTCATTGCCATCGTTGTCGTACTTCACAGTAGCATATGAATAGTCGTAGGGCGTGTCACTGAAGCTCTTGCCCGTCACATAGACGTTGCCCGCACCGTCCACAGCTATATCGTAGACCCACTCAGCACCTCCCGAAGGGCCCTGATATCGAGCAACCCAGGCCTCGGCAACCGCAGAGGAGGTTGGCGCCGGCGTAGGAGGCGAAACGGGTGTCGCCGTTGCAGCAGGTGTCGGCGCGGGACTGGCGGTCGCAACGGGTGTCGGGGAGGGGCTTGCCTCATCGCCCCCACATCCAGCGGCAAGCATCCCTGCCAATACTACGATTAAAGCTAATATGGCCAAAGACCTCATTTGTTCCCCTCCTCACTGGATGACAGCGCAAAGCCTGCTATCGCAGCCGATCATATAATTCAGCTTTATCTGCTCTGATGCCATTATAGCCAATTCGGCAACGCCTTCCAATAGCCAGCGATTGAAATTGAATCAGCCAGGGCAAGGTGATAGACTTCTAAGTACAGGGATGAGCTACAATCTCAGCACTCAGAGCTTCGAAAGCCTGGCTTCCTCATGGGCGGAGCTGCGCCACCGTCTTGAATGGGGCTCCGTCTTCGTTCTACCTCGCTGGCTGGAAGCCTGGTGGCAGGAATTTGGTGCTGGAGCCGAACTATACCTGTCCGACATCAGAGAAGACGGGTCCATAATAGGCATCGCCCCACTGAAGGTCAAGGATGGCAGGGCTTCATTTATCGGCAGCGCCGATGTCTGCGATTACATGGACTTTATTGTCGCCCCCGGGAAAGAGCTCGCCTTCTTCACGGTCCTTCTTGACCATTTGAGGCATAGCGGTATCAGCGAGCTATACCTCGAATCGCTGAGACCTGATTCAGCAGCGTTGACCAGTATGGCTGACCTGGCAAGGAATCAGGGACACGCGGTCTCCTGTACCCTCGCGGACGTCTCACTGGACCTGAATCTGCCCGCCACCTGGGAGGAATATCTGGAGATGTTGACTCCCAAGCAGCGGCGCGAGCTGGGCCGCAAGCTGAGGAGACTGTATGAAGCGGGCGATATAGAGTACAGCACCATCAAGGACACGGAATCCATTCAAGAGGCCATGGACATCTTTCTTAAGCTGCTCAGGGACAGCAGAGAGGATAAGGCAGCATTTATGACCACACGGGTGGAATCTTTCTTCAGGTCAATAGCCGAAGCTATGGCTGAAGCTGGACTTCTAAGATTCGGCATCTTGAAAATCAACGGGCTGCCGGTTGCCTGTGTCATGTGCTTCGACTACAATGACAAGGTATATCTCTATAACAGCGGCTACGACTCCCTTCACAGCTACCTGAGCGTGGGTCTGCTCTCCAAGGCGCTCTCTATCAAGGACAGCATAGCGAGAGGCAGGAAAACGTACGACTTCCTGAAAGGGGCCGAGGAATACAAATACCGACTGGGCGGTGTGGAAATCCCGGTCTACGGTTGCCGGATAGTCCTCAAGTAACCCTAGATTTCATATTCCTGTACAGTCTGGAAGCGACGGAGGAGACATTTCGAATGGCGGCAGAGCGATTGAGGATAGCCATGCTCAGCGTCCATAGCTGCCCTGTAGGCGAGCTTGGGAGCAAAGACACTGGCGGGATGAGCGTCTACATCAGGGAGCTTGCTCGCGAACTGGGGAGCCAGGGGCACTCCGTGGATATCTATACCCGTGCGCATGACCCCGCAGACGATCAAATAGCCGAACTCGGAGAGAATGCGCGGGTTATTCACCTCCGGGTGGGAGAGGTAGAGCGCATGCACAAGCTGGTGCTCTACACTCACCTCGCCGACATAGCCTGCTCGGTGGAGAATTTCAGGAAGAGTAATAATCTTCAATACGACTTGATACATAGCCACTACTGGCTGTCAGCGTGGGTGGGAAGGCATATACAGGTTTGGTGGGACGTCCCCCATATAACGATGTTCCATACGCTGGGCGCAGTCAAGAATGCCGTCAGCATCGGAGAGGATGAGCCTGAGCTTCGTCTGGTGAACGAAAGAGAGTTGGTTGGTAGCTGCCACCGGATTATCGCCGCCACTGAAACGGAAAAGGATGAATTGACCCGTTATTACCGTGCTTCACCAGAGATAATCGGCGTTGTCCCGTGTGGAGTGAACCTAAAGCTTTTCCAGGGTGTGGACAGGGAAACTGCCCGGCGGCATCTTGGCATCAACGGCAGCGGCATGGTCTTATTCGTAGGCCGTGTTGAGCCTCTGAAGGGCATTGACCGGTTGATAAGGGCGATGCCCAGTCTATACAGGGAGTGGGGCCTCAAACTGATGGTCGTTGGCGGTGACAGTGATGGCCAACCTGAAGTCGAGAGTTTGCAGAGCCTATCACGAAGTCTGGGTATTCAAGATAACGTTACCTTCGCAGGCACCGTAAGGTATGAAGACCTTCCAATGTATTACAGCGCCGCGGACGTATGCGTCGTGCCCTCCTATTATGAAAGCTTCTGTCTGGTAGCACTGGAGTCCCTAGCATGCGGTACGCCCGTGGTGGCTACCAGGGTGGGGGCTATGGAGAGCGTCATCCGTCACGGCCAGAATGGCTACCTGTTGGAAGACAATGACCCCAATCGCCTGGCGGATAGTATAGCGGCGCTGCTCTCAAGGCCGCCCGCTCACAAGAAGTCCGCCGAGGCGATTCGTGCGTCAGTATGCAGGTTTAGCTGGTCGAATGTTGCCAAAGCGATAGCAAGAGAATACAGGGCGGTATTGGGCGAACAGGCTGCAAGCGCAGCTTATTCCAGCGCCTTTTCATACCATAAGGTATTCGAATAGGGCCTGAACCCGACTGACTTGTAGAGAGCGCACGCCTCTCTGTTCTCGCTGTCCACCGTCAGTTCGGCGATTTCGACCCCCTGACTCCGAAGATAGGACAGGCCTGTCAGAAGAGAGACCCTGCCTAAACCTCTTCCCCGGTGCCCCGGCAAGACTCCCAGCATGTATATGCGTCCCTTTCTTGTGCCCGCAGATGCATCTACTTCCGTACGCATAGTCACCCAGCAGTAGCCCGCCGGCTGCTCTCCCTCGCAGACCAGGATTATTCCTTCAGGGCAGCAGTCACTCAAACTAACCCTGTAGGCTATTCCTTCAACGGTGCCGGTGTTATACCCCCAGGTGCCCGAGAAGGAAAGGTTCTGGATTTCGGCAAGCACACCCTCTTCACCTCGCCGGAGATGGCGGCAAGTAAAATGTGTGTTTGCGGCATCGACCAGCCGGGCCTCAGTAAGGTCCAGCCTCAATTCGAGGAAACGACGGATAAATCTGAAGTCCAGTCTGGACAGCCAGTTCCTGGCAGCAATATTCCCTTCCCTTATGTCCCCCTGGACTACCCTTGCCTCCAGGGAGGAGGCGCGGCGCAATGCGCTGTAATAGAGTTGCGTGGCCAGGCCTTTCCTCCGCTGGTCAGGATGTACCAGGCAATTGAGCAGGACCCGACCGATGCCAAGTTCTGGAGTGAGGTTCATGCAGCCTTTGACTACCCCCTCGACTTCCGCCATAAACAGATCAAGTTCCGGTGAATAGTTCGGCCGCCCCAGATTTTCCCGCAGTACACGCGGCGAAACACAGTACCCCGCTCCATCCAACTCTTCGGCCTCGACGTGCAACCGGACATAGCTGTCGAAGTCATCGGGGCTGTAGTTTCTGACCGTGCAATGTGATTCGCTCATTCTCTCGTGGAAGATTTGGGGAACGAGCTAATTGTAGCAGCTTGATGCATGGTATACAATTGATGGCGAATTAAGTCAGGGGTGGTTTATTTGATGGTAGAGCCAGTTCAGGTAATGGTAGTTACACCTCACCCGGACGACGCTGAATTCGGCGTTGCCGGTACCGTGGCTCGCTGGGTTAAGGAGGGCCAGCAGGTCGTATACGTAGTGTGCACCAACGGCGACAAGGGGACCAGCGATGTCAACATGAAGCCGGAGCAGCTGGGGAAAATCCGAGAGAAGGAGCAACTGGCAGCAGCCAGGGTGTTGGGGGTGAGGGAGGTGATATTCCTGCGCCATCCCGATCAGGGACTGGAGGATACGCCCGAGTTCAGGAAACAGCTTGTCCGCCTGCTAAGAATGTACCGGCCTGATACCGTGGTAACCGCTGACCCTTACCGCCGCTATCTCTGGCACCGCGATCACCGGATTACCGGGCAGGTAACTTTGGATGCGGTCTTCCCATATGCCAGGGACCATCTCTCCTACCCTGAGTTATTAATGGATGGGCTTCAGCCGCACAGAGTCAGTGAGATACTGTTCTGGGCCTCGGAGGACGTAAACTACTGCTCCGATATCACCGACACATTCGACCTCAAAATGGCCGCCCTGCGCTGCCACAAGAGCCAGGTAGAGCAAATTCCCGCTTCATTGCTGGAACAGTGGCTCAGACAGCGTTGTGAGGCGATGGCCGAGGGCCAGGATTTCGAACTGGCAGAGAGTTTCCACCGCGCAGAAGTAATGTACTAGTAACCTGCGTGAGAACCATGGGTAGGTTGGAGCATCCGCTCCAACCATGCCTGTAGCATCTGCGCCAGGCTTCTCCAGACAACCAAATTTTTATGCACCCTTCCAGTCCGTCACCACCCCTGCTAAACCGACTACGACGAAAGCCAGAGTACCTCCCCGCACAGATCGGGATCGTGGGGCCGGGATGAGAAGACAGCGAACTCTTCCTTCTCCTTCTTCAATACTGTAGGATCACCATGTCCGGGATGCACCCGAGTATCATCGGGCAGCACAAAAATCTTCCGGGTAATGGAATCAATTATCTGCGCTAGAGCAGCAGGCGTATTTGTCCTGCCGGGGCCGCCTGGGAATATGGTATCCCCTGATATCAGGTATCGACCTGTAAGGAAGCATAGACTGCCGGGTGTGTGCCCCGGCGTATGAAATACCTTCAGCCTCACAGTGCCAAACGATATCTCATCGCCGTCATTCAACTGGATATCCGGAGGTGAGGGCAGACTCCTGGCATCAAACGGGTGCGCTGCTATAGGGAGCCCCAGCTTGGCTTTAAGCTCTAACAGCGCGCCAACATGGTCGATATGGCTGTGGGTCATCAAAATGTACTCTGGATTAGTTTCCCTCAATCGCTTCTCAATCCTGCTGGCCTCCCCGGGCGCGTCAACCAGCACGCTATGCCCCGTTGCACCGCATACAATCACATAAGCATTGGTGCCAAAGGGCGCTATTTCAAGCCTGTCAATTTGGAGCTGGTCATCTTTTTCTATTGTTAACATCTTGTGCTCCGCACAGCTAGTGCGTTGAATGTGTATGCAGAGACATTGAAATAGGGATGGAGGATTCCACTATTTACACGCAGGGTTTATTGCTGTACTTCAGGCTGGAGCATCTTCGCCCAGGGTTCAAATATACTTGTTAACAACCTGCCTGAAATGGAATCCATAGACGGCGAGAGATATGGACAATGGGAAGTGCCGGGGACGCTTCAGCAGCGTCGAGATAAAGAATCGCCAGTAATACACCCTCTCCCGATCCCGAACACCCAGGAACCACATTGACCTAATAAACGCCCGAAGATGCCAGGACTGGAGTTGAGATAGCCTCATCTTTTTCCTGGGCCTGTACTCTTTGAGGAATATCTTCACCCGCTTGTAATATTCCTTGGGTGAATAGATCGTGGCCATAATATCCTTATAACCATTGATGAGCGTTTCACGGTCCATCTTGGGAATGAAGTTCATAGAACAGTCGGTATTGTCGCCAGAAATACCCTCCAATATGCGGTTTTCCTTCTTCAGGCGCTCGTACAGCCTGGTACCAGGAGGCGCATTCAGCAAACCGACCATCGCAGTAACGATCCCACTCTTCTGAATGAAGTTGATCTGGCTTTTGAAAATAGAGACCGGGTCACTATCAAACCCCAGAATGAACCCTCCCTGCACCTGAAAGCCGTGGTTTTGAATCTTCTTGACCGAGGCAACCAGATCACGGCCCCTATTCTGGTTCTTGTTACATTCAGCCAGGCTCTCCTCGTTTGTGGTTTCAATGCCGATAAACACCATGTCGAACCCAGCCTCGACCATCAATTTCATTAGTTCTTCATCATCGGCAAGGTTTATCGACGCCTCCGTGAACAACGGGGAGGGGTATTTTCTCTCCTTCTGCCATTCAATTATTGCCGGGAGGATCTCTTTCTTCAGTTTCCTCTTGTTGCCTATGAAGTTATCATCCACGACAAAGATACTGTCTCGCCAGCCCCGATTGTACAGCGCATCCAGTTCCGCGATGGTCTGCTCTTTGCTCTTAGTTCGCGGTACGTTACCGTTCAGTATGATGATATCGCAGAACTCACAATTGTAGGGACAACCGCGAGAGTACTGAATGCTCGTCGATGAGTATTTCTTCATATCGAGAAGAGACCACAGAGGAAGAGGGGTTTTCGTGATATCCGGCCGTTCCTTTGAAGTGTAGATATGCTTGGCATATCCCTTTTCCAGGTCCTCCAAGAAAGGCGGGAGGGTGACTTCAGCCTCACCGATCACTAAATGATCAACGTCTTCAAAGTACTCGTATTCGCTGAAAAAGAGTGGGCCACCGGCAACTATCTTGGTACCCAAAGCCTTACATCTCCCAATAACCTCTCGCACCGAATCCCTCTGCACCACCATGGCACTGATGAATACATAATCGGCCCACCGAATATCCTTGTCACTTAGCGGAGTTACATTCATATCTACCAGCTTCTTGTCCCACTCTTGGGGAAGCATCGCCGCCACAGTCAGCAAGCCAAGAGGCGGGAAGTTAGCCTTCTTGCCGGCAATTCTCAGAGCGTGCCTGAAACTCCAGAAGGTATCAGGATATCGCGGATAGACCAGAAGTACTTTCATGCCAAGCCCCTCAGGGTTTCACTGTTCATATCAACTAGATTATACTTGTCTCTGTCAATAACTATCTTTACTAAGTTTATCACAGACCTCGCCCAGAAGCCAAAACCCCTGCGCTCGATCGTATGACTAACGACACGGCAATTCCGCACTGAAGAGAACCCTCTAAAGCGGCGGAGCATCACTCCCTGCATACATCCATAATTACCTGCCTATTCGCGAGGCATTTTGTATCAGGCTCCGTACAACCACCATAGGCTTCCAGCTACCATCGACCCAGGCTCTCTTGAGTGTGTTGCTGGCAAGCATAGCCGCCAGATTTATAATCTTTTGCGGGCCAAACCAGCTCCCCAGATTGGCAGCAAGCACTGGCTGCATCCCTGCTCCTCCGATAAGCGCGCCTTGTGTCAGCCCTGAGGCAAGCACGGTACCGATGTTGGGCAGCTGCTCAACGAGTTGCAGCTTGACGATGTCAAGCGCCATGAACCGGCCAGACACCCTGTAGTCGCTTCTGAAGGTTATCCAATAGCCAAGCGCGTAAAAGCTTATATAACCTGCGAAGCTCCCCGCCATGCTTGCCAGTACCATGATCCATGTTTCTTGATCAAGCAATAAGTAGACTGCTGCCGACCTGCCCGCGACGGCCCCAACGCCGGCAGTGATCTGTATCAGCGCCAGCCTCCCGCTGAAGTACTTTCCAAGCTTTGCTTTCAGTCCAGGCACAATGTTCATCCCTTTCCACCTTCCCTATTCAAAGTGTGCCTGGGCGATGTGCAGCATGAGCCAGAGCAGAAATGCTTGCTTCGTTCCATATCCTCCCTATCCCTTCATCCCGCGTCCCCAATTTTACGCTGACCGTCCTTTACTAGCAAGAGACCGACAACCAAGACAACGCAGCCAGTAGGCTGTTAACTTGTAACGAGCAACTCGCGCCGTTCCCCACCAGCCGTAACCAAAGCGCAATATCTTCGTCCGACCATCGAGTACTTTTCCTCCATATTTAACCGGACAAAAGGGCCATTGAATAACCGATAGCAGGTGTGCTAATGTTTGAGCAGGATAATATGGCTTGTGTTATCACTTCGAACCAACTATTGACCGAAGAAGGAATGCACAAGGCCAGGGGTGGCTATGATTTGGTTTAGACGGATATTGACCATTCCTCTGATCATAATCTTCGTCGCCCTGCTTATCGTCCTTCTGCCAGTCTCGCAGCTAAATGACACTGTGGGCAACCCCGAATTCTACAAGGACCATATACAACAGGCAGACCTGTACAACTTCGTCTATGACGAGGTTCTGCCAGCAGGACTGGATGAACTGGAAACAGGCGACTTGTCCGACATACCCATAGACATATACGCAATTAAGGATGACATCGTCTCCATCGCCAGGAAGATTCTGCCTCCCGATTGGCTCCAGGCCCAGGTCGAAGCTGCAATCGACACGATATTACCCTACTTTCTGGGCGACATCGATGGCTTCACATACACCATAGCGTTGAGAGACAGGATAGAGACCGCTGCCTTGGTAATCAAAGAGGACATGATCCGGGGCGATGTATTTACCAATATCTATGGCGACGCAATATCGTACTTGGCCGACGAGTTGCTCGACAACCTTGACAGGATGCCCTATTCCCTTACGCTCAGCAAGGAAGAGATCGAAGCCTCTCTCAGAAAGATAGTCCCCGAGGACTGGCTAGCCTCACATGGCGAGGCGGCCATCGACTCCGCGACGCCGTATCTGACTGGCGATTCTAATCACTTCACAATCACGGTCAACATCGCGGACCGAGTTGATGCAGCGGCAGCCGCTACAATTGACCTCCTTGACAGGCAGGAGACCTACGACTACCTGCCGGACGAGCTGATATCACCAATCATAGAGGCCAACCTCGGCCTGACTGTTGAGCTCCCGTACGGGATAAGCTTGAGCCAGAGGGAGATCGTCTCCGCCATCGAGGACACGTTGCCCCATTCCTGGGTGCAAGCGCAGATCAAAGATATCGTCGACAGCGCAACCGCCTACGTGAAGGGAGAAGCCGCCAGCATCGAGGCAACGGTTGACCTGACCGACAGAAAGGCAGCCGCCCTCAACATCCTCACTGGCTTGGCCGACGAAAAGCTACAGGACCTGTTTTACAGCTTACCCACGTGCAGTATGTGGGAGTTCCTCCAGATTGTGCAGACGCTGCCCCCCGATACCCTCCCCGACTGTCGCCCGTCCGGCGTATCGTATCAGGAAGCCAAAGACGCGCTTGACATTGACATCGCAGGCTCGATCGACCAGATGATTGGAGACCATATACCAGACCAGTGGGTTTTCACCGCTGCCGAAGTCAGGCAATTGCTGGGCGAGGACATCGAGAGCTTTCTGGAGGATGCCCGACAATGGGTCTCCGAGGGTTGGACTTTCACCGACGCCGACCTCATAGATAAACTGGACAGCGACGGTGAGCAAACTCTGGAAGACGTGCGCGGCTGGATACAGAGCGGATATATCCTAACCGAGTCGGACCTAAGAGAGGCAATCGTAGACAACGAGCAAGATCTCAACTCATTCGATACAGCACGCTGCTGGATCGACACTGACAGAGCATGGCTGTGGGCCTTTTGGCTCATAGCCTTTGTATTGCTCTTTTTCATCGGCCTTTTGGGCGGCCGCTGCTGGAGGACCCGGCTGGTCTGGGCACTCGTAGTGCTTCTTTTCACCTCTCTCACGATTTGCATCGCAACAGGGCTGATCTACTCCAGGCTGGTAGAACCAAGGACACAAGAAATAATGCTTGACCCATCGCAATATGAGGGAGTAGCAGCCATAATAGTCGAGAAGGGCAACGAAGTAATCGAGAATGTCCTGAGCGGCTTCGCCCAAGGGATAAAGACCAAGGCACTCTACATGATTGTAGGCTCTGGAGTGTGTCTGCTGGGGGTCATCGGTTGGAGCGAGGTAAGCCGACGGAAGAATAAAGGGCCAGATTGAGAACATGAACGTTATCAGTCAGCCGGGATGGTTGTGCGCATCTTCGGCAGCAAGCTACAAGGCAAGCTACAAGGCAACCCCCCATTACCATTAGACCCCCACAGAACGTCATTCAGCAGGTCCAGATAATCAAGCAGCAGCCTCGTTGTAAGGAAGTTTTTCCTTACGGTTTCCTTCCCCTTTCTCCCCATCTGCTCTGCCATATCAGGATTCTGCAAAATCTGTACGACCCTGTCGGCGAATGCTTCTCTATCGAAGGGATCAACCAGGAAGCCGTTTTCCGCCTCCACTAGCTGGTGGGGGATACCTCCCACTCTTGTGGCCACTACTGGCTTCCCCTTCCATAGTCCCTCAGTCACGCAAAGGCAGAACCCTTCCTTGATCGAGTTCTGCACCAGAACGGTTGAAATCCGCTGTATAGCGTTCACAACTATCTGGCTATTACCCACAACAAACAAAACGTCGCCGTTTTCCACCAGCTTCTTGGCCTTGCGATATGTTCTTTGAAGCACCGCATTGCCCTCGGGGTCATCTGAGGCCATGTCATAGCAGTATAGCAACCTGCAATCGACCTTTTCCTTGACCAGCTTGAAGATTTCGAGCAAACCTTCGGGATCTTTCCAGATGTCCATCCTCGAAACCTGCGTTATGAGAGGCTTATCCGTGGGTATGCCAGCCTTCTGCACATATTTCAATACATCTTTCTTCGACAGCTCCATATTCTTCAACGACAGCGGGTCAATTGCCGGGTGAATAATCCTCTGCTCAACCGGCAAACCTTCCTTCCTATACATCTCACTGGAGATGATAGCTATGTCGTATCTCATAATAAACGCCTTAAGGAAATCCCAGAGAGCCTCATCTGGAACCGACAAATCTACATGACACCGCCAGACCCATGGCACCTTCTTCTTGTAGAATTTTATGAGTGGCAGCGGCTGAGGATCGTGCACAATCACACAATCAGCATCAATGTGGAAATAGGTTGAAAATGCCTCATTGGCTTGGATGTATAGCTGCTTTTTTATGTCCGTGAGATTGAGTGAACCGCCCTGAAGGGCATTGTGAAATTTCTTGGTTATGGTGAAGAAATCGGGATTTCCGTGAAGAACCCTCCAATCTGTTTCTACACCAACGTCATTCATCAGCGGCACCAAGGAACTCAGTATCTCTGCTACCCCACCACCTTGAGAAGTAGAATTGACGTGTACAACGCGCTTCCCCATAAGGCCCCTGGCTTTGGCGTAGATCTCACCTATAACGTCATCACCGACGATCTGTCTGTATTCGTCCAAGCTTTTCGTCATTGTTCAAACCCTTCTACGTAAAATTGCAGCAGCAATGCCGCTGACATTCTCAAACGGTAGCACAACGGTTATCATCTACACAATAGCTCTTTCTAGCACCTATCAATGGTAAAATAGTACTGCATTGCGGAACGGAGGCGTTGTACTTTGTGGCTAGGTGCAGGATAGAAGGAACAAAAACCTTGAAGAACCTCAAGTCTGACTTCGTCGCTGAATATCAGGCACACCAGAGGAACCAGCCCTTATCGTGAAAGCCGCAAGGGAGAGCTATCATCAGGCGGCCCTGCTGTGCCGGGCCGTCGCCGAGTCTGAGGGAACCAACGCCTACCACCAGTTAATAGTGGAGTCGAACAAGGAAGGTAGCAGACATCGATTCACCCTCATCCTTCAGCGAGCTCAGGACAGGCTCTAGCCTCTCCCATCAAGGGAGAGGTATCCACAACCCTCCCTCCCCTGGTGGGAGGGAATTAGAGAGAGGGGGAGCCAGAGCGGTAGGGTGGGTTAAGCGCAGCGAAACCCACCGCCTGTGCTAATGTTCGCCCTGAGCCCTTCGATATACTCATGACAGATTCCAGCGATGCAGAACCATCGCTGGACTGACTTCCCATCGGGCCGGTGGTAAAGGTTACATGAATCTCTCAAACCTGTCCTTCTTCGCCTTGCACACAGGGCAGGTCTCAGGTGGCTCGTCTCTTGCGCAAAGATACCCGCACACCCTGCAGCGCCACACCGGCAGTGGAAGAGAGGACTGAAACCCGCCGCCCCCGGGCTTCGAGGCTGCCTCCGTGGGTTTCTTCCTCTCACTTTCAGGAGGCCTTCTCTCCGGTATCGAGCCAGCCTCCTTTTCTCCTTCGGCAATCTCCCTGGAAACATACAGTGCGCAGTAACATGATCCGTACTCGTTGATATCGGCATCCCTATAGTCGCAGGGACATATTATATCGATATCTTCCTCTTTTACGCCTGTTGCAAGCCGGCACGGACAAGCCCAGTAGCCATACCTTTGCTCGTTGACTATGAGGCTTCGCAGAAGTCCTTTTGTGAATTCCACATCCGGATTCAGGTGGTAACCCCCCTCCTCCGCCTCCCTTTTTAACCTCTCATACATTGCGTCGACCATGTTATTACACCTCCACATCCTCTCCGTTGCCCAGAGCCTCCCTGGTTTTGTCCGCTTGATAGCCCACTATGCACCTGTCGTTGTTTATGACCAGGGTTGGGAACGAACAGCTCGGGTTCCATTTAGCAATCTCTTTGATTGCTTCACTCTTAGCCTCGCTGTCCAAAAGGTCGACATCTATGTATCTATACTCCACGCCCAGATCACCAAGTAAATCCTTCGTCTTCCTGCACCAACCGCACGTGCTCAGGGCGAACAGAAGCACATCTCCCCTTTTCTTGCCCGGCACCTGCTTCATATGTGTATCAAGCGCCATTTCACTATCCTCCCCTCAAATGATACGCCGACTCTATTTTGTGATATAATTATATGACATGTAATCAATACAAACAAAAATCCAGGGAAGAAGAAGTTATAAAACGGCGAGGAAAGCGTTAAGAAGAAATATTTTTCTACTTTTTGATACTATTTACCACAACACACCCCCATCTCCGTACATTACTTCCAGGCCGTCCTGAAAAAGCAGTACCAAAGTCTCCCGCGAGCCAGTACTTAATTGGGATTGTTTTGCCTCCGCAATACGGAGCACAATCTTTCTTGAGTAAACTGGGCGACGAATCCATCCAGTCAGCCTGTTGCTCCTGTAAAGGGCAGATGAATGATTAAACCAGAGACATGCCGGATGCACGTAGAATATTGCGAGAACTGCGAAGACTGGGAGCCCATCCCCTTCCACGATGAAGGCGGTGTGTGCCTGAGACACAGAGCACCGGTGCGTCGTCAACTTACCCCTGATTTTCTGCGCCGAGCAGCAAGGGTTCGGCCCAGAGATGTGGAAGTCGCCACAGGGCTCAGATAGGACTGCACCGGGCAGGTTCTAAAACAACTTTGTACGTGCAGCCGAACTTACAAGCGGGGAAGCGGTCAATCTAGAGGAGGAGGTAGCCCATGACAACGGTCTATCAATTTACCGACACCTGTGAGGACAAGAATATCCTGGGCAACAAGGGGGCTAACCTGGTGACCATGGCCAAGCTAAAGCTCCCAGTGCCTCCGGAGTTCGTGGTATCTATAGACGCCTACAAAGAATACAAGATGAGCGGCAAACTGCCCCTGGAGGAGATCGAGCAGGCTCTGGGAGCCCTTGAGCAGCAGACGGGGAAGAAACTGGGGGATGGACTGGCCGTATCCGTCCGCTCCTCAGCACCGGCATCGATGCCAGGGATGATGGACACCGTACTCGATGTCAAGGAACTGGCGGCATTGCTCTCCTCCATAAAGCAGGTCTTTGACTCGTGGCACAATCCCCGGGCGGCGGAGTATCGCCGCATCCACCACATTTCTGCCGACCTGGGCACAGCCGTCATAGTGCAGGCGATGGTATTCGGCGATTTGAACGAACAGTCGGGGACAGGTGTAATGTTTACCCGAAACCCCAGCACAGGGGAAAGGGTGCTATTCGGCGAATATCTCGGTAGAGCTAAGGGGGAGGACCTGGTATCCGGCCGCAGGACCCCGCAACCTATCAGTTTTTTTGAATCGCAAATGCCTGCCCTCTATTGCCAGCTAGAAAAGGTAGCCAGCATCCTGGAGGACCACTTCCACGACATGCAGGATGTGGAATTCACTATCGAGGCAGGCCGACTATACATACTCCAGACCAGATCGGGCAAGCGGAGCGGCCAAGCAGCGGTAAAGATCGCCGTCGATATGGCAAATGAAGGGCTTATTTCACGCGAGGAAGCCATCATGCGGATATCCGCTGATGACGTTAGAGCCTTTTTGCACCGTCGCCTCGAGTCGCCCGAGAAATTCACGCCTATCGCTCACGGGCTGGGAGCCGCTCCCGGCGCAACTACAGCAGCAGTGGTATTCCATCCTCTAGAGGCTGTAGAGGCAAAGCAGAGGAACGAGCGCATCATCCTGGTAAGGCCGGAGACGAGCCCCGACGATATCCAGGGCATTTCAGCCGCAGTTGGCGTGCTAACCTCACGCGGCGGGCTTACCTCCCACGCTGCCATAATCACCAGGGCCATGGGCAAGCCCTGTATCTGCGGCGCTGAAGAGGTGAAGATAGACCTTCAAGCCGAGCAGTTCGAGGCCAGGGGTCAGATAGTGAAGAAGGGCGAAGTAATAACCATTGACGGGAGTGAGGGAAGTGTATACCTCGGAGCACTGCCATTAGTGGAAGCCGAAGGCCCCGTCGAACTCGCCGAGTTGCTTTCGTGGGCCGATAGCCTCGCGCGACTGAAGGTAAAGGCCAATGCCGACACGGTAGAGACCATAGCCCTGGCCAGAAAGTTCGGCGCCGAAGGTATCGGCCTCTGCCGCACCGAACGCATGTTCAATGCCCCTGAGCGGCTGGCAGCCATCAGATCGTTCATACTGGCTGGAACCAAGACCCAAAAGTCGGAAGCCCTGGGCCTGCTGCGCGGCCTTCAGGAAGAGGATTTCGTCACCATTTTCCGAGAGCTTCGAGGGATGCCAATCATAATCCGGCTTCTGGACCTGCCGCTCCATGAATTCCTGCCATCGGAGGAGGAGACCTCGGATCCTGATCTCAAGGAGCGAATACGCGAACTGAGGGAAACAAATCCAATGCTGGGACACAGGGGTGTCAGGCTGGCCGTCACCTCCCCTGAGATTTACCAGATGCAGATCGACGCCATTGCCGACGCCTGTGCCGAGGTCGAGGCCAATGTCTCCATCATGGTGCCCCAGGTCATCACCCTCCAGGAGCTTCTCTGGGTAAAGAAGATGGTCAACGATAAAGGGCTCAAGATTGGCGTGATGATGGAGACTGTGCGCGCATGTATGAGAGCGGGGTGGCTGGCCAAGATGGCCGACTTCTTCTCCTTCGGCACCAATGACCTGACCCAAGCAGTGTATTCCTTCAGCAGGGAGGACGCCGAAAAGAAATTCCTGTCCACCTATCTCGAGGCCGGCATACTTAAGGACAATCCTTTCCTGATTCTGGACGTCAAAGGCGTCGGCAGGCTGATGGAGACTGCCATCACCTGGGGCAGAAAGGAGAAGCCAACCCTGGAAATCGGCGTATGCGGGGAGCATGCCGGTGAGCCACGCTCTATCATGTTCCTCCATAGCATCGGCGTCGACTCAGTGAGTTGCAGCCCGTTCAGAATACCCATAGCCAAGCTGGCGGCAGCGCAGGCGGTTATCGAGGAAAGGCGCCCAAGGTCAGAAGAACTGCAGCCTCCGGTACCAGTGGCTAATTAGCACATGGGATGGGAAGCCGTCACGGCGGGCCCCAAGCGTCCTTCGCGGGCATCGGTATGAAGATCGGAATTGCTATTCCAGGTTTTTGGCTGCTTGTTTGCGCGAGCATCCTATCGGCAGGCATTCTATCAAGCGGCCCCCGCCAGAGGATGAACCGGAAAACGAGACTCTAAAAACCCCCATCACTATCACCCCCACCACTGCCTATGTCTTCCAGACAGTTGAATAGTATGCAGTAATTCTCAAATTAAATAATGCCGCAAACAAGACAGTGGGCTTCAGAAATGCTTTCTGAAGCCCACTGAGTGCAATTTCTGCAAATTAGTCCAGTGTCGCGCCCGGCGGTCCTTCGGGTGGCCTTCGCCTCAGCATCAGGAATGCCACAATGCCCAGCAATATCACCGCTATCACTGGCCCGATGATAATCCACATACTCGTCCCCCCATCCCCATCCCCTGGTTCCGGCGTAGCTGTGGCGGGCGGGCTGGTAACGGGAGCAGCAGGGGCATAAACCGCAAACAGGGTCAGGTGGCTCCCCTCAGCGGTGATAATGTGATTCACGGTGTCCACAGTTGAGGGGAGGACTACCCACTGCCCTGTCGCCACGTTATAGTAGGCGATAACCAGGGCCTCCTCAGCTACTCCGTCTGGTACCAGACCGGGGTCATAATGCAGGGTTATCGTGATCGGAGGATCGAAGACGGCTCCGTCCGGTCCGAGGTCATAGGCGCAGCCGACTATATAGGCACCGACCGGCGGTGGCGGGAAGCCAAAGCATATCTCCTCTATCGTTATCTCCAGCAGAGGATCACCGCCTTCTGTCTTCGCTATAGTGCCGCCACTTACACTAATTTCCAACATTCCATCGGGAGTGCTGTATTCCACATCATCCTGAACCACGCCGTCCTCATCGATAACGTCCGAAAGGTCAAGAGTCGGTGGTGTAGGGCCAGGCGAAGCAGGTGTCGCTGTTGGCACCGGTGTATACGTCGGCGAAGCTGTTGGCGCGGGTGTCGCCGTCGCAGTTGGCGTCGGTGTAGGTGTGGCTGCCGGTATCACACCTCCTCCACCGGGAGGAGGTGCCGGGGGCGATGTAGGTGCTGGTGAGGGCGTAGGTGTCGGGGTTGGCGTCACCTCCGGCGTCGGTGTTGGCGTCGGCTCTGCCGTAGGTGTAGGCTCCGCCGTCGGTGTCGGGGTTGGCGTTGCGCTCGGCGTGGGTGTTGGTGTCGTAGTCGAGGTGAAATTCGCCTGGATGGTATAGTTATCATTCATAGTGATAAAGGTATCGGCAGCATTGACATCATCCACATCAGCTACATCACCAGTCCAGTCTACGAAATCGAAGCCATCATCAGGCACTGCCAGCAGGTCGACCACGTCACCCTCGCAGTACGTAAACGTATCCTCACCCGGCTCGGTTACATTTCCTCCAGCGCTGCTGGTTACAGTCAACTCGTATTCAGGGAGCGCCTCGAAGTTCGCCTGGATGGTGTAGTCATCGTTCATGGTGATGAAGGTATCGGCAGCATCGACATCATCCACATCGCCCACATCACCCGTCCAGTCTACGAATCCAAAGCATGGGTCAGGCACTGCCAGCAGGTCAACCACGGAACCAGTGGTGCAGGTGAACGTATCCTCTCCCGGCTCAGTTGCATTCCCGCCATCGCTGCTGGTTACGGTCAGTTCAACAGTTCCAACTTCAGCGAAGTTCGCCTGAATAGTGTAGTTATCATTCATAGTGATGAAGGTATCGGCAGCAGTGACATTACCCACCGTTCCCACATCACCTGTCCAGTCGACGAACACGAAGCCCAGTTCCGGCACTGCCAGCAGGTCGACTACAGTGCCCTCGTAGTACGGGAATGTCCCTTCACCGGGCTCGGTCACATTGCCACCAGCAGCGCTGGTTATGGTTAAATCGTACTCCGCCAGGGCCTCAAAGTTCGCCTGTATAGCGTAGTTATCATTCATGGTGATGAAGGTATCGGCAGCAGTGACATTACCCACTTCTTCCACTTCCCCTGTCCAGTCGACAAAGCGGAAGCCCTCATCTGGCACCGCCAGCAGGTCAATCACCTCGGCCTCAAAGCACCAGAATGTACCCTCGCCCGGCTCCGTCACGTTTCCGCCAGCACTGCTGGTTACAGTCAGCTCCATCTGCGGAAGCGCCTCAAAGTTCGCCTGGATGACATGGTTGCCATTCATGGTGATTGTGGTTTCGGCGGCGGTGACATTACCCACCGTTCCCACATCACCAGTCCAGTCGACAAAGCGGAAGCCCTCATCCTGCTCAGCCAGCAGGTCAACCACG
>Ga0209498_1000326_pt1 | contig 29127 bp, 28 predicted proteins | sample WalLakDeSediment_FD_184131 | JGI IMG/M metagenome (GOLD analysis project Ga0209498, IMG submission 184131) | Lake sediment microbial communities from Walker lake, Nevada to study Microbial Dark Matter (Phase II) - Walker Lake 11/02/13 Deep... | ecosystem: Environmental > Aquatic > Freshwater >...
GGTGAGAATCGCGGGGTCGTGAAGACGGAAGAGGCCCTGGGAATGGCCCTGGAAGGGGGCCTGGATCTGGTGGAGATTTCGCCCAATGCGGATCCTCCGGTGTGCCGGATCATGGATTACGGCAAGTTCAAGTTCGAACAGGCCAAGAAGACTCAGGCGGCCAAGAAGAACCAGAAACAGGTACAGGTCAAGGAAGTGAAATTCCGGCCCGGCACCGACGCAGCCGACTACCAGGTCAAGCTTCGAAATCTGACACGCTTCCTGGAGGCCGGAGACAAGGGCAAGGTGACCATTCGTTTCCGGGGCCGCGAGATGCGCCACCAGGAACTGGGTGGCGAGTTGCTGGACCGGATCGAGGCGGATCTGTCCGAGATCGCCGTGGTCGAGCAGCGGCCCAAGATGGAAGGGCGGCAGCTGATCATGGTGATGTCCGCGAAGAAGCGATAGCGGCCTGGAGCAACCAGGCCAAGACAAGGACCGGCGGGTCCCGGTATACCCGCAGGTCTTTCATAAACGATCGTGCCGAATGGCAACGATCCCCTAGCTGGAGAGGAAAATGCCGAAACTGAAGACCAACCGAGGCGCCGCAAAGCGCTTCGCCAAGACCGGTTCGGGTAGGTTCAAGCGGGCGCAATCGCACCGCAGCCACATCCTGACCAAGAAATCCACCAAGCGTAAGCGTCACCTGCGTGGCGCGGCGATGATTCACGACAGCGATGTCGCGTCCATCCGCCAGATGCTGCCGCATAGCTAACCGGGGAGAACAGATATGCCACGAGTCAAGCGCGGCGTCACCGCACATGCACGTCACAAGAAGGTCATGGACCAGGCCAAGGGCTACTACGGTGCCCGGAGGAAGGTCTACCGAGTTGCGAAGCAGGCTGTTACGAAGGCTGGGCAGTATGCCTATCGGGACCGTCGTCAGAAGAAGCGTCAGTTCCGCGCCCTCTGGATCGTCCGCATCAACGCGGCTGCGCATCAGTTCGATCTGTCCTACAGCCGCTTGATCGACGGCCTTAACAAGGCCGGCGTCGAAATCGATCGCAAGGTCCTCGCCGATCTCGCGGTGCACGACATCGCGGCGTTCGGGAAGATCGTCGACAAGGCCAGGACGGCACTGGCGGCGTAGGCGGCGACGTTCGTGGTGCCGGTTCAGCATCTGCGCGCACCATGCACGTTTCCCTCGGCCCGGTAACCGTCTGCTGACTGCATGGGTGTGGGCCGTCGCGCGCGGTGAATGCGCCGGCCGGTCGTAACCGAAGGGAGGGGTGCTTTGCCCCCTCCCTTTTTTGTTGGAACAGAGAGCTGTTCACCGCCAGCCCCGGCCCGGGCGCTGCCGGTGAACCGTGGAGAAATCCGACGTGGAACAAGTGGACATGCTGGTAGCGGAGGCCGAGAAAGGAATCCAGGCCGCCTCCGATCTGGCCGACCTCGACACCTTGCGGGTACGTTACCTGGGCAAGAAGGGGGTGCTGACCGCCCAGCTGAAGGAACTGGGACGTTTGCCGGCCGAGGAACGGCCTCGGGCCGGTCAGGCGGTCAATGACGCGAAGGAACGGCTGTCCGGGCTGATCGAAATCCGCCAGCAGGAACTGGCCAGGGCCGAGGTCGAGAGGAAGCTGCGCGAGGAACGTGTGGACGTGAGCCTGCCTGGCCGCCGTCCCGCGATGGGGGGGCTGCATCCGGTGACGCAGACCATCGACCGCATCCAGGCATTCTTCGCCGGCATGGGGTACACGGTGGCGGAGGGTCCCGAGGTCGAGGACGACTTCCATAACTTCGAGGCCCTGAACATCCCGGAGGAGCATCCCGCCCGGGCCATGCACGACACCTTCTATTTCGATGCCCACCGGGTGCTGCGTACGCACACCTCGCCGGTGCAGATCCGGACCATGGAACAGCAGAAGCCGCCGCTGCGAATCATCGCGCCGGGGCGGGTCTACCGCTGCGATTCCGACCTGACCCACAGCCCGATGTTTCACCAGGTCGAGGGGCTGTACGTGGACACGGGCGTGACCTTTGCCGATCTGCGCGGCGTGCTCAGTACCTTTCTGCAGGCATTCTTCGAGCGTGACGATCTGCAGACCCGCTTCCGGCCGTCCTACTTCCCCTTCACCGAGCCCTCCGCCGAGGTGGATATCCAGTGCGTCCACTGCAGCGGCGAGGGCTGCCGGGTCTGCAAGCACACCGGGTGGCTGGAGGTCATGGGCTGCGGCATGGTGCACCCGAACGTATTCGCGCACGTTGGGATCGACGCCGAGCGCTACACTGGCTTTGCCTTCGGTCTTGGCGTGGAACGCATGGCCATGCTGCGCTATGGAGTCAATGACTTGCGACTCTTTTTTGAGAATGATGTTCGCTTTCTAGAACAGTTCGCACGGGCGGGGTAGGGGCGATGCGCATCAGTATGGAGTGGTTGCGGGAGTGGCTTCCGCTGAAAGAGAGCGCCGAGGCGTTCGGTCATCGCCTGACCATGGCGGGTCTGGAACTGGACGCGATCGATGCCGCCGCACCCGCCTTCAGCGGTGTGCGGGTGGGAAGAGTGCTGTCGGTACGCCCGCATCCGGATGCCGACCGGCTCCGGGTCTGCACGGTCGATGCAGGGACCGGTGATAAGCTGAACATCGTCTGTGGCGCCCCGAACGTGACCGAGGGGATGCTGGCGCCCGTGGCCTGCGTCGGTGCCGTGCTGCCCGGGGATTTCAGGATCAAACGCTCGAAGCTGCGCGGCGTGGAGTCGCAGGGCATGCTCTGTTCGGCCGTGGAGCTGGGGCTTGCGGAGTCCTCGGACGGGCTGATGGCGCTACCGGCAGACGCCCCGGTCGGGGCCGATTTCCGGACGTGGATGGGCCTCGATGACTGCATCCTCGAGGTCGACCTGACGCCCAACCGGGCCGATTGCCTGGGCATGCTGGGTATCGCGCGGGAGGCTGGGGTGCTGTTGGATCAGCCTGTGACCGGTCCCGCGATCGAGCCGGTTCGGGCTGGAGCGGACCACGCAGTAACCGTGCGGGTGGCCGCTCCCGAGGCCTGCCCGCTCTATGCGGCGCGCGTGATCGACGGGCTGGATCTGAAGGCCGTGACTCCGCTCTGGATGCGCGAACGACTGCGCCGGTGCGGGGTCAGGCCCTTGCATCCGGTGGTGGACGTGACCAACTACGTGATGCTGGAGCTCGGTCAGCCGATGCACGCCTTTTCTGCCGAGGTGGCGGGACCGGCCATCGATGTGCGCTTCGGCGCCGCCGGTGAGCGGCTGCTGCTGCTGAATGGGAACGAGATCGAGGTCGGACCCGCGGATCTCCTGATCGCGGGCGCCAAAGGACCGCTGGCGCTGGCCGGGATCATGGGTGGAGAGGAGAGTGCGGTCACAGCGGAGACCACCCGGATCGTACTCGAGAGCGCGCATTTCAGTCCGCGGGCGCTGGCCGGGCGGGCACGTGTCCACGGCCTGCACACCGATGCCTCGCACCGCTTCGAGCGGGGCGTCGACCCCACGATCCCCCTGTATGCGATGGAACGGGCGACTGCGCTGATCCTGGAGATCGCCGGCGGCGAGGCCGGACCGGTCGTGCATCAGGGCCAGGTGCCGGCCGCGCACGCCGAGGGCCTGATCACCCTGCGCCGGGAACGAATCACGAGAGTGCTCGGCATGGCCTTCGCGCCCGCCGAGGTCGAACGCATCCTGACCGGCCTGGGCTGCCGTGTTGCCGCTACGGGGGATGGCTGGGAGGTGCTGCCGCTGCGCGCCCGCTTCGATCTGACCCGCGAAGAGGACCTGATCGAGGAGCTGGCGCGCATCCACGGGTATGAGCGTTTGCCGCAGACCCTGCCGCCCACCACAGTGCCGGTGGCCTCCGCAGCCGAGGCAGCAATGGGCCGGCGCAAGCGGGAGCTTGCGGATCTGGGCTTCCACGAGGTGATTACCTTTAGCTTCATCGCCCCGGACTGGGCCCAGGCCTTCTACCCGGATCTTCAGGGCCTCGCGCTGGCCAACCCGATTTCCTCCGAGCTTGCGGTGATGCGCCCCGGTCTCTGGCCCGGTCTGGTGCGCACGGCGGCGCACAATCTCGCGCGTCAGCGGATGGATCTGCGGCTGTTCGAGCATGGCCTGCGGTTCGTGCCCGATGCCGCCGGTCTGCGGCAGGAATCGAGGCTGGGCGGCCTGCTGTGCGGCCGGGCAGAGCCCGAACACTGGCAGGGCTCGCGCCGTTCCGTGGACTTCTTTGATGCGAAGGGGGTGGTCGAGACCCTCTGCGCCGGTGCCCGCCAGGTCCTCCGTTTCGAACCGGCAGCGCATCCGGCACTGCACGATGGGCAGTCCGCGCGGGTCATGCTGGGCGGTCAGTCGATTGGCTGGCTCGGCGCGCTGCATCCCTCGCTGTGCGAGCGCTTCGATCTGCCTTCGATGTTCGTTTTCGAACTGGATGCCGGAATGATTGCGTCCGAAAACGTTCCGCAGTTCAGGGGTTTGTCGGCATTTCCTGCGATCCGACGTGATCTCGCGCTGGTGATGAACGAGGACGTTGCGGCGGGCGAGATTCTCGCCGCGATCGCCCAGTTGGACCTTCCCCTGCTTCAGGAAACCCGGCTGTTCGACGTGTATCGGGGCAAGGGTTTGGGAGAGAATGAGAAAAGTATCGCTTTGGGCTTGATTTTAAGGGCTTTTGAACGCACTCTTGATGAAAAGGATGTCAATTCCGTGACGAAGGCGGTCGTGGACCAACTTGCAGCCCTCTTTGGCGCGAAACCGAGATACTGAGCATGGCAGCTGTTACCAAGGCGGAACTGGCGACCGCATTGCATGAGGAGTTGGGCCTGAACAAGCGTGAAGCGAAAGAGCTCGTCGAGCTCTTCTTCGAGGAAATGCGCGTGGCCCTGGAACGGGGGGGCAGCGTCAAGCTGTCGGGGTTTGGCAACTTCGTGCTGCGTGACAAGAGCGAGCGACCTGGACGCAATCCGAAGACCGGTGAGGAGATTCCGGTTTCGGCGCGCCGCGTCGTCACCTTCCGGCCGGGGCAGAAGCTGCGGGAGAGGGTGGAGGCGTATGCTGGAGGCGAGTGAGCGTCAGGAACTGCCGGCGATACCCGGCAAGCGTTATTTCACCATCGGTGAAGTCGCGGAGCTGTGTCAGGTGAAGCCACACGTGTTGCGCTACTGGGAGCAGGAATTTCCGATGCTCTCCCCGGTCAAGCGGCGCGGCAACCGGCGTTATTATCAGCGTCACGACGTATTGCTCATCCGGCAGATTCGGGCATTGCTGTACGAGCAGGGCTACACGATTCATGGGGCCCGGCAGAAGCTGAGCGGCGAGGAGGCGAAGGGCGACATGTCCCAGACCCAGCAGCTGGTGCAGGACACCATTACCGAACTCGAGGGAATCCTGCGTATCCTTCGGCAGTAGCGGGGGTCTGGGCGCGGCGAATTGCGCCAGTCGGTTCCCGCTCTTCCGCCGCAGCGCAGAGAAGCCACTCCAGTCCTTCCCCAGGCAGCCCCAATCCGCTAGAATCACGGTCCTCGGGGCGTAGCGCAGCCTGGTAGCGCACCTGCATGGGGTGCAGGTGGTCGGAGGTTCAAATCCTCTCGCCCCGACCAATAGAAACAGCAAGTCAGGCCACCTTACCGGGTGGCCTTTCTGCTTTGGGGCAACAAGCAGGCAACCCTCAGGACAGCAACCACGAGAAGGCCGGAACCGCAATCCGGTGCGATGGTTGCGACGGCCGTGGTCCGACCGTTCAAGGCGCCCGGGCCGAAGCCTGCGGGCGCGGGTCTCAGGTATCGTTCGCGGGACTCGCTCCCGCATGTGAGCGCCGCAGCACGATGAGCGGGATTTCACCGGGGCAATTGAAGCGCAGCGGAACCCCGGAAGCTCCGGCGCCGCGGCTGGTATAGCCTTGCATGCTCGCGTAACGCCAAGGTCCTGCGGCTGTGTACCGGGGCGCACGACTGTGCGTGAATACGGGACCCACGCGCGGTAGGCAGATCTGTCCACCGTGCGTATGACCGCAAAGGTACAGCTGCGCGCCATGGGCGGCGGCCTCCCTGAAGACCTCTGGGGAATGCGCGAGAAAGATCTTGAAACCCTCGGCAGGGACGGTACGGAAGGCCATGGGAAGATCGTGACACTGGTAATAGTGCGGATCGTCCACGCCCACCAGCCAGAGTTCGGAGCCGTCCCGCCGAATGGCCTGGGCATCGTTGACCAGCATGGTGATGCCGGCCTTTTCGAGCTCCGGCAGCATCTCGATGCAGTCATGGTTGCCCAGCACCCCGTAGACGCCGTCGCGCATGCGAACATGGGCCAACAGCCGCCTAAGCTCCCGCAGTGCGGGCGCCGTGGGGCCGTACATCTCCATGCGTACGTCCCCGCCCACTACACACAGATCCACCGGATGCCCCTGAACTTGCTGAATCAATGCGTCCGTGAGCCCCGGTAGTCCGTCCAGGTGCAGATCGGTCAGCAGGAGTATCCGATAGCCCTCGAAGGCTGGGGGTAAATCGGCGAAGCAGAAGGCGTGCTCACGGACCGTCACGGCAAGCGTATTGCGCACACCCCGCGCGTACCAACCCAGCCCCTTGAAGATCGCGGTCATGAAGACCCGGTAATACACGTAGTTCTCGAAGTTGAACCAGTGTTGCCAGCGTGCCAGAGGTGCGTGGCAGGCTCGCCACTCGCGCAAACGCGTGGTCGAGCGTATCAGGCGCGGGTAACCCGCAGCCGGCGGATGCGACAGGATGAAGGTCAGGTAGCGCGAACCGGCATGGGTCAGAGGGATGAAGATCGCCAGCCCCACGAGGGCCTCCGCGAGCCCCAGGTTCAGGGCCGGGACCAGGACCAGCAACGGCAGTGCACCCTCCAGGGCTTGATCCAGGCCGGCAACGGGGGTGCCACTGGATTGATTCAGACGTCGTTTGGCGAAGCTGGTCGCCAGATCGCCCATCATCGCCAGCCCCCCCGCCAGCGCGCCGGCGCTCCAGCTCAGGTCGAGGATGGAGGCTGCCACGACCCCTGCCAGTACCCCCACGGCGAGCCCTCGCCAGGTCTTGTTCGGTCCCAGCAGCGGCCGCCCATCAGTCCAGTGCAAGCCGCCATCCACGGACCGACCCAGGCGATCGCCCATGAGCATCTGAGCCACGAACGGGAGAAAGTTGACCCACACGAGGAACAGCACCAGTTCGATGATCGCCATGATTTCTCGGGAGTATGTCGGGAACGAAGGCGCGCCGCGCGAGTATCGCACACCCCTGCGCGGGCGCGGTCCGTTGGATCCGCTCCCAGGCCCGTCGAGGCTACACGGACTGTGCCTCGTGACCGTTTTCGCTGAGTTGATGCATCGCGTCCAGCGCGCACAGCGCGATCGGATGTGCGGGCGCGGTCAGTCGCGGGTGACTGCCGAACTGGAAGCTGACCAGCTCGTGCACACTCAGACGGGCCTGTATGGCGATGCCGATGGCATTCAGCACCTCGGCGGTGGTCGGGCCGCCCAGCACCTGTCCCCCCAGCAGCAGGCCGCTGCGGCTGAACACCAGGAGGCAGGTCATCATGCGCGTGCCGGGCATGGTCGGCGGGTGGTGATCGGGCACCACAACCCGTCCGACCACCACGGTGAGGCCCTCGGTGCGGGCGGCGGCGGCAGTCATCCCGGCGCAGCCAAAGGCCAGGTCCCCGATCTGGCTGGCATAGATGGCGATGGTGCCGGCGTTGTAGCGTTCGTTGCGCAGCCCGAACAGGTTCATTCCGGCGGTGCGTCCCTCCGCGGCCGCAGTTGAGGCCAGCAGCGAGGGTACCGAGCGGCGTAGCAGGAAGTCCTGCTTGAAGGCGCAGTCGCCCACGGCGAACACATGCGGATCCTCGCGGGTGCGCTGGAAGGCGTCCACCCAGATGCCACCACCACGCGCCATGGTCAGCCCCAGTTCCTCCCCGAGCACGGTGTTGCGCCGGTCCCCGATCGCGACCAGCACCGCTTCCGCCGGGATGCTCTCGCCGTTCGCGAGGCGCACCGCGCGGACCGGGCCGTCCTCGCCGTCGCCTTCCAACGCGGTGACGCCGGCGCCAGTATGTACGTCGATGCCACTGGAACGCAGTTCCTGCTCGATGCGCACCGAGACCTCTTCGTCGAAGTTGCGCAGCAGGATGTGCGGCAGCTGCTCGATCACGCTGACCTCGACGCCGCCCTTGTGGACCTCGTCGGCGAATTCGACACCGATGAAACCGCCGCCGACCACCGCCAGTCTCTTGACGGTGGGGATCAGGTCCTCGAACAGGTGTTCCAGGTGATCGTAGTCCTTGCGGATCGCGAACACACCCGGGCGCTGGATGCCGGGGATGGGCGGCAGGTGCGGGCTGGTGCCGGTCGCCAGGACCAGGCGCTGCCAGTGCACTTGGATACCGGATGCGGTCAGCGCCGTGTGCGCCTGCATGTCCACGCGGATCACGCGGTCGCAGAGAATTTCGCCGCCCAGCATGCGGAAGGGTGCATTGCTGAGCAGGTCATGTTCCACGCCCTTGAGTGTGCCGAAGATGTAGGGGATGCCGCAGGGCACCACCGGCTCCTCCTCTGGGCGGATCAGCAGGATCGTGCGCCCGGGCCAGACCTGGGCCGCGGTGATTGCGGCGCTCATGCCGCCTGGACCCCCGCCCACGACCAGGGCATCGACTTCGCGTTCTTGGGAAACGGCGGGTGGCATGGTCACGGTGTGGGTCCTCTGGGCGTGCGCGGAAACGGAATCAGGGGATAAGCAAATTCCGGACCCCTCGATCCGAAAGTGGCCGTCCCGGCGCCCGGCCGCGGCACCTGGCTCCGGCCGCGGCCCGGGCGGGCGACGCTGGAGTCCGTTTGCAGCGGATCCAAGGCCGCTCCGGAACTGTCCGGCATGGCGCTCGCCGTCCCGGTGCCGCGGTGTGGTGCAGAACCCGCGCCGGCACGGTGCGTTTCGCACCGGATCGGAACTCGGCGTGGACACCTTGTAGCCTTGCTGCGGCCAGCCGCGTGCCGGTGATCACGCGGACCCGTATCGACGACCGGCGCGGAAGGCTCGATCCTGGTCCTGGCGACGATGGCGGGACCACGACGAGCGCGCCTGGCCCCGGTAAAGTGGGCACGGTTTAGCGGGATGGGTGGATTCTTTCGTTGCCTCCGTGCACCTGCTCTTCGCGTCGGCTATTCTTCTCTGGTGGCCGGCGAGCGGGCGGTATCTGCAGCCGCCGGAGCGAGGCATCGCATGGGTAACCCGCGATCGGGTACACGCTGGGGAGCGGTCGATGGCTGATCAGGTCACTGGGCAGGAACGGGGCGCGGGCATCGTCGCGGGAGCACGCGTGGCCGGGGTAACCGTGTTGCTGGTCGTTGTCGCGCTGGCGTTTGCGGGCATGGGTTTGTTCATGTTCAACATGGGCCGTGACATGAGCGCGATGACCAGGGCCGTCAGTCAGATGGGGAGCGACGTGTCCAGTATGGCCGTGGACATGGACGTAATGGTGGGTGACATGGACCTGATGGCCGACAGCATGGTCGAGGGTCAGGCGGGGATCTCCGGGGAGCTCGCCCGCGTCCGCGCGGGCACGGAGTGGATGGCCGCCGATATGAGCCGGATGAACACCGACATCGACAGCATCACCTCGAGTATCCGGGGCATGTCGGGGAACGTCGACGGAATGGACGCCTCGGTATCGCGAATGACTCACGCCACCGGAGCGATGTCTGGCTCGATGGAGCGCATTTCGGTGGACATGAACCGGATGACGCGGCCGGAAAGTCTGATGCCGATGACGCCCTTCCGCTGACCTGGGCGCTGACCAAGGCCCCGCGGCGCTTCGGGCCAAGCCGCCATGCCACGACCAAGCCCACGGATCTCGACGCCGGCCGATGCCGGTCAGAGGCAGGGCTGCTGCCAGAGGATTCGTTCTTCGGGCGCGGCCGGGTCCAGGCGCACCAGGGTCAGGTCCCGGCCCCAGACGCAGCCGCTGTCCAGGGACAGCCAGTCGTTGCCGCGTCGGTATCCGAGCGCGGACCAGTGCCCGAACACGATCGGCTGGCCGGCCATTCGCCGTTTGCCCACATCGAACCACGGGCTCAGCCTGGACGGCACAGACCCCGGTGGTCCACTTTCCTCGAGGTCCAGTCCGCCGTCCTTGCGGATGAAACGCATGCGGGTGAGGGCATTGACCGTGTAGCGCAGGCGCTCCACGCCCTTCAGGGTGTCGCTCCAGCGTTCCGGGCTGTTGCCGTACATTCGCGCGAGGAACTCGTCGCGCCGCTTGGGAGCCTGCAGCACCTGTTCGACTGCCCTGGCCTCGGTGCGCGCCTGCTCGAGGTCCCATTGTGGAGGGATCCCGGCGTGGACCAGGGTCCAGCTGAGCGTCGCGTCGTGATGCATCAAGGGTCGTGCGGCCAGCCACTCGAGAAGTTCACCGGCGTCGGGGCGCTGCAGCACGTCCTGGAGGGTGTCCTTTGGACGCGGTTGGCGCAGACCCGCGGCGGTCGCAAGCAGATGCAGGTCGTGATTGCCGAGCACGGTGACTGCTGCGGACCCAAGGTCGTGAACATAGCGCAGGCAGTTGCCGGAATCCGGTCCGCGGTTCACCAGATCGCCGACCAGCCAGAGCCGGTCCTGGGCGGGGTCGAAGCGCACGTGTTCCAGCAGCCGTTCGAGGGGCGCGAGACAGCCCTGCAGGTCACCTACCGCGTAGACGGCCATCGTGGTTCAGCCGTCCGAGCCGGCGCGGCGCGCCGGGCCAGGTCTTGCGTAGGTATCGTAAGGTTGCCCCGACATTTCGGCTCCGCGGATCAGGCGGGGCGCTGGTTGTGTGTATTGCGCCGGCATCAGTGCAGGGAGTGCGGCACGGAGAGGGTGAAGGGCGGTATCGGCGCCTGGAAGGTGAACCCCGAGTCGTCACGCATCTCGTAGCTGCCCTCCATCGTGCCCACGGGGGTCTCGATCACGGTGCCACTCGTGTATTCGAATTCCTCGCCAGGCGGGATGCGCGGTTGCTTGCCGACGACCCCCTCGCCGCGGACCTCCTGGGTCTGGTCGCGGGCATCGCGGATGATCCAGTGGCGGTTCAGCAGCTGTACCGATGCCTCGCCGGCATTGCGGATCGTGATGTGATAGGCGAAGACGAAACGCGAGGCCTCCGGATCCGACTGCTCCTCGATGTAGGCAGTGGCAACTTCGATTTCGATACGGTGTTCCGTAGGGCTCATGCGGTTTCTCCGACAGGTTCCACGGCCCGATGCACGGCGACGGCCGCGCCCAGCAGGCCTGGTTCAGGATGGACAATCAGGTGCAGGGGCAGTTCTTCCAGAAGCTGCTGCATCGGCGCCTTGCTGCGGAAGGATCGCAGGAATCCCGGGGCCTGGAAATGCTGCAGCCAGCGGGGCGCGATGCCGCCCGCAATGAAGACGCCGCCGCGTGGGAGGGCCGACAGGGCGAGATCGCCCAGCTGACCGCCGTAGATGCTGACAAACCGCTCGGCGACCTGCAAGGCCCCGGCATGTCCCCGTTCCGCCAGTTCCCCGATGGCGGCGGCCGGATCGACCTCCCGCAAAGCCTGCGCCAGCCCGGTATCGGCGGACTGCTGCTGCAGGTATGCGGCGATCCGTGCAATACCGGCTCCACTTAGCAGATGCTCGCGGCTGCAGCGTCCCTCCTGACCACGGACCCACTGGGCGAGTGCTGCCTGCCAGTCATCGGCGGGAGCGAAATCGGCGTGGCCACCTTCACCAGGGAACAGCTGGCTTTGGGGGGGCGGACCCACGGCGCAGGTTCCGAGCCCGGTGCCGGCTCCGACCACCAGGCGCAGGCCGGAAGAGTCCCCGGCGCCGGACTGCAGTGTCACCGTGTCGCCCGGCCCAAGTGCGTCCAGGCTGGCGCCAATGGCGGCAAAGTCGTTGATCAGCACCGTGGGCGCGCCCAGTTCCTTACCCAGCTCCTGCTCGCTCATGACCGGCCAGTCCAGGTTCGTGGTCTTCGCGCGCACGCCGCCGTCAACCGATGCAACCGGACCGGCCAGCGCCAGCCCGATACCGTCGAGTTGCCGGTCTTCGGGCATCCTGGCCTGCAGCCACTGGCGGAGCAGGTCCCCGGCACTGGGAAAGTCGCTGCTGACGAGGCGGGCCTTGTGTTCGAACCGCCAGCCCTGGGGACCCAGGCGGGCGAGGGCAAGCAGGGTCTTGGTGCCGCCGATATCGGCCACGAGGAAGTTCATCGCTGCTCCATGGGGTCGTCAACGGCTTCGACCGCATCGCCGGCGGCTCGGGGCACGTTCCCGAGGGGTTCAGCCTTGACAGCCACAGGGCTCACGGCGGCTTGGGCCGCACGGGCCAGCGCCAGGAAGTCGTTGATGGCGAGTTCCTCCGGCCGGCGCCCGCCGTCGATTCCCGCCGCTGCGACTGCGGCAGGATCGAGAATGCCAGTTAGGGCTCGGCGCACGGTCTTGCGCCGGTTGGAGAAGGCCTGGTTCACGACCTTGCGGAAGCTGCCCTCGAGGCTGGGCGGGATCAGGGGCTCATTCAGGGGTTCGATGCGCACCACGGCGGACTCGACCTTGGGCGCTGGTCGGAAGGCCCCAGCTCCCACCGTGAACAGTTGCCGTGCATGTGCCCGGGCGCCGAGCATCACGGTCAGTCGCCCGTAACGCTTGCTGCCAGGCTCGGCCACCATGCGTTCCACCACCTCCTTCTGCAGCAGGAAGTGCATGTCCTGGATCGCGGCCGCCTGCCCGAGCAGATGGAATAGCAGGGGAGTGGAGATGTTGTAGGGTAGGTTGCCCACGATGCGCAGTCCGCCGGCGGCCGGGGCACGCGCGGCGAAATCGAAGCGCAGGGCGTCCGTATTGTGAATGATCAGTCGCTCGGGAGGGGCCATCTGGCGCAGGGCGATGATGAGATCGCGGTCGATCTCCACCACCTCGAGGTGCTCCAGGCGCTGCAGCAATGGGACGGTCAGCGCCCCCAGGCCCGGCCCGATCTCGATCATCGCGTCGTCGCGTCGGGGCGCAATGGCGGCGATAATGCGGCCCAGGACGGCGGGATCGTGCAGGAAGTTCTGGCCGAAGCGCTTGCGCGGCCTGATCGGGTGACTCACGTCGCGGTCCGCGCAGGCGTGGCGGATCCTGCCAGGGCGGAAGCGGGCGGTTCCCTGAGCGCTGCCAGTTCGGCCGCCAGCCGCTCCGCCGCTAGGAAGCTTCCCGGTTCGGCCCTGCCAGTGCCGGCCAGATCCAGCGCGGTGCCGTGGTCCACGGAGGTGCGGATGAACGGCAGGCCGAGCGTGACATTCACGGCATGGCCGAAGCCGGCGTGTTTCAGTACTGGCAGTCCCTGGTCGTGGTACATGGCGAGCACGGCGTCGGCGCCGGACAGCACCCGGGGCGTAAAGGCCGTATCCGCTGGGAGGGGACCCCGCAGATCCAGTCCCCGCTCGCGCAGGGCCGCGAGCGCGGGGGCGATGATGCCGTCGTCCTCATGCCCGAGCACACCCTGCTCTCCGGCATGCGGGTTCAGCCCGCAGACCACGATGCGCGGCCTGGCGATGCCGAAGTCCCGGCGCAGGTCGTGATCCAGGATGGTGATGACCTCGGCCAGGAGTTCCGTGGTGATGGCGTCGGCCACGGCGCGCAGGGGGAGGTGGGTGGTGGCCAGCGCCACGCGCAGGCTGCCCGCGGTCAGCATCATCACCGGCCGCACTCCGCCGGCTCGCTCGGCCAGCCACTCCGTGTGTCCGGTGAAGGGATGGCCCGCCTGGTTGATCACGCCCTTGTGCACCGGGCCCGTGACCATGGCGTCGAACAGGCCGTTGATGCAGCCGGTGGCTGCCGTTTCCAGAAGCGCGAGCACGTGCCCGGCGTTGACCGGATTCAGCCGGCCAGCCTGTACCGGGGCCGCCACCGCTACCGGGATCACCTCGAGCACGCCGGCGGGGGTGGGCCGGCGCGGGGCGTCGGGCGAGAAACCCGCAAGTTGCACCGAAAGGCCCAGTTGCCGCGCGCGCTGCTGCAGAACTTCAGGGTCGGCGATCACCACGCGCTGCGTTCCGCTGGGGTGCGCAGCGAGTTGCAGCAGAAGGTCCGGACCGATGCCGGCGGGTTCTCCCGCTGTCAGCGCAAGACGCGCAACATGCTGGCTCATTGCCGAAACCCCGGGCGCCCGCTCAGGCGCCCAGTCCCTCGATGCGGTACTCGACGAAGGCCTCATCGCGCAGGCGCCGCAGCCACAGCTCGGTCTCTTCCTCGCGCTTGCGGTTCTGCAGGATCTCCTGCGCCCGCGCCCGGAGGAGCTCCCGCGAGGCGTCCATCTCGCGCCGATCGAGGACCTCGATGATGTGCCAGCCGAACGGACTCTGAATCGGCGGGCTGAGTTCGCCCACGGCGAGACCGCGCATCGCCTGGTCGAAGGCGGGCACCGTCTCCCCGGGGCTGAGCCAACCGAGCTCGCCGCCGCGGGCGGCAGAGCCGGCATCGTCCGAGTGGGCGCGGGCGAGATCGTCGAAGGGGGCACCCTGGCGGATGCGGCTGTGCAGGCTGCGGGCCTGGGCCAGGGCCTCCTCTTCGGTCCGGATACGGTCGGGGCTGATCAGGATGTGCCGGGCGCGCGTCTGGCTCACCTTCTGTTCAGCGCCAGCCTCGCGGTCGATCAGCTTGACGATGTGGAAGCCGCTCGGGGAACGCAGGACCTGGCTGATCTCACCCGGGCGCATCAGGATCACGTTGCGCGCAAACAGGGTCGGCAGGTCAGCCGCCCCCCGCCAGCCCATGTCGCCGCCGTCCAGGGCATCGGGGGCATCCGAGTGGTTGATTGCAAGACTTGAGAAATCGTCGCCAGAACGGGCTCTTGCACGTAATTCCTCAGCTTTTTTCTGAGCATTGGCGATGGTGTTCGAGTCGGCCCCCTGCGGCAGCGCGATCAGGATGTGCGACAGCTGATACCGGACATCCCGGTCGATGGCTCCGCTCTCCGCCGCGATCAGGTCGTCGATCTCCTGCTCACTCACCCGCAGGCGATTGTCTACCTGGCGCCGCCGGAGCTGCGCGATGGTGAGTTCATCCCGAATCTGTTGCCGGAAGGCGGTGAAATCCACGCCCTCCGCGGCCAGCGCGTTGCGCAGCTGCAGCAGGGTCAGGTTGTTCTCCGCGGCGATGCTCTCCATGGTGCGGTTCAGCGTGATCTCGTCGATGTTGATCCCGACCCGCGCCGCTTCCTGGATCTGCACCCGTTCCACCACCATGCGTTCCATGACCTGCCGCACCAGAACGTCGCGGTTCGGCATCTGCGCACCCCGCTGCGCCAGTTGCTGCTCCGTGAGTTCGATGCGTGAGACGAGTTCGCGTTGCGTGACCACGTCCTCGCCGACAACGGCGACGATGCGGTCCATGAAACGGTCGCGCTCCTGGCCTTGGACGGTGGTACCCGCGGCAAGGATCAGGGTCAGAACCAGGGCGCCAAGCGCGCTAGTAGCGGTCTTCATATGTGCCATAACCGGTAATGCCCTCGCGTAACAGGTTGTCGAGCCCGGTGTCGAGGCGGGTCAGCCCGTCGAGCGTCAATTGAAGGAAGATGGAGTTATTGTACTCGCCGTCGAAATCGGTGAGGTGCCGGCGTAGCGCGACCTGGAGACCGTAACAGCACGTACGATACTCAAGGCCTGCCAGGAGTTCGAGATTCCGGCTGTCGAGGAGGCTGTAATTCCAGCGACCGACGGCCTGCAGGCGGTCGCTCAGCGGCCAGAAGCCGGAGATGTCGGTCTGTTCGATTTCATCTTCCCGGAGGCGGTAGCCCAGATTCAGCAGGGCCCGCTTCTGCGGATTGTAGGAGAAACCCACTGCGGCCAGGGGCGCGCGGTTGCGATCGGTATCGAAGATGATCGAGGCACGTCCCCGCCAGTGCCGCGAGAACCGGGCCTGGGTCTCGGCGGCCAGGTCGGAGCGATTCTCCTGCCGCGGAGGATCGGTGGGCCGTAGACGGACACGGCGATCGTCCAGGTAGGTGATCTGCCCTGCGGACACGCTGAGCCGTTCGGTGCCGGTCTCCGGGTCGATCACGCGGCTAGTCAAGGCAGTCGTCACCTGGTGGGTGTCGCCTACCCGGTCCGCCCCGATGAACCGCTGCGTGGTGAACAGGCTGTCGAAGCTGAATTCGCGCTCGCCGGTGTCGAACCGCGGAATGTCGTCCTGGTCGCGGAACGGGACGTAGCCGTAGAACAGGCGCGGCTCCAGGGTCTGAGTGGCCCCGTCATCGAGGATGCGCTCGAAGACCAGACCCGTATCGACGCTGGCTCTGGGCAAGGTGCGGCTGAGACTGCGTCCGGCGTCTGGAAGCGCATCATCCAGTTCATAGTTCGTGTAACGCAGGCTGAGGCGCGGCTCGATGAAGTAGCCTCCACCGTCCTGCCGAAAACCGATTTCCGGCTCCACATCGAAGCGGGTGCCGGTGACTGATGCCCGACGATCGAACCGGACCAACTCCGAACGCAGTGTCCAGAACAGGCCGGAATCCAGGGGCTGGCCGGCCTGGAGCAGGACCTGGGGCAGTCGCCTGTAGGGCTCGTCACCCGGGGGTAGTGTTGGATCAAGCGACTTGAAATCCTGCACCCGGCCGGTCAGGCGCCAGTCGGGCTGGTTGTAGATGAGGTCCGCGCGGCGTTCGGCGACCGGTGTGCTGGAGGTGAACACGTCCGTGCCGAAGTCGTTGAAATAACTCTGGTCCGATACGTCGGTCGCGTCGATGCGCAGGTCCAGGCCGGGTCGGATCGAGGCCTGGTGCCGCCAGTGAGCCATGTGACGATCTTCGTTGTCTTCCAGCCGATCATTCGGCAGGTAGGAGAGGTCGAGGGTGCCGCGCATTCTCGGGCGGAGGTAGCGCCACTCGGACTCCAGCATCAACCCACGTCGGGACAGGATGCGCGGGGCCAACGTCGCGTCGTAGTTCGGCGCGATGTTCCAGTACCAGGGAAGGGAGAGGTCGAGGCCGCTTTTCGAGCTGTATCCGACCGCGGGTGCCAGCAGCCCCGACTGCCGGCGGTCGTCGATGGGGAAGTTGATGTAGGGGGTGTACAAGATCGGCACGTCCTTGAAGCGCAGGGTCACGTTGTAACCGTGTCCGCGCCCGCTCTCCTGGTCCAGGCGTATCCTGCCGGCATTGAGCCACCAGCTGTCATCACCCTCGGGACAGGTCGTGAAGCTGCCGGCGGCCAGACGGATGCGCCCGGGGCCATCCTGCGCGGCCTCATCGGCGCTTCCGCGTGCCCGGCGGGATTGCAGCCAGTAGTCGATGTCGGAGAATTCCCCCACATCGTCATCAAGCTGGTAGCGGCCTTCGCCGGCCTCGACCAGCAGATCGCCGTCGAAGAGGCGCGAGCGTCCGCGGGTCTCCACGGTCCGGGTCGGGGCGAACAGATCGACGAAATCCGCATCCAGCCGCCGCCCATCGGCGAACAGACGCACGTCGCCGCGGGCATGGACCTGCTCGGAACGGATCGCCTCGACGTAATCAGCCTCGATCTCGATGACATCCGGCGGAAGGGAGCGCAGTTCCGGCCAGAAGGATTCCGGAAGCAGGGGGCAGGACGACAGGTATTCACCCCGTGCAGGCAGCGCTGCCAGTGCCAGAAAGAGCACGGCCATGGTGGGGGCAACGGATCGCAGGAGCATGACCTTCATCGTCGGTGGAGCCTGGATCCAGTTGGGGGCATCGGATCGTTCCTGAAGGTGCCGTGTGTGGGTCCCGGGTAGGGGCGGCCTGCGAGCCGGATGCGTGATTCCCGTCGCCCGTTGTGTCCGTGTCCGGAACGCTCCGGCGGCCCCGGCAGAAGCTTGCGCCGGTCGTGTCTGCCCGCCGATTTATACCCGTTGAGATCGAACCAGGCAAGGGCAATTCCTCTGGGCAGCAACGCCGCTATAATGGCCCATCCAAACAGCCGTGAGGGCCTCGAACATGGATCTGAGTAAAATTGTCGCCGGTCAGGATTTGCCCAATGATATCAACGTCGTCATTGAAATTCCGGCCCTGGGGCAACCCGTCAAGTACGAGATCGACAAGGACAGCGGGGCCCTGGTTGTCGATCGTTTCATGACCGTGGCCATGTTCTACCCCTGCAACTACGGGTTTGTTCCGCATACGTTGGCGGAGGATGGCGATCCGCTGGATGTGCTGGTGATCACACCCGTACCGCTCGTTCCTGGGGCCATCGTACGCTCGCGGCCTATCGGCGTGCTGAACATGTCCGACGAGGCAGGTCCGGACGCCAAGATTCTTGCAGTGCCGGTGACGAAGCTCGATCCGCAGTACGAGCGGATCAAGGAGCCCGGCGACGTACAGAAGGAACTGCTGGATCAGATCACCCATTTCTTCGGTCACTACAAGGAGATGGAGAAGAACAAATGGGTGAAGCTGGAAGGCTGGTCGGACGCCGAGGCCGCCAAGGCCGAGATCATCGCGAGCTACAAGCGCTACCAGAAGAGTAAGGTCTGATTCCTCCATTCCGGGGCATGCTGGTGCACGCTCCATATCCCGGGCCGCCGGCCCCCCGCTGCATCGTTTTGCCCGCCGGCAGGGCGTTCGGCCTTTGACCCATGTTGATTGACCGGCAGGACTCCTATAACGAAGAAGGACGCGACCAGAGCCGGTTTTCCGTCAGGGTCCTGGTTTCGATCCTGGTCCTGCTGCTGCTGGTGCTGCTGTTGGGTGGGCGGATGTTCACCCTGCAGGTGGGCGCCCACGAGCACTTCACCACGTTGTCCGAGAACAACCGGCTGCGCATCGAGCCGATCCCGCCCACACGGGGCCTGATCTACGATCGCAACGGGATCCTCCTGGCGGAGAATCGTCCGGCCTACCAGCTCGAGATCACGGTGGAGCAGGCGGGGGACCTCGAGCTCCTGCTCGAGCGCCTTTCCGGCTTGGTCGCCCTCTCTTCCACGGAAATCGAACGGTTCCGCGCATCCGTCCGCCAGCGACGCCCGTTTCAGCCAGTGCTGTTGAAATCGGCCCTCGATGACGAGATGGTGGCCCGGATCGCGGTGGCCCGCCACGAACTCCCCGGGGTGGAGATCGAGGCAAGACCCGTGCGTCATTACCCGCAGGGCGCTGATTTCGCTCACGTGGTCGGATACGTGGGGCGCATCAACGAGCAGGACCTGCGGCGGCTCGATACACGCAACTATGCGGGTACCTCGCACACTGGCAAGACCGGTGTGGAGCATCATTACGAGGACATCCTGCATGGGACCACGGGCCACAGGCAGGTCGAGGTGAACGCCCAGGGCCGTGTGATCCGGGAGCTGTCCGTGGTCCCGCCGGTTCCGGGGCAGGATCTTTTTCTGAGCATCGACGTCTCTCTGCAGCGCGCCGCCCGCAACGCCCTCGCGCCGCACGACGGGGCGTTGGTGGCGATCGATCCGGCCACTGGCGAGGTGCTGGCGCTGGTCAGCAAGCCGGGGTTCGATCCCAATCCCTTCGTCAACGGCATTTCACACAGGGATTTCTCGGCCCTGCAGTCGGATCCCCACAATCCCCTGTTCAATCGGGCGCTGAGCGGCCAGTACCCGCCTGGTTCCACCCTGAAGCCGATCGTCGCCCTTGCGGGACTCGAGGAAAACGTGACCACGGCGGAACGCCGGATGTTCGCGACCGGCTATTACCAGTTGCCGGGGCACGAGCGGCGCTATCGCGACTGGAGGCGTGGTGGCCACGGCTGGGTCGACATGAACCGGGCCATTGCGTTGTCCTCCGATGTCTATTTCTATGATCTTGGGCACAAGCTCGGTATCGACCGGATGGCACCCATGTTCGGTGCCTTCGGCATCGGGAGCCGGGTCGGCATCGACGCCACCGGTGAGCGCCCCGGAATCCTGCCCAGCCGGGAATGGAAGCGATCGGTACAGAACCTGCAGTGGTTCCCCGGCGAAACGCTGATCACCGCCATCGGCCAGGGTTACATGCTGACCACGCCGCTGCAGCTCGCGGACGTGACCAGCACTCTGGCCAACCGGGGCCAGCGGGTGCAGACGCGCCTGGTGCGTGCGCTCCGCGACGGCGCCGACGGGGAACCGCTGGCCCAGCCGGTCCGGTACCTGGACCCGGTGCTCGCGAGTGAAGCCCACTGGGACGTGATCCACCAGGCGCTGATCGACGCCGTGCATGCCCGGCACGGGACGGCCTGGGGCAGTATCGGCAGTACCGCGCCGCCCTATCGCATTGCCGGCAAGACCGGGACCGCCCAGGTCTTCAGTCTTGCCCAGGATCAGGAGTACGACGAGTCTGAGCTGGACCGAAGATTGTGGGATCACGCCCTGTTCATCGGCTACGCGCCCGCCGAAGCGCCGGAGATCGCGGTTGCCGTGCTGGCCGAGCATGGGGGCAGTGGTGGCCGTGTGGCGGCCCCAATCGCACGCAAGGTGATGGACGCCTACCTGGCTTCGCTCGGACTTCTGGCCGAGGCGGAGGAGCAGCCGTGATCAGCGTCACCGGGCGCGAGCTCACGCCTTCGCAGTGGATCCTGCGCAGCCTTCGCCTCGACGGCACCTTGCTCGTGCTGATCGGCATCCTTCTGGCCATTGGCCTCGTGGTGCTGTTCAGCGCCACGGGAGAGAGTATCGAGGCGCTGCAGCGCCAGTTGAGCCGTATCGCCCTCGGACTCCTCGCCCTCCTGCTGGTGGCCCGCATTCCGGTGTCCACGCTGCGCGCCTGGTCGCCCTGGCTGTTTCTGCTGGGTCTCGGCATGCTGCTCGCGGTGATGCTGGCGGGCGATATCGGGAAGGGTGCGCGCCGCTGGCTGGACCTTGGACTGATCCGCTTTCAACCCTCTGAGATCATGAAGCTCGCAATGCCGCTGATGGTGGCCTGGTACCTGTCCCTGCGCAACGCCCCGCCGCGGATGCTCGACCTGCTCGTGGTCAGCGTGCTGATCGTGGTGCCGGTGCTACTGGTCATGCGCCAGCCGGATCTGGGTACCGCGCTGCTGATCGGCGCGGCGGGATTGCTGGTGGTCTTTCTCGCCGGGCTGAGCTGGCGCTGGTTCCTGGGTCTGGGCGTTGCGATCGCGGCGGCGGTTCCCCTGTTGTGGTCGCAGATGCACGACTACCAGCGCCAGCGCGTCCTGACCCTGTTCAACCCGGAGTCCGATCCCCTGGGCGCCGGCTACCACATCATACAGTCGAAGATCGCTATCGGATCCGGCGGTCTTTACGGCAAGGGGTGGCTGAACGGAACCCAGTCGCAACTGCAGTTTCTGCCCGAACGATCCACGGACTTCGTCTTCGCCGTCTACGCGGAAGAATTCGGGTTCGTCGGTATCGCCGTCCTGCTGGCGCTGTATTTCCTGATCGTCGCTCGTGGCCTGTGGATCGCCGCGCTGGCGCAGGACCGCTTTTCGCGCCTGATCGCCGGAAGCATCAGTCTGACCTTCGCCGTTTACATGGTGGTCAATATCGGGATGGTGAGCGGGATGCTGCCGGTGGTCGGGGTACCCCTGCCCCTGGTCAGCTATGGAGGCACTTCGTTGGTGACGCTCATGGTGGGCTTCGGTATCCTGATGGCCGTTCATTCTCAACAGCGACTGGTGAATCGATGACTGGCACTCCCCCGCGTATCGCAACGGGCCGCGTTCTTCTGCATGCATGCGCCCACGGCCTGCTGATCGTGCTTCTTGGGGCATGCTCCCTATCGGGGGTGGCCGTCTCGCAATCGGAGTTCCGTGCCGGAGAGCCCCCTTACCTCGAGCGTCCCGAGGTGCAGGACTTCATCGACGAGCAGGTCGCCGAGGGCATCGACCGCGCCCTGCTGGAAAGCCTGTTCGAGGGTGTCGAGCCCCAGCAGCGCATCCTTGACCTGATCTCCCGCCCCGCCGAGGCACGACCCTGGAAGGATTACCGGCCGATCTTCGTGAACGACCTGCGCATCGAGCGGGGCAGGGTGTTCATGGAGGAGGAGGCTTACTGGCTCGAGCGTGCCGAGGAGACCTTCGGAGTGGATCAGGCACTGATCGCAGCCATCATCGGTGTGGAAACCAACTATGGTCGCAATCTGGGCGGCTTCCGTGTCGTCGACGCCCTGGTCACCCTGGGCTTCGACTATCCGCCGCGGCAGAATTTCTTCCGTAGTGAGCTTGGACACTTCCTGCAACTGGTGCAGGAAGAGGCGCTGGATGTGCATGAGACGCGCGGATCCTATGCCGGCGCGATGGGCCGGGGGCAGTTCATCTCCTCCAGCTACCGGGCATACGCGGTCGATTTCGACGGCGATGGCCGGCGCGACCTGATCAACTCCTGGGCGGACGCGATCGGAAGTGTCGCGAATTATTTCCGCGAACACCATTGGCAGACGGGCGAGCCGGTCGTGGCCGCCGCCCGGGCCGACGGAGACGCGTACGAGGCCCTGCTCGGCGGCGGCTATCAGGCCCGCTTCTCGTTGGCGGAGCTGGCGGAGCATGGCGTGTTCCCGACCGAGGTCGTGCCGGCGGATGGCCGGTTCTCCCTGATCCGGCTGGAGGGTAGTGACGGTCCCGAGTTCTACCTTGGCTACCCGAACTTCTATGTCATCACCCGGTACAATCGCAGTCCTCTGTACGCGATGGCGGTCCACGAGTTGACGGAGGCGCTGCGGCCGTGACCCGTGGCCCGCGCGAAGGCAGGATCCGGCCAGCCGGCGGACTTCCGGGGAGCGGGGCGTGAGGGGCGCCCGACATCCCTTTGTCTGGAGCAGCGAGCGCATTGCGGTCGCGCTGGGGGTGGCCGGATTCCTACTGGCCTTCCTGATCGTGCTGCTCGTGGGCTGTGGGAGCAGTCCGGACAGGCCGAGGCAGGCGGACGGGCACCCATCGGTCGTCCCGCCTGACCTGGCATCGATTCCCGATGCTGTGCCGCGGTACGAGCCCCCCAGCCGCTACGGGAACCCGCCGGAATACGAGGTCTTCGGGCAGCGCTACCGGACGCTGGTTTCCAGTGACGGTTTTGAACAGCGTGGCCTCGCATCCTGGTACGGCACCAAGTTTCATGGTCGCCGCACCTCCAGCGGCGAGCCCTACGACATGTTCGCGATGACCGCTGCGCACCGGGAGTTGCCCCTGCCGAGCTATGTGGAGGTCACCAACCTGGACAACGGCAAGCGCGTCGTCGTGCGTGTGAACGACCGTGGTCCGTTCGTCGGCGGACGCGTCATCGATCTCTCCTACGCGGCGGCGCACCGCATCGGCATGGTGGACAAGGGCGTAGCCCCGGTGCACATCCGCGTGGTGAGCCCGGCCGAGGAGGAGCCTCGACCCATGCGGGTCGCCGGAACCGGGGCCCTCGACGCTCTGGGGCCGGAGGAGCCGGACAGCGCCGGGACCGAGCCACGTTTCGTCCAGGTAGGGGCCTTTGCCGATCGCAGTGCGGCGGAACGGGTCCAGCACGATCTACGCAGTCTCGGATTTGCAGGGGTGCGTGTCACCACCCTGTCCTCCACCTCCGGGACCCCGCTGCACCGGGTACGGATCGGTCCTCTGGAAGACCCCTCGGCGCTACGGGACGTCGAGGAGCGGTTGCAGCAGGCGGCACTCCAGGACTACCGGATCGTGATTGACTAGAAACGCCCAAGCGAGTCCCAGCCAACGGATCCCTTGCGGGATTCAGACTCTGATACCTTTCTCACCGCCCAATGTTCAGGTTGACCAATCAATGAAGAAGTCCTTCGCATTCCTGCTCGTCTCTCTTGCACTCGCCCTGTTTCTGCCATCGCTGCCCGCGCTGGCCCAGATGCCGACGCTGCCGACCCCCGGCGCCACCGGGGTTGCCTCCCTCGGTGTGATCCCGCAGCCGCCCTCGGACATCACGGCGAAGAGCTACATCCTGATCGACTTCGACTCCGGCCTGCCAATTGCCGCCCTGGATCCGGATGTGGAACGGGAACCGGCCAGCCTCACCAAACTGATGACGGCCTACGTGGTCTTCGGCGAGATCAAGGCCGGGAAGATCAACCTCGACGACAAGGTTACGATCAGCGAGCGTGCCTGGCGCACCGGGATGCAGGGGGCCTCGCGGATGTTCATCGAGGTGGGCGAGCAGGTGCGTGTCGAGGATCTGCTGCGTGGCATGATCGTCCAGTCGGGAAACGACGCGTCGACCGCACTGGCCGAACTCGTGGCGGGTTCCGAAGGGGCCTTCGTGGATCTGATGAACGCCCAGGCGCGGGTCCTCGGGATGAACCGGTCCTACTTCACCAACCCGCACGGCTTGCCCAGCGATGAGGCGCAGTACACCACGCCCTCCGACATGGCCCGGCTTGCACGCGCACTGATCCGGGATTTCCCCGGATCCTATGGCTATTACAGTGAAAAAACGTTCAAATACAATAATATAGATCAGTCCAACCGGAACCTTCTGCTGTGGCGGGACGAGAGCTTCGATGGCCTGAAGACGGGGTGGACCTCCGCCGCAGGGTACAACCTGGTGTCCTCGGCAAAGCGCAGTGGGCGGCGTCTGATCGCCGTGGTGATGGGGATCGACGCGCCGAACCATCAGCGTGGCGGCATCATCCGGGCGAACGAGTCCCAGGCCCTGATCAACTGGGGCATCCGCTTCTTCGAGTCACGCAAGCTGTTCGAGGGTGGCGTCGTACTGAGCGAGCCGCGCGTCTACAAGGGTGGAAATACCACGGTAGCTGCCGGGCTCTCCGAACCGTTCTGGGTCGTACTGCCCCAGGGGCAGGGTGACCGCCTGGAAGCCACCATGGAGTTACACGGGCCCCACATGGCGCCGCTAGCGGCCGGTGATGCGCTGGGCGAGGTCGTCGTGACCCTCCGCGGGGAGGTGTTGGCGCGGCAGCCGTTGGTGGCCCTGGAGGCGGTGGATTCCGGCGGCATGTTCCGCTGGCTCTGGGACAGCGCGACGCTGGCACTCCGTTCCGCCTGGCCATTCTGACCGGCCGTGAGCGTCTACCTGAACGGCGAGTACCTGCCGCCGGAGAAGGCCTGCATCTCGCCGATGGATCGGGGTTTCCTGTTCGGGGACGGGGTCTACGAGGTCATCCCGAGCTATGGCGGGAAGCTGTTCCTGCTCGAAGCACACCTCGAGCGCTTGGGCCGGTCGCTGGCGGCCATCCGCCTGCCCGATCCGATGCCCGATGGCGGCTGGTCGGTGATGCTGGAGCGCCTCCTGCAGGAAAACCCGGGCGCCGACCGGTCGGTTTACCTGCAGGTGACCCGGGGTGCGGCCCCGCGTGATCACGTCTTTCCGGGTCATGCGACGGCGACCGTGTTCGCGATGGTGAGCCCCATCGCAGCGCAGGGTCCTGCCATTGCCGGGGCCGGAGTCAGCGCAATCACCGCCCCCGATCAGCGCTGGGGCCGCTGCGACATCAAGTCGGTGGCCCTGCTCGCAAACGTGCTTGCCCGGCAGCAGGCGGCCGATCGCGCCGCGGTCGAGGCCATCCTGTTGCGCGACGGCCTGCTAACGGAGGGTGCCGCCAGCAATGTCTTCGTGGTCACGGACGGCGTGGTGCGTACCACGCCGCTGGGTCCTGCGATTCTGCCAGGTGTCACCCGAGCCTTCCTGCTGGGGGTGCTGCGCGCCGGGGGTCGTGACTGCCGGGAGGAGCCGGTGCCCGAGGTCGACCTGCGCGCGGCGGACGAGATCTGGTTGACCAGCTCGACCAAGGAAGTGCTTCCGGTCACGCGGCTCGATGGACAGCCTGTCGGTGACGGGCGTCCGGGTCCCGTCTGGCGCGAGGCCCTTGACCGTTATCGGCAGGAGCGCTTGCGTTCGATGAATGTTTCAGGGAAAGAGGTCGCGCATGACTGAGGAACGCGAGACGCTGCTCAAGTTTCCGTGCCGCTTCCCGATCAAGGTCATGGGCGAGGCACACACCGAATTCTTTGAAGATGTCGAGGCCTGCATCGCGCGGCACCTGCCCGATCGCGACTCGGTCGACGTGGTCCACCGCGAGTCCCGGGGCGGGAATTACGTGGGCGTGACCATCACCCTGACCGCGACCAGCCAGGAGCAGCTGGATGCCCTTTATCGGGCACTGGGAGAATGCGCCCGGGTGCGCATGGTGCTCTGACCCGCGTGGCCCTGGCGTCACCATCTGCGCTGGGAACGGCGTCCGGGGTTCTGCGCTGCCATCGGCTGGGATTGCAGCCCTACGTGCCGGTCTGGCGGGCGATGCATCTGCAGCTGCGGGAACGGGGTGCGGAAGGCCCGGATGCCCTTTGGCGTGTACAGCATCCTCCGGTCTTCACCCTGGGCCGCAACGCGCGGCCGCAACACCTCCGGACGCCAGCCGCGATCCCGGTGATCCGTGTCGATCGGGGCGGACAGGTCACCTTCCATGGCCCGGGACAGGTGGTCCTGTATGTACTGCTCGACCTGCGGCGTCATCGCCTGGGTGTCCGGGGGCTGGTGGAATTGCTGCAGGGGGCGGTCATCGAAACCCTGGCCGGCTTCGGAATCCTGGCGGAGACGCGCCCCGACGCCCCGGGTGTCTACGTGGGTGGGGCCAAGATCGGGGCGCTGGGACTGCGCATACGCAATGGCTGCAGCATGCACGGGCTGGCCCTGAACGTGCGTCCGCGGCTGGCGGAATTCGGGCGCATGGATGCCTGCGGCTATCCCGGGCTGGCCAGCACCTCGATGTTCGCACTGGGCCTGCGCAGCGATCCGGACCAGGTCGCGGCACTGTTGGAAGAGCGGCTTGCGGATCGTCTGGGCTGTGATCTGGAACCCGTCCACACCCTGCCCGAGCCGCTGGTCAGGGTCCTGGCGCGAGGCAACGAACGCTGATCCGATACGAAGGCGATCAGGCCACGATCTCACGCGCCTGCTGGTCGGCATGATAGGAGGACCGGACCATCGGGCCGCTGGCGACCTGGCGGAAGCCCATTTCGCGTGCGCGGTCGGCCAGTTCATCGAATTCTCCCGGGTCCAGGTAACGTTCCACCGGTAGATGATGGCGGCTGGGCTGCAGGTACTGGCCCAGGGTCAGCATCTCGCAGCCATGCGCGCGCAGGTCCCGCAGGACCAGGAGCAGTTCCTCCCGTGTCTCGCCGATCCCCAGCATCAGGCCGGACTTGGTCGGGACGCCCGGATGTTGCGCGCGGAAGGCCTCAAGCAGGTCCAGCGACCACTCGTAATCGGAACCCGGTCGCGCCTTGCGGTACAGGCGCGGAACGGTCTCCAGATTGTGGTTGAAGATGTCCGGCGGCGCCGCGCGCATGATCTCGAGGGCGGTCTCCATGCGGCCCCGGAAGTCCGGGACCAGGATCTCGATGCGCGTCTGCGGGTTCATCCCGCGCACGGCCTGGATGCAGGCGACGAAATGCGCTGCGCCCCCGTCGCGCAGGTCATCACGGTCCACCGAGGTGATGACCACGTAGGCCAGTCCCATGGCCTGGATGGTTTCGGCCAGGTGCCGGGGTTCATCGAGGTCCAGGGGGTTGGGGCGGCCGTGCGCGACGTCGCAGAAGGGGCAGCGGCGGGTGCAGATGTCGCCCATGATCATGAAGGTTGCAGTGCCGTGGGCGAAGCATTCGCCGAGATTCGGGCAACTGGCCTCCTCGCAGACGGTGTGCAGACGTTGTTCACGGAGGATGCGCTTGATCCGCTGGACCCCGGGGGCCGCCTGGCTCTGCGCCCGAATCCAGCGCGGCTTGCGCAGTGGCTGCTCCGTCGGAGTGATCTTCACCGGGATCCGCGCGACCTTGTCGGCGGCCCGAAGCTTTTCGCCCGGTTGCGGACGTTTGCGGGTCTCCATGCAGTGCTCCCTGTCGTGTTGCGTGCCTGCCGTTGCCGGTTCAGCCTTACTCGTCACTATGCCATCGGCCCCGCAGGCATGCACGACGCCCGGCTCCCGGTCGGGTTTCCGGTCCTCCCCAAGCCCGGACGATCATGGCGATGCGCGCCACCCGAGAGTAAAAGGACTCGCCCGTCTGCTTGAGTGGAAGCGCCTATGGAGTGCGGCGGCTTGCCGCCGCTGTATAGCGGGAGCAAGCTCCCGCACTCCATAAGAGCGGGCCGTAGGCTGTATCTGCCGTGGCTCCGTGAGTCAGGGCGCGCCTCGCAGGCGAAAGGTGACCGCGCCCGTGGCATCGACCAGGCCATGGGCGCGCAGCCAGGCATCCGCGTCCTCGCTATCGTGCAGGAACCAGGCCCGAGTGGAACCCAGGCGGAAGCTGTAGCCCCAGGCGTCCATGTCCGCCATCAGGGCATCGCGCCCGACGCCGGGGAGGTGGTCGGCGAGCAGGATCTGCAAGCGGCAGACCGCCGCTTCCTCCAGGTCGTCGCCGCCGGCATCGGTGTGCACGCCGGCGCGGCCCGACGGCTCCATGCAGATCAGGTGGCAGGCCTCATGCAGGGCCGAGTGGACGGGCGTGTCCGGGCGCACATGGAGGTTCAGGCCAACGATGCCCGCCTCCGAGTCGCCCCAGTAGCTGCCCGGCAGCATGGCGTCTGCCGGGTGCAGCCGCAGATCGATGCCAAACTGGGAGAGCAGCACGCGCAGCGCCGGAAGCCGCTTCGGCACACAGCGGTGCAAGCTGTGGTCGAGCGTGGGGACGACCTCCGCCTGCGGACCCTGCCGGCCGGTGACCATTCCGGTCAGGATCCGGCGTACTCCTCCGGCGTCATCGCCCGGATGGACAGGGCATGTACGGCGCCGCTGGCGATCTCGTCGCGTACGGTCGCGTAAACGGTCTGGTGCTTCTTCACTGCGTTCATGTCGGCAAACATCGGGCTGACGACCAGGGCCTCGAATTTGCCCTCGCCGCCGGTGACCTCGACTGTCTCGGCCTCGGGCAGGCGGGAACGAATGAGTTCGGCGACTTCACTGGATTGCATGGGCTTCTCCATTTCAGGGTTTGCGCGAAAGCGGGCATCATAGCCAAATCGCGTTGTGCCCACAGCCAGACCCACGGGAGGTCGGGGCAACGGGACCGCGGTGCGGCCACGGGAACTCCCTGCGGAGCCCGTGACCAAAACGACATACATTCGCCCAAAGGGAGGCAGGCAATGATCTTCAGGCAACTGTTCGAGACCGAATCGTCCACGTACACCTATCTGCTGAGCTGCCCGGATACCGGCACGACGGCACTGATCGATCCGGTGATCGAGACCGTGGAACGGGATCTCGATGTACTGCAGCAACTCGGCCTGCGCCTGGATTACGC